>ERZ857922.2999-NODE-2999-length-15638-cov-4.194571_pt1 | contig 15638 bp, 14 predicted proteins | sample MGYA00519579_ERZ857922 | MGnify/ENA primary metagenome ERZ857922 (study PRJEB31778, sample SAMEA3449375) | human gut metagenome | biome: human gut; feature: human-associated habitat; material: faeces | place: United Kingdom | collected 2010/2012 ... | reverse complement strand
ATCTTTCATTTTTTCTCTAAATACCTGAAGACTTTCAATCATAAAAATAAGAAAAATTAAGTTGATGGATGGTCGAATGACCATTCAGGAGCTTAGTACAGCTATGTGAGAGTCCGAACGAGAGTGGGTTGTAAACACATGATCTCTTTTTGATTCCAATATTAATTTCCGTCATTCAAACCAGAATTTTGGAATACATATGTACAAAAAGGATCTTCAAATATGAAACGAGTCTGGGCCATCGCTTTTTTCTTTTTCTCATTGGGCTTATTTACAGGATTCTGGATCACTCACGATCCGATGAAAATAGTTATCTGTATCGGATGTGATATCACAGCTTACTGTCTATTCTTTAAATAACGCTTGAAGAATAAAAAAAGAGTTGGAATAAATTCCAACTCTTAGTGGTTTCTTATATGATCAATCAAGACTAAGCACGTTCAACCTTACCAGATCTTAAGCAAGAAGTACAAACGTACATTTTCTTAGCTGCTCCGTTAACTTTAACTTTAACAGATTTGATGTTAGATTTCCACATTTTATTTGATCTTCTATGTGAATGGCTCACTGCGTTTCCAAAATGAGCACCTTTGCCACAAATAGCACATTTTGCCATGTTAGCACCTCCTTATTCCAATCTCTATTCCTGTTTCATTCCAGGCTCGACAACTATTTCATTCTAACAGATTGATTTATAAAAATCAAGAATAAATTTGCTTTTATTTTAAATCATTTTTTGAAACACTAGACTTAGGTGGTTTCATAATGTATAATCGAAATATATGAATTCTCGTTTGGAGGTATAATTTATGAAAGGACATGTGAATACAAAGAATGGAGAGATTTCCATTGAAAATCAGGTAATTGCGAAATATGCCGGAATCTGTGCTCTTGGATGTTTTGGTATCGTAGGGATGGCAATGGTGAATATGAAAGATGGGATTGCCAAGCTGTTAACAAGAGATAATATCAGAAAAGGTGTATTTGTTTCTGTAAAGAATAATAAGATCACGATAGACTTCCATATTATTGTATCTTATGGAGTTTCTATTTCTACAGTGGCAAGTAACCTTATGGAATCTGTAAAGTATCGTGTAGAAGAATTTACAAGCCTTGAAGTAGAACGGATCAATATTTACGTAGAGGGCGTAAAGGATATAGGATAATAGATAATGGAGGCAAAGATTAAGATGAAACAGATAGATGCAGCTTTGCTGCAGAAGATGTTGATTGGCGGAGCCAAGAGATTAGAGGCGAATAAAGAATATATTAATGAACTGAATGTATTTCCGGTTCCGGATGGAGATACCGGAACGAATATGTCAATGACAATTATGTCAGCAGCAAAGGAAGTTGCAGCGATTGAGAATCCAACCATGGCTTCATTGGCAAAAGCAATTTCTTCCGGATCATTACGTGGGGCAAGAGGTAACTCTGGTGTTATTTTATCCCAGTTATTCCGTGGTTTTACAAAGGTGATCGCAGAATATGATGAACTGACCGTACAGATTCTTTCAGATGCATTTCAGAAGGGAACCGAGACTGCATATAAGGCAGTTATGAAACCGAAAGAGGGAACAATACTTACGGTTGCCAAAGGAATGTCTGATAAAGCTGCCGAGTTAGGAGAGGAGACAGACGACCTCGCATATTTCTGTGAGGAGATCATCAAAGAGGGTGACCATGTTCTGAGCAAGACACCGGATATGCTTCCGGTTCTGAAACAGGCAGGCGTCGTGGATTCCGGCGGACAGGGTCTTTTAGAAGTGCTGAAGGGTGCACAGAAGGCGTTCCGCGGTGAAGAACTGGATCTGAGCATCGATATGACGAAAACACCTGTAAAACGCAATAATATTGATACATCCGCTGTAGAAACATCCGATATCAAATTCGGTTATTGCACAGAATTTATCATTTTGCTTGGAAATAAAACATTTACAATAAAGCAGGAACAGGATTTTAAATCTTATCTGGAATCCATCGGTGACTCCATCGTGCTTGTTGCGGATGATGATGTCGTTAAGGTACATGTACATACCAACGACCCTGGTCTTGCGATCCAACGGGCGCTGACGTATGGTGCACTTTCCAATATGAAAATCGACAATATGCGTTTAGAGCATGAAGAAAAGCTGTTTAAAGAAGCCGAGAAGAAAGAAGTCGAAAAGCCGGCTCAGCCGCAAAAGGAATACGGTTTTATCAGTGTTTCCATCGGGGAAGGCTTAAATGAGATTTTTAAAGATCTTGGTGTGGATAAGGTCATTGCAGGCGGACAGACGATGAATCCGAGCACAGAAGATATCCTCGGTGCGATCGATGAAGTGAATGCAAAGACGATTTATGTATTCCCGAACAATAAGAACATTGTCATGGCAGCCAATCAGGCACGTGATCTGACAGAAGATAAAGAAATCATTGTCGTACCAAGCAAGAATATCCCACAGGGTATTGCAGCGATCATCAATTTCATGCCTGATATGTCAGGAGAGGAAAATCTGAAAAATATGTGTGCGGAAATGGAAAATGTCAGCACAGGTCAGGTAACATATGCTGTACGTGATACAGAGATCGACGGCAAGACGATCAAAGAAAATGACATTATGGGTATCGGCGACAAAACGATTCTGGCTGTCGGTTCCAAAATCGAAGATACCACACTTGAAATGGTGGCTGAAATGATGAAGGAAACGGATGCGGAGCTTTTGAGTGTATATTATGGCGAGGATATCAAAGAAGCAGAAGCAGAAGGACTGCAGAAAGCGCTGGAAGAAGCATATCCTGACTGTGATGTAGAACTGCAGTACGGCGGACAGCCGATCTATTACTACGTAATCTCAGCCGAATAAGGAAGCAAAATGGATTTAACAAAGTCTATTATGGAATTAAAGGGCATCGGTGAAAAAAACGCTGCCCTTTTTCATAAACTGAATATTGAAACGATAGAGGATCTTCTCTATCATTTTCCAAAGTCTTATGAAAGTCTGCCTCCGGTTATATCTGTGCAGGAGGCAAAAGAACAGCAGATCTCAGATCCTGCCATTTTAGCAACAGTGAAAACAACGCCTGTTCCCGTACATGTCAGGAATCTGTCTATTCTGAAGCTGCAGGCAGAGGATGCGCATGGGGCACTTCTTCATATCTCATTTTTTAATATGCCATATTTAAAAAATACACTGAAAGTGGGAACGCAATATGTTTTTCACGGAGCGGTGCAGGAAAAGGGCGGCTCTCTTTTTATGAGTCATCCGAAGCTCTATCAGCCGGCAGAATATCAGAAACTGCAAGGGAAACTTTTGTCTGTCTATGCTAAGACGAAAGGGCTGACCAACCAGGCTATATCCAAGTATGTCCGGCAAGTTCTGGAAAAAATTCCGGATCTGCCCGAAACACTTCCACCGGATCTTTTGGAAAAATATCAGTTCTGTTCTGTGAAGGAAGCATTAAATACGATCCATTTTCCATCGGATACGGAAAGCCTGGCAAATGCCAGAAAACGTTTCTCTTATGAGGAATTTTTGCTATTTTTGCTTTCCATGAAGCTGCAGCAGGCGGGAATAGAGCATAAAAATGCCTGCCCGATGATCGATACGGCAGATCCTGACCGGCTTTTGGAACAGCTCCCCTACGAACTGACCGCATCCCAGAAAGAAGCATATACCATACTAAAAGGAGAAATGCTGCAGGGTACATGCATCAACAGACTGTTGCAGGGAGATGTCGGAAGCGGCAAAACGATCGTTGCGGTACTTACAATGCTTCTTTGTGTTTCCAATGGTTATCAGGCAGCTATGATGGCACCTACAGAAGTACTTGCCGTGCAGCATTATGAAATGCTGTGTAATATGACAAAGCAGTATGGTCTTGCTTTTCGTCCCACACTTTTAGTGGGCTCCCAGACAGCAAAGCAGAAGCGGGAAATTTATGAAAAGATCGCAGATGGCAGTCTGAATGTTGTGATCGGAACACATGCAGTCATTCAGGATAAAGTAATGTTCAAAAATCTTGCACTTGTGATCACGGATGAACAGCATAGATTCGGTGTCCGACAGCGTGAAACACTGTCCGGAAAAGGGAATGGAGCGGCGCATACGATCGTTATGAGTGCCACACCGATCCCGCGTTCCCTGGCGATCATTTTATACGGTGATATGGAAGTGACGCAGCTCAGGGAACTTCCGGCAAAACGACTGCCGATCAAAAACTGCGTGGTCAATCAGAGCTACAGGCAGACAGCTTACCGGTTTATGCAAAAGGAAGTAGATGCGGGACACCAGGTTTATATCATCTGTCCGATGGCAGAGCCCGGTGTGATGGATGAGCTTGAAAATGTAGTAGACTATTCCAAAACGATACAGGCGTTTTTTTCACCGCAGACGAGAATTGCCTATCTGCACGGCAAAATGCGTCCAAAGCTGAAGAATGAGATCATGACAAGGTTTGCAGCGGGGGAGATCGATGTTCTGGTTTCCACAACGGTTATTGAGGTAGGGATCAATGTACCGAACGCAACTGTCATGATGGTTGAAAATGCAGAGCGTTTCGGGCTTGCAACACTGCATCAGATCCGTGGCAGGGTGGGTAGATCCGATCTACAGTCCTACTGTATCTTTATGGAATCGGCAGAGAAGAAAAAACAGAATGAAAGACTGGCGATCTTAAACAGATCCAATGACGGTTTTGAAATCGCAAATGCTGATCTGAAGCTGCGCGGTCCGGGGGATTTTATGGGCATTCAGCAGAGCGGTGCATTTGCTTTCCGCTTTGCGGATGTCTATCAGGACAGTGCCCTTTTAATGGATGCGGCGGCGGATGCTGCCAAAATTTTGAAAAGTAACTCTTTACTTCTTTCGGATTCTCATTTACCATTAAAAAGGAAATTGGAAAGTTATCAGACACATGGATATCTGCATGTACTATAATGCTTTTCCGGTTCAAATAGGGAGGAATTGAAATTGAAAAAGATTGCAATTATGACGGACAGCAATAGTGGGATTACCCAGAAGGAAGCTGCCGGGCTTGGTATTTCTGTATTACCGATGCCATTCATGATCAATGACGCAACATATTTTGAAGATATCAACCTGACACAGGACAGATTTTATGAGTTTTTGGAAAACGATGCGGTTGTATCGACCTCACAGCCATCACCGGACTCTCTGATCCATATGTTCCATAAGCTTCTGGCAGAGTATGATGAAGTAGTGCATATCCCGATGTCGAGCGGACTTTCCGGAAGCTGTCAGACGGCTTGCATGCTGGCACAGGAGCCGGAATTTGACGGGAAAGTATTTGTGGTAAACAATCAGCGTATTTCCGTTACGCAGACCCAGTCTGTACTTGATGCCGTGGAGCTTGCCAAAAAAGGCTATGACGGTGCACAGATCAAGAAGATACTGGAAGAGGACAAGTTCAATTCCAGCATCTATATTATGCTGGATACCCTTTTCTACCTGAAAAAAGGCGGCAGGATCACACCTGCGGCGGCTGCACTCGGTACGCTTTTAAAGCTGAAGCCGGTATTGCAGATCCAGGGCGAAAAGCTGGATGCATTTGCAAAAGCAAGAACAAAGTCTGCCGGCAAGTCGATGATGCTGCAGGCGATCAAAAATGATATAGAAAACCGCTTCGGCGGCTTTGATGAGAGCGCAAAGGAGCGTGTAATGCTGCATATTGCCTATACAAAGGATGCAGAAGAAACAGAGCTTTGGAAGCAGGAAGTAATGGAAGCATTTCCGGGCTTCCGGCTTAAGATGGCACCACTTTCTTTGAGTGTGGCGTGCCATATCGGTCCGGGCGCGCTTGCGCTTGCCTGCACCCGGAATCTTATTGTAGAGTAGAATATTCCGGTATATGCAGGAGACTATAAAAGTAAAGAGGAAATAAAATATGCCAAAAGAGACATATAATGCAGAAAATATAACGGTGCTGGAAGGACTGGAGGCAGTCCGTGTCAGACCGGGTATGTATATCGGCAGTACATCTTCAAGAGGACTTCACCATCTTGTCTATGAGATCGTTGACAACTCGGTGGATGAAGCGCTTGCAGGATATTGTGATCATATCCAGGTGTTCATCAATCCGGATAATTCAATTACGGTTATAGATAACGGACGTGGTATTCCGGTGGGGATCAACCACAAAGCGGGACTCCCTGCGGTAGAGGTTGTATTCACTGTGCTTCATGCCGGCGGTAAATTCGGCGGTGGAGGATACAAGGTATCCGGTGGACTTCACGGTGTAGGAGCTTCCGTTGTAAATGCGCTTTCTGACTGGCTTGAGGTTGAGATCTGCCACGAAGGGAAGGTGTACAGACAGAGATATGAAAAAGGACATGTTGTTTACAAGCTGAAGGTTGTAGACGAATGTGATCCGGAGAAGACAGGAACAAAGGTAACCTTCCTTCCGGATGAAACTATTTTCGAAGATACAGTATTTGATTATGATACGTTAAAACAGAGATTCCGTGAGATGGCGTTCCTTACCAAGGGACTTCGCATCAGCCTGACTGATCTCCGGGATGAAGAACCGAAGGAAAGAGTGTTCCACTATGAAGGCGGTATCAAGGAGTTCGTTCAGTACTTAAATCGCAGTAAGACTCCGCTTTACGAGCAGATCATCTACTGTGAAGGAACAAAAGATAATGTAGAAGTTGAAGTTGCAATGCAGCACAATGATTCTTATACAGATAACACCTATGGTTTTGTAAATAATATCACAACACCGGAAGGTGGCACCCATGTGGTCGGATTCAGAAATGCGATCACAAAGACCTTTAACGACTATGCGAGAAAGAACAAATTATTAAAAGACAGTGAGCCGAATCTTTCCGGTGAGGATATTAGGGAAGGTCTTACAGCTATCATCAGTGTTAAGATTGAGGATCCTCAGTTTGAAGGACAGACCAAGCAGAAGCTCGGTAACAGTGAAGCGAGAGGTGCGGTTGACAGTATCGTCAGCAGCCAGCTTCAGATCTTCCTTGAACAGAATCCTGCTATTGGAAAATCAATTGTTGAGAAGTCGGTTATGGCGCAGAGAGCAAGAGAGGCGGCCAGAAAGGCGAGAGATCTTACCAGAAGAAAATCCGCACTGGAAGGCATGTCACTGCCTGGAAAGCTTGCAGACTGTTCAGACAAGGATCCATCCAAGTGTGAGATCTACATCGTAGAGGGAGACTCTGCGGGAGGTTCTGCAAAGACAGCCCGTGACAGAGCAACCCAGGCGATCCTGCCACTTCGTGGAAAGATCCTGAATGTAGAGAAGGCAAGACTGGATAAGATCTACGGTAATGCCGAGATCAAGGCAATGATCACTGCATTCGGTACAGGAATCCATGATGATTTCGATATTTCCAAACTGAGATATCACAAGATCATCATCATGACCGATGCCGATGTCGATGGAGCACATATCAGTACACTGCTTCTGACATTCCTCTATCGTTTTATGCCGGAGCTGATCAAACAGGGCTATGTATATCTGGCTCAGCCGCCGCTTTACAAGCTGGAGAAGAACAAGAAAGTCTGGTATGCATACAGCGATGAAGAACTGGCGAAGATCATCAGCGAAGTCGGACGTGATCAGAACAATAAGATTCAGCGATACAAAGGTCTGGGTGAGATGGACGCAGAGCAGTTATGGGATACCACAATGGATCCGCAGCATCGAATCTTAAGAAGAGTGACAATGGACGATGAGACATCTTCCGAACTGGATCTTACCTTTACAACCCTGATGGGAGATAAAGTAGAACCAAGACGAGAATTTATCGAAGAGAATGCAAAATTTGTTAAGAACTTAGATATATAGGAGAATACCAATGGAAGATAATATTTTTGATAAAGTTCATGAAGTGGATATGAAAAAAACCATGGAAGAGTTCTATATCGATTATGCCATGAGTGTTATTGCTTCTCGTGCGCTTCCGGATGTAAGAGACGGTCTGAAACCTGTTCAGAGACGTATTCTTTATTCGATGATCGAGTTGAACAACGGTCCTGACAAGCCGCACCGTAAATGTGCGCGTATTGTCGGTGATACCATGGGTAAATATCACCCGCATGGTGACAGTTCTATTTACGGAGCCCTCGTTAATATGGCACAGGACTGGTCTACCCGTTACATTCTTGTAGACGGTCACGGTAACTTCGGTTCTGTGGATGGAGACGGTGCTGCCGCAATGCGATATACCGAGGCAAGACTTAGTAAGATTTCGATGGAAATGACAGCGGATATCAACAAAGATACCGTTGATTTTGCACCGAACTTTGACGAGACAGAAAAAGAACCGACCGTACTTCCGTCAAGATTCCCGAACCTTCTGGTAAACGGAACCTCCGGTATCGCGGTAGGTATGGCAACCAATATTCCACCGCACAACTTAAGAGAAGTCATCGGTGCGGTTGTGAAAATTATTGATGACCAGATTGAAGATAAAGATGAGACCACGATCGAAGAGATCATGGAGATCATCAAAGGACCTGATTTCCCGACGGGAGCAACGATCCTTGGAACAAGAGGAATCGAAGAGGCTTACCGTACAGGACGTGGAAAGATCCGTGTGCGTGCGGTATCCAATATCGAGCCAATGCAGAATGGAAAGCACAGAATCGTAGTAACCGAGCTTCCGTATATGGTCAACAAAGCCCGCCTGATCGAGAAGATCGCGGAGCTTGTAAGAGATAAGAAGATTGATGGAATCACAGACCTGAGCGACCAGTCAAGCCGTGAAGGTATGCGTGTCTGCATCGAATTGAGAAGAGATGTGAACCCGAATGTCGTTCTGAACCAGCTTTACAAGCATACACAGCTGCAGGATACATTTGGTGTGATCATGCTTGCGTTGGTCAATAATGAGCCGAAGGTTATGAGCCTTCTGGAAATCCTGAACCATTATCTGAAACATCAGGAAGACGTTGTGACCAGACGTACCAAATACGAGCTGAATAAGGCAGAAGAACGTGCACACATCTTGGAAGGTCTGCTGATCGCCCTGGATAACATTGATGAGGTTATTAAGATCATCCGTGGATCCAAGACCGTACAGATTGCGAAAGCAGAGTTGATGAGCCGCTTTAACTTAAGTGATGCACAGTCCCAGGCTATCGTGGATATGCGTCTGAGAGCTCTGACCGGTCTGGAAAGAGAGAAGCTGGAAACAGAGTATGCAGAGCTTGAGAAGAAGATCGCAGAGTACAAGGCGATCCTCGCAGACAGAAAGCTTCTGCTTGGCGTAATTAAGAAAGAAATCCTTGTGATCTCTGAAAAATACGGAGATGACAGAAGAACAGCCATTGGATTTGATGAATACGACATTTCTACAGAGGATCTGATCCCGAGAGAAGATGTAGTGATCACCATGACCAAGATGGGATACATTAAGAGAATGAGCAACGATACTTTCAAGAGCCAGAACCGTGGCGGCAAGGGTATCAAGGGTATGCAGACTCTGGATGAAGACTATGTAGAAGAGCTGTTCATGACCAATACTCACCAGTATATTATGTTCTTTACCAATACCGGACGCTGCTATCGCCTGAAGGGATATGAGATTCCGGAAGCAGGAAGAACTTCCCGAGGTACAGCAATTATCAACATCCTTCAGCTTCAGCCGGATGAGAAGATCACAGCAATGATTCCGATCAAGGATTTCAAGGAAGGTGACTATCTGTTCATGGCAACCAAGAAAGGTCTTGTTAAGAAGACTCCGATCCTGGATTACGCAAATGTAAGAAAGACAGGACTTGCTGCGATCACACTCCGTGAGGATGATGAACTGATCGAAGTTAAGATTACGGATGATGAAAGAGATGTTATTCTCGTTACGCAGTATGGTCAATGCATCCGTTTCCATGAATCTGATGTACGCTCAACCGGAAGGACCTCTATGGGCGTTCGTGGTATGAATTTAAGTGACCGTGATGAAGTTGTTGCAATGCAGCTTGATGCGCAGGGTGAAGAACTTCTGATCGTATCTGAAAAGGGTATGGGCAAGAGAACCCGCATGGAAGAATTCACAGCCCAGAACCGTGGTGGAAAAGGCGTGAAATGCTATAAGATCACAGAGAAGACCGGAAATGTAGTCGGTGCAAAGGCAGTAGGTCCGGATGATGAGATTATGATCATCAACACAGATGGTATCGTGATCCGTATGGAATGTGCGGGGATTTCCGTACTCGGAAGAATCACATCCGGTGTTAAACTGATCAATCTGAAGGAACACGAAGAAGTTGCAAGTATCGCAAAGGTACGCAGGGCTTCAGGTGAACTGGAGGAGAACGCAGAAGAGACTGCAGAAGAAGCAAATACAGAAGCAACTGCTGAGACGGTTGTAGAAGAGCAGACAGAAGAATAAAGATCTGAGCGAAAGTAGAAATACAGAAGCAGGATAAATCATAAAGAGACTGGACAGGGAATATGCAAATGCCTTGTCTGGTCTCTTGCTTTGTTTTATGAGGCTGCAAGGAAAGAAATGTTATGGCATGGCTTGCGTTTGCTCTGGTAAAAGCCGGATTAAAAAAACAAAGAAGCCCGGAAACGCTGCAGCAAACAGGCTTTCCGGACTTTGTAGAGGGGGCTAAATTATTATTTTGCCAGACTTCAAATATTCTGGCAGACGCCGTGCATCTTACTGTGCAACAGCTCCGAGTCTTTTGCGGATTTCAGGTCCGATGATCATGGCAATCACCATCTTGATCAGGTCCGCCGGGATAAATGGAATGACACATACTGCAAGGGCAGCAGATACAGTGTAACCTGCCTGAATGCAGAACCATGCAGTTCCGAATGCATAGCAGATTGCAGTTCCAACGATCATTCCAAGAATCTGGATCCATCTCTGACTGAATTTGTCAATTACAATACCGGCAATGATTGCCATTGGGATGAAACCAATGATATATCCGCCAGTTGGTCCGGCAAGCTTTCCGATTCCTCCGGTGAATCCGGAAAATACAGGAAGTCCTACAAGTCCGAGAAGAAGATAAAGGATATAGCTGACGGTTCCCTTCTTCCAATCCAGAAGATAGAGAGAAAGATAAATTGCAAAGTTGGTAAGTGAAATCGGCACCGGTCCGATCGGTATGGAAAGCGGTGCAAGAATGCAGGTGACAGCGGTCATAAGAGCTGTTACCGCCATTGCATAAGTATTGGTTGTACGAAGTGTCTGTGTGTTTCCCTGAGTCATGTTATGTACTCTCCTTTTAGAATGTTAATAATGTTCGGTGTGTCAATAAATTAAGCAGATTCGATCTCGTATGTAAAACCGGCATCCGTAATCGTCCGGATCGTATCTTTGATTCCCTGACCATCTGCGGTCAGATAACCGGAAGCGAAGATGGAATCTACAACGCTGAGAAGCTTCTTTTCTTCACCTTTAAAATAAACCTCACGTCCGGCAGCACAACGGATATCTGACTGCGGAACCAGAAGTCTTGCAAGGCAGAGAACCTTCATGCAATACTCAGTTGTGAGTTCGGAAATATCAGCATCACCGAGCGGAGTTCCCGGAATTGGCAACAGGAAGTTGATCGGCAGAGCTTCCGGCTGGATCTCACGAAGCTCCAGAAGCATATCAACAACATCCTCTTTGCTTTCGCCCATTCCAATGATTCCGCCACTGCAGATTTCAAATCCAAGTCTCTGAAGCATTTTGATATTCTGAACGCGCTGCTCAAAAGTATGGGTAGAACAGATGTGACTGTAGTAAGCCCGGCTGCTGTTCAGGTTGTGGTTGATCCGGTCGAGTCCGGCTTCTTTTAACATTAGAGCCTGTTTTTCAGTAAGAAATCCGATGGAACAGCAAAGGTGGGTTCCGTCTTCCTTCATCTTGCGGATCTTAGAAGCCAGTTCTTCGATCTCTTCGTCGGTGAATTTCATACCGCTGAGTCCGATGCAGTGTCTGGAAAGATGATGTTCATTTACAAAATCATTATCTTTATATAACTTTTCATCAGCTACCCACTTATATTTGTCGATATCGGCTTTTGAACGACAGGATTGTGCACAGTAAGCGCAGTCCTGTGAGCAGTTACCGCTGCGGGCATTGGTAAGAATATGAATACTTACATGATTGCCCTTATATTTTCTGCGCAGTTTTTCAGCTTGTGCAATGAGCTGATCGAGTTCTTCGTCCGGTGTATTCAGGATTGCAATCGCATCTTCTCGTGAAAGTACCGGATCTGTAGTTGTTTCAATTTCAGAAATCATAAGTAAACCTTCCTTGGTAAAAAATATCAAATACATTTCACACTTTACCATGCAAAAGAAAGAATGTCAACTTAAAATTTTATAAGGTTAACAATTGGAGGTAATACAGGTTTATTTGAAGATGATTACATTGCAGATGAAAAAAAACCATAGTATAATAAAAATCAGATTATGAAATGCAGGAGGAAAAACCAATGCGTACATTGAACGTGGAAGAGATTTCAAAGAATATCAAAGAAATGTGCATTGAAGCGAACCATTTTCTTTCAAAAGATATGGACATTGCGATGAAAAATGCAGTTTCAACAGAGAAGTCACCACTGGGGAAAAAGATATTAAGCCAGCTTCAGGATAATCTGAAGATCGCCGGAAAAGATATGATCCCAATCTGCCAGGATACTGGAATGGCAGTCGTATTTCTTGAGATCGGACAGGATGTACATTTCGAAGGCGGCAACCTGGAAGATGCGGTAAATGAAGGGATCCGTCGGGGGTATGTTGACGGATATCTGAGAAAATCCGTCGTGAAAGATCCGATTCTCAGAGAGAATACAAAAGATAATACACCGGGAATCATTCATTATAAAATTGTTCCGGGCGATCAGGTGAAGATCAAGGTCGCACCAAAAGGCTTTGGAAGCGAAAATATGAGCCGTGTATTTATGCTGAAACCGGCAGACGGAATCGAAGGAGTAAAGGAAGCAGTTCTTACGGCAGTAAAAGATGCAGGTCCGAATGCCTGTCCTCCGATGGTTGTCGGCGTGGGAATCGGCGGCACATTTGAAAAATGCGCACTGATGGCAAAAGAAGCACTTACAAGAGAAGTCGGAAGCCATTCAGACATTCCATATGTAAAAGAACTGGAAGAAGAATTACTGGAGCGGATCAACAAGATTGGAATCGGACCGGGCGGACTTGGGGGAAGTACAACCGCGCTGGCTGTCAATGTCAACACTTATCCGACTCATATTGCCGGACTTCCGGTAGCTGTAAATATTTGCTGTCATGTTAACCGCCATGTGATCCGCACTATTTAATTTACCGGGGGGATCCTGAAAAGACTTTCCGTGCCGAAGATATGTACTCGTGCGAAGATGAAGCATGTTACAAATGGTTTCTGCCCGGTGAGAGGATGTGTAATATTTAAAGGAAAATGAAAAGAGGATAATTATGAATACAAATGTAGACGTAGACGCAATGCGAAAAGATGCGGTTGAGATTTTTCAGAAAGGGTTCGCCTGTTCAGAGTCGGTGATCTATGCGATCAAAAAGGGCTTTGATCTTGATCTGTCAGATGATGCGATCGCTATGTCATCCGGATTCCCGTGGGGGCTCGGAGATGGTGGCTGTATTTGTGGTGCGCTTGCAGGAGCAACCATGTGCATCGGCTATTTTTTCGGAAGAAGAACACCTGGAGATGAAGCCTTTTTGAAATGCCAGCGGCTGACGAAAGAGTTTCACGACGCATTTAAAGAACATTGCGGAGCAACCTGCTGTCGTGTGCTGACAAGAGGAAAAGAAAAAAATTCTCCGGAGAGAAAAGCGCAGTGCATTAGTTTTGTAGACTTTACAGTTGAGAAACTGGCTGAAATTATTTTAAGAGAATTATAAGACTCCTGTTAGCAGTTAAAAACGTCGCAGCAGAATACAGAAAAAGAATCAGGAAGGAAAAGGATATGGAAAGACATATTACAGTTCCAGTAGCAAAGGAAGAAATACAGGATTTAAGAGCAGGAGATTATGTATATCTTACGGGAGTTATTTATACCGCCCGTGATGCTGCTCATAAAAGAATGGATGAAGTGCTTTCGGAAGGAAAAGAGCTTCCACTTGATATTAAGAATCAGATGATTTATTATATGGGACCATCTCCGGCGAGAGAAGGAAGACCGATCGGCTCAGCAGGACCGACAACAGCAAGCAGGATGGACAAATATGCACCACGCCTTCTGGATCTGGGGCTTGGCGGAATGATAGGAAAAGGGAAAAGAAGTCAGGCTGTCCAGGATGCAATCGTGAGAAATAAAGCAGTTTATTTTGCAGCAGTCGGAGGAGCAGGCGCGCTTCTTTCAAAATGTATCAAAAGAGCAGATGTGATCGCATATGATGATCTTGGCACAGAAGCGATCCGCCGCCTGGAGATCGAAGATCTTCCGGCAATTGTTGTGATCGACTCCGAGGGCAATAATTTATACGAGACAGCCGTCAAAGAGTATGCGGAGGAATAGGGAATGAATTGTGTGAAAAGAATTGCACTTATGGTAATTCGGAATATTCTGCTTGTTCCGTTTATGTGGTGCAAGCTGTGTTACTATGCCGCGCACGTAGACAAGTATCCGGAGATCACCCGATATAAGCTTCTGAAATATATTGTCAAAAGAGCCAATAAAGGCGGAAATGTAACAATCGAGGCATATGGAAAAGAAAATATTCCCAAAGAGGGAGGGTTTATGTTTTTTCCGAATCATCAAGGGCTTTATGACGTACTCGCAATTGTTGATGCCTGCCCGCGTCCATTTTCTGTGGTGGCAAAAAAAGAAGTGGCAAATGTTCCACTTCTCAAGCAGACATTTAAATGTATGAAGGCCTACATGATCGACCGCGAAGATATCCGTCAGTCTATGCAAGTGATCATGGATGTTACAGAGGAAGTAAAGAAAGGAAGAAACTATCTGATCTTTGCAGAAGGAACCCGCTCGAAGATGGGGAACAAGCTTCTTGAGTTTAAAGGTGGAAGCTTCAAGGCGGCAACAAAAGCGAAATGCCCGATCATACCGATTGCGTTGATCGATTCTTTTAAACCGTTTGATACAAATAGTATCGCACCGGTAACGGTACAGGTACATTTCCTGGAACCGATTTATTATGAAGAATATCAAAATATGAAGACGACAGAGATCGCAAAAGAAGTAAAAAGAAGAATAGAAGAAACCATATCTGAATATGAACCAAAGGAAGCATAAAATAAAGATAAGGTAAAAAGGACAGACTCTTTGCTAGATATAGTGAAAAAGAGTCTGCTTCTTCTATATATAGATAATTAGAAAACAAACTTAAAAAAAGAAAAAAATAATCGAAAAAACCGTTGACAGAAAAAGGGTTCTTAGGTATAATTATCAATGCGCTGTGGAGTTACATTAAAAGTATGTAAACACACAGTTAAATACAGACCTTGGATCGGGCTGAGGAGAAATACTCAAGAGGCCGAAGAGGCGCCCCTGCTAAGGGTGTAGGTCGGGCAACCGGCGCGAGGGTTCGAATCCCTCTTTCTCCGTTTTGTTTGAAAATAACTTTTGAAAAAACTTCAAAAAAGTTATTGACAAGCAAGAAGATATATGATAATATATCAGAGTTACTGTTTGAGAGATTTAAAAAAGCAACAAAAAATAATTTAAAAAAGTTGTTGACAAACATGAAACACTTTGATATAATAT
>ERZ857922.2994-NODE-2994-length-15661-cov-8.357042_pt1 | contig 15661 bp, 15 predicted proteins | sample MGYA00519579_ERZ857922 | MGnify/ENA primary metagenome ERZ857922 (study PRJEB31778, sample SAMEA3449375) | human gut metagenome | biome: human gut; feature: human-associated habitat; material: faeces | place: United Kingdom | collected 2010/2012 ... | reverse complement strand
CAGTCGGACCGATATCCGGGAATCGTAGAATACCTGAAACGGCACACATAAGCCAAAACCCCGACTGTCCGCGGACAGTCGGGGTTTTGTTATACGGCGGGAATTACTCTTCGTTCTCCCAGTTGTGCCAGACGTTCTGGACGTCCTCGTTATCGTCGAACATCTCGAGCATCTTGGACATGTTCTTGATATCGCCTTCGTCGGTGAGGGTGATGTAATTCTGCGGGACCATTTCCACCTGTGCGGAGAGCAGACGGTACTTGGCGGAGAGCGCCTCGGCGACGGAGGCAACATCGTCCGGCTGGGTATAGACCGTGAAGATGCCCTCTTCCGCTTCGAGATCGTCCGCGCCGGCCTCCAGCGCCGATTCAAAAACGGCTTCCTCGTCAAGATCCTCGTCCTCGTTATCGATCACGATGACGCCCTTCTTATCGAACGACCACGAAACGCAGCCGGCGGCACCCATGTTTCCGCCGTACTTGTCAAAGTAATGGCGAACATCGGACGCGGTGCGGTTGCGGTTATCGGTCATGGCGTCCACGATGATGGCGACGCCGGAGGGGCCGTAGCCTTCGTAGGTGATTGCCTCGTACTCGGTCTTATCGCCGCCCTCAGCCTTCTTGATGATGCGCTGAATGTTATCGTTGGGCACGCTCATGCGCTTTGCCTTGGCGATCAGGTCAGCCAGCTTGCTGTTGGAAGCCGGGTTCGGGCCGCCGGTACGGACGGCGACGCTGATCTCGCGGCCGATCTTGGTAAAGACCTTTGCCTTGGCGCCATCGGTCTTTTCCTTCTTACGCTTGATGTTGTTCCATTTGCTATGTCCAGACATGGGGAACCTCCTAAAGTTTATCGAAAATCTCCGCCTGCGGGCAGACGGGCTGTGGTCGCCCGCTTGTGGCAGCACACAAAATCTAACTCTATTATTGTAGCACAATCCCCAACGGCGTTCAAGCCTTATCCGGGGGATTCTGCACGAAATCCAGCAAAAAAGCGGGGTTTGACGCCCCTTTTACAGCAGCCGCAGGGCTTTGGGGTAGTGGTTTTTGACCCGCCCGGCGGACACTTTGCCGCCGCCGAGGGGGTAGCCGTCCACCGTAACGCAGCACCAGCCGTCCGCCGCAGTGGAGGCCGCTATCTCCCGGCCCGACAGATAGTCGGTCACCCGCGGGTCGGCAAGGGTCAGCTCCTCCCGGTTCGTGCACCGGGCCCCGAAAGCCGTGAAGAGGTGGTGTTCGGGGATGAAGCGGCCCTTCTGCACGCTGCCCACGAAGACGCCCGCCCGCAGGACGTGAAGCCCCGTCTGAGGGAAGGGCACCGGCAGCAGCACACCCCCGCCGTGGACGACGGCGGGGCGGTCGGCCAGCGCCGGGAAATACTGGGCGGCAAACTCGTGCCACGCGGCGAGGCTCTGGGTGGGAGAGGCGCTCTCCCCTGCCCCGCTGTCACCGGCCCGGCGGCCCCGCTTGCCCTGCACTTCCTCGCGGAGGACACGGGCGTTTTCCCGGCGGGAAGCACGGGCATCTCTGAATTCCGCGCGGGCGGGCTTGCCCTTGCCCGGCTTCTGCTTTTTGCTCTGCTCCGCAGCTGCCGCCAGCCAGAGCTGCTCTTCGGGCGTGTACTCCCCCGGCGCGGGCAGGGTGCGCGGCGTGCCCGCTTTGACCAGCCGGGCAATGAAATGGCCCTCGCCGCCCTGACAGGGCCAGATGCGGCGCACCTTGCTCACATCCAGCGGCAGACCGCCGGTGCGGTTCTCTTCGCCTGCGCTGCCAAAGGTGTAATCCACGTTGCCCAGCACATCTGCCAGTACAAACTCCGGGTGGCGCTGCAAAAACGCCGCCACCTGTCCCTCGTCCTCCTCCGGCGCAAAGGTGCAGGTGGAGTACACCAGCTGCCCGCCGGGAGCCAGTGCTGCTGCGGCGCAGTCCAGTATCTGTGCGCCCAGCTCTGCGCACTGCTTTACCAGTGCCTCGCAGTGCTGCTGCAGCGCTACCGGCTCCTTGCGGAACATTCCCTCACCGGAGCAAGGCGCGTCCACCAGCACCCGGTCGAAAAACTCCGGCAGCGCCTCGGCAATGCGGGCGGGAGTCTCGTTGAGCACCACGGCGTTGGAAACGCCCATGCGCTCAAGGTTGCTTTTTAAAATTTCGGCACGCGCAGCCACATACTCGTTGCTCACCAGCACACCGCGCCCCTGCAATGCCGCCGCCAGCTGGCTGCTTTTGCCGCCGGGCGCGGCGCACAGATCCAGCACCCGCATCCCCGGCTGTACTCCCAGCAGCGGCGCTGCTGAAGAAGCCGAGGGCTCCTGCGAATAGAACACACCCGCATGGTGGTACGGATGCCGTCCGGGCTTAAAATCCGGCTGATGCACCACAAAAGCCGCCTTGCAGAAGGGCGAGGGTTCCAGCGGGAAATCTGCCCTCTGCGCAAACTGCTCCGGTGTGGTGCGCAGCGCCGACACGGTGACCCCGCGCTCTGCCGTCTGCTGCGGGGCGGCATACAGCTGCTCGTACCGCTGGCCCAGCAGGGCACGCTCCCGCTGCTCAAAATATTCCGTAGGCATATTCTTTTCCTCCCATGGGATGTATAAAGCCGCCGGCTGCGGCCACACTATGGACTGTGAGGGCGGCCCCGCCCCCACAGCAACGACCGAAAGGAGCATTCACATCATGGAAAACCGCAGTGAGAACCGCAGTACCAATTGCAAGAACCAGACCTCTAACCGTACCAGCAGCAAGACCACCAACAGCGCAACCAACGAGCACAAGCACCCCAACCAGTACACCAAGGGTGCCGATGACGAGAGCGCCAAGAACTCCACCAACAGCCGTTCCAGCAACGCAAAAAACAGCCGCTGATGGCGTAAGCGGCATCTGACGGACCGCAGATGCCAACAAGCAAAGCCCGCTGCCCTCCACCACTGGTTTCCAGTGTGGAAAGCAGCGGGCTTTCGCATTCTTATTTCTGGTCAGGGTCAAACTGTTGCCACAGCACCTCAAACAGCTGGTGCACACGCTCCAGTTGTCCGTTCAGGTACAGCCATCCCAACAGGCACTCGAAGCCGGTGGAGGCACGGTATTCCTCCGGGGAGGCGTGCTTGGCAACGCTGGCCTTGCTGGCGTTGCGGCCGCGCTTGAACACAGCCAGCTCGTCCTCGGTGAACAGCGGCTCCAGCAGCTGTTCCTCTCTGAACTGCGCCTTGGCAGAGACATACTTGACCTTTTCGGCATTCAGCTTTCCGGCTGAAAGGCGGTGGTGCTCCACCAGACGCTGACGCACCAGCAGCTCCAGCACGCTGTCCCCCACAAAGGCCAGCGCCAGCGGGCTGAGCTCCCGCGGGTCGATCTTTTCTGATTCGTTCATGATGCTTTATCCTTAGAAGATATAGTCGAACTGATAATCGCCGATGAGGATGGTATCGTTCTCTTCCACGCCCTTCTGCACCAGCGCGTCCAGAATGCCGCTCTCGCCCAGCTGACGCTGGAAGAACTGCAGGCTCTCGTAGTCGTCCACGTTGCTGCCGGCCAGAATATACTCCAGCCACGGGGCATCCACGCTCCACACATGGGCTTCCATGCGCTGGATGGTGAAATCGCGGCCATTCTTCTTGGGCTCCGGCTTTTTGTACTCGGGGGTGAACACCGGCACCTGCGGGATATCCTTGAGGCGGTTGTACACGAGCCCCGGCAGCTGCTTTACGCCCTGCATGGTGGCGGCAGAGATGGGCACAAAGGTCAGACCCTTGCCCTCCACATACTGGCGGAAGGTCTCGATCTGCTCTTCGGTGGCAAGGTCGCACTTGTTGCCCACCACGATCTGCGGGCGCTCGGCCAGCACGGGGCTGAACTTTGCCAGCTCCTCGTTGATCTTTTCAAAGTCCTCGATGGGGTCGCGGCACTCGCTGCCGGAAACGTCAACGACGTGCAGCAGCAGGCGGCAGCGCTCCACATGGCGCAGGAAATCGTGGCCCAGACCAACGCCTTCACTGGCACCCTCGATCAGGCCGGGAATGTCGGCGCAGACAAAGCTTGCGCCCTCGCCCACCGACACAACGCCCAGCGTGGGCACAAGGGTGGTAAAGTGGTAGTTTGCGATCTTGGGCTTGGCGGCGCTGATGGTGGAGATAAGGGTGGACTTACCCACGTTGGGGAAGCCGATCAGACCCACGTCTGCGATCAACTTCAGCTCCAAGGTCACCTGCAGATCCTCGCCGGGCATACCGGGCTTTGCAAACTTGGGGATCTGGCGGGTGGGGGTGGCAAAGTGTGCGTTGCCGTAGCCGCCGCGGCCGCCCTTAGCAATGGTGACCGGGGTGTGGTCGGACAGATCTGCGATGACAAGGCCGCTCTCTGCATCCTTGATCACGGTGCCCAGCGGCACCTTGATGACCAGATTCTCGGCATTTTTGCCGTGGCACAGGCTTGCGCCGCCCTTGCCGCCCTCCGGGGCCACATACTTGCGTTTATAGCGGAAATCCATCAGGGTGGACAGATGATCGTCCGCCACAAAGATGATGTCGCCGCCCCGGCCGCCGTCGCCGCCGTCCGGGCCGCCTGCGGCCACGAATTTTTCGCGGTGGAAGCTCACCGCACCATCGCCGCCCTTGCCCGCATGGAGCCATATCGTGGCGATGTCGATAAAGTTAGTCTGTGCTGCCATACAGCCCCTCCTTAGCTTTATATGCCTTTGCGTTTCAGCGCCCTCATCCGGCACTTCGTGCCACCTTCCCCCGACCGGGGGAAGGCTTGCAAACAGCGCTACACGAACGCATAGCCTTATTTCATCAAAAAGAGCCGGGCCACGAGGGTCCGGCTCTACGATTGCAGTTATTCAGAAAGAAGTTACTGCTTAACGCTGCACTTCTTGCCGCTCTTGCCCACGCGCTCGAAACGGACGGTGCCGTCCACCAGAGCAAACAGGGTATCATCGCTGCCCTTGCCAACGTTCTCACCCGGCATGATGTGGGTGCCACGCTGACGAACCAGGATGTTGCCGGCCAGAACGAACTGACCGTCTGCACGCTTGGTGCCCAGACGCTGTGCTGCGGAATCGCGGCCGTTCTTGGTGCTGCCTACGCCCTTTTTATGTGCCATTGTAATTTACCTCCTTAGCCGTTGATCGCAGTGATCTCAACCTTGGTGTAGGGCTGACGATGGCCCATACGGCGAGCACTGTGCTTCTTTGCGCGATAGGTGATGATGTTCAGCTTCTTGCCCTTGCCATTCTTGATGACCTTGGCAGAAACGGTAGCACCCTCAACAACAGGAGCGCCAACCTTCACAGAACCCTCCTCGCCAATAGCGAGAACCTGATCAAACTTCACTTCGGAGTCGGCCTCAACGTCCAGCTTTTCGATGTAGACGATGTCGCCCTGCTCCACGCGGTACTGCTTACCGCCGGTAACAATGATTGCGTACATTTTGTTCATTCCTTTTCGTTGTACTCGCTGGTCGTAAAGGCAGACCCTTACTGCGGGCCATTTCAGGCGCCCACACCATGCGGCTAGAATATTATAGCAAAAACCAAACCGGATTGCAAGAGGAAATTTCCCCTTTTGCGCAAATTTTTTACGCTTTTTTCTGCCCGGCCTGTTCTATGGCGGCCTTTACCTGCGCATTATAGGCCTCGGTCTTTTCCAAAAACAGCTTGCACGGGCTGGAGGCCAGCAGCTGGGTGTCCTTCCCTGCAAAGGAGATGGGACCGTCCAGCTTCTTTTGAGCCGCCTTGTTCTCTGCGTTCAGCGCCAGCGGCACAAGCAAAGGCTTGCCCTTGAACTTGCGGGTAAAATACACCTCTGCCGCAATGCCCGCCACCACGGCGACGCCTGCCACCAGCTGGGATGCCCGCAGCCCGATGGAGGGCACCAGCATCAGGCTGTCAGTGCGCAGACCCTCGATCCAGAAACGGCCTGCGCCGTACCACACCAGATACCGCAGGGTGATATCGCCGTTGAACTTGCGTTTTTTGATGTAGCGGAACAGCAGGAAAAAGCCTACAAAGCACCAGATGCTCTCATACAAAAAAGTGGGGTGCACCGGCAGGTTGGGGTCGATGACCACACCCTTGGGCACCGTGACCGTGCTGCTCATCAGGTAAGCACGGGTAGCCTCGCTGTACATTCCCCACGGCAGGGTGGTGTTGCAGCCAAAGGCCTCCTGATTGAAAAAGTTGCCCCAGCGGCCGCAGCCCTGCCCGATGAGAAAGCCCATAGCAGTCAGGTCGAACATGGGCAGCACCGGCACGCCCCGCCACTTGCAGGCCAGACCGCCGAACAGAAAGCCGCCGATGATGCCGCCGTAGATGGCAAGGCCGCCATCCCGGATGGCGATCATCTCCCAGATACTCTCGTATTTAAAAGGTGCCATAGCTACATAGTAGGCGCGGGCGCTGATGATGCCCAGCACTACGCCAATAAGGATGACGTCCACCATGCTGTCCGGGTCTACGCCAAATTCCAGACTGTGCCGGAAGGCAAAGACCAGCGCCAGACACAGACCCACTGCGATGCACACGCCGTACCAGTAGATGCTGACCCCGCCGATGGTAAAGGCCACGCGGTTCAGCTGAAAACTCAGTCCCAGACCCGGAAACTGTACCAGATTTGTCATTCTTCTTCCTCCTCGTCCTCTTCTGCCGCCTGCGCCGTGCCATCCGGCAGGATGTACATGGTAGCCATGCGGTCGGTGCACAGGATGTGCTGCAGGGCAGCGTCTGCATCCTCTGCGGTCAGCCCGGCCAGCATGGAGATCTGCTGCGCCACCGTCTGGCCGCTGAGGGCAAAGTCTGCCATCTGGCTGGCCGAGTCTTCCACGTTTTCCAGATTTTCGATCAGCTGGCCGTATTTTTCGTTCTTGCACAGGGTAAACACTTCCCTGTCCACACCGGCGGCGCGTACCCGGGCGATCTCGTCCAGCAGCAGCTGCCGCACAGTATCCGGTACATCGCTCTCTCCGGTGAACAGGATGCAGCAGCAGCCGTCCACCCGCAGCACCTCGCCGCCAAAGCCGGGATTCACAAGGCCTTCGTCATACAGGCGGCGGTACAGCGGCGACATCCCGCCCACGATGCAGCTGAGCACAAGGTCGTACAGCGCCTCGGTGCGCAGATCGTCCGCAGACAGCGGCTCTTCCTTAAAGCCTACGCCGAAGCAGGGCTTGGAAACCGGCATGGTCAGCGTTTTTTCCGTAGCGGCAAGGGTCATAGGCTCCGTGGCCCACAGCCGCTGCACCTTTTCTGCCGGGCGGGGCTCCATCAGGCCGTGCCGCTTGCAGGCGGCAAGGATCTGTTCCATGGTGGTGTTACCGGCAGCAGCCAGTACCATATTGCCCGGGGCATAAAAGGCCTTGCAGCTGTCGTACAGCATGGCTGGCGTGATCTCGGCAATGCTCTCCACCGTGCCCGCGATGTCGCTGCGGATGGGGTGGCTGTGGTACAGGCACTCGAACAGGCCGGTGATGAGCCGCCAGTCCGGGCTGTCATCGTACATTTTGATTTCCTGTCCGATGATGCCCTGCTCCTTGGCGATGGTCTGCTCGGTAAAGTAGGGGTGGCCTACCATGCCCAGCAGCACGTCCAAGCTTTCGTCCAACTGCTGGGTAGCGGTGAACAGGTAGCAGGTGCGGTCAAAGCTGGTAAAGGCGTTGGCGTTGGCACCGGTCTTTGCGTACTTGGCAAAGGCATCGCCGTCCTCGTCCTCGAACATTTTGTGCTCCAGAAAATGCGCCACACCCGCCGGCAGATGCACCGTTTGCCCGTTCAGGCAGAAATCTCGGTCGATGGAGCCGAACTTTGTAGCATAGATCACATGGGTGCTGGAATAGCCCGGCATGGGGCGCACCAGCACCGTCAGGCCGGAGGGCAGGGTCTGCCACTGGTCGGCCACGGTCTTTTCCAGCAGGGTCTGGTTATTCTGCGGCATGGGCAGTATCCTCCTTTGTAAGCAGATAGCTGACCGAGAGGGTCAGGCGGCGCAGGATGTCCCGCACCTCGTCCTTGGTCACGGCGCGCAGGGCGCTGCGTGCCTGTTCCGGGCTTTGGATAAGCGCAGCGCTGTTGGCACCGGCACGCAGCACCTCGATGTAGTACCAGCTCTCGATGCCGCCAAGGCTGTCCTCTACCCCGTTCATGCCGCTGAGCAGCCCCCGGCGGCAGTCCTCGAATTCCTCGTCGGTAATGGGGCCGGTGCACAGGTCGGCAAGTTCCTTCAAAATTGCCTGCTCTGCGCGGGCGGCATCAGCGTGCTCCACACCGCTGTTCACCGCCATGCTGCCAGTAAAGCTTTGGAAGGAGGAGGAGCAGTAGTAGCACAGATGGTCCCGCTCCCGCACATTGAGGAACAGGCGGCTGGTCACACTGCCGCCGTACAGCGCCATGGCAAGGCGCACCGCTGCCAGCTGCTGCGGCTGCATGGGCTGCCCCAGTGTGAACAGCATACACAGCTTTGCCTGCACCATATCGTAGTTTTCGGTCTTATGCACCGGCGCAATGGCAGGCATGGCCATGTTTTCCACCAGCGGCAGCGGGGCGCGGTCGATGCAGACAAGCTCTGCCAGCAAAGCATCCCGGATGGCGGCGGTCTGGGCGGCGTCGCAGCCCAGCACCAGCAGCTCGATGTTGGCGGTGCGCAGCATCTGCTGATAAGCGGCGGTCAGCATGGCCGGGGTAAGACCGTCCACCTCTTCCAGATAGCCCTCCTGCCGCACGCCCGCCGGGCTGTCGCCAAAAAACTCCCGGTTGGCCTGATGCAGACAGTAGATGCGTTTATCGTTGATTTCATCCTCAAGGCCCTTTTTCAGCATCTGCTTTTCAATGCTGACGGCCTGCGGGTCAAAGCAGCCGTCCACAAAATACGGATGGAAGGCCGCACCCAGCGCGATTTTGGTATACTCGGCGGTCAGTGCCTCGCCCTCCAGCGCAAAGGCATCCTTGATGCCGGTCACACTGACGCAGAGGTTGTGGTTGCAGCCCATAGGGCGGGCGTCCACGGTCAGGTCTGCGCCGTAGAGCTTTGCCAGCTTTTTGGTGAGGCGGGTCATATCCGGGCAGTCCGCATAGCCGCGCTCCATCACCAGCGGCAACAGCGCATGGGCAGTGGCCGTTTTACGCTGGGCCGGGAAAGCAAAGTGGATGCTGATGCGGCAGCGGTTGAATTTAGAAGCCGGGTCGCAGGAAAGATGCACGCCCGGTGCAATGAGAGTACGTTCCAATGATAGTTCCCTTCTCTCTGTGCCGCAGCACAGAGCATTTGATTCAGTCTGCCCTCTGCAGGGCGATGAACTCTTCCAGGCTCAGGCCGCTGGCGCGGATGGCAAGGGCGTTTTCCACCCCTACATAGCGCCAGTGCCACGGCTCGAACACGATGCCGGTGGCAGCCTGCCGGTCCTGCGGGTAGCGCAGGATAAAGCCGTATTCCGCCGCGTAGGCCGTAAGCCACTCGTAGGCGCGGGTCTCGGCAAAACTGGTGTCCTGCTGCGGATTGTCCGCGCTGAGGATATCTGCCGCGTAGCCGGTGCCGTGCTCGTTGGCGTTGGCGGCGGGCTGGATGGTAGCCGCCAGACGGGCAGCTTCCTCCTCGGACTTGCGCTTATCGCGGTAGGTCTGCACCCGGGCCTCGTAGGCGGCCTGACGGGTGTCGGCGTCCTGATAACCGGCCACAAGGGTCAGGCTGACCCCATCCGCCTGCGCGGCGGCGGCCATACTGCGATACTGCATGGCAGCTTCGGCCTCCAGCTGCTGGCCGGTGGCCTCGTCGGCGGTGTCCAGCAGCGGGACGGGCTCGGCGGTATAGGGCAGGTTGGCGTTCACCAGTACCAGCCGGGCATCTGCGGCGTTAAATACATAGTCTGTGCCGTCGTACACGCTGGCTGCAAATACCTTTGGCCCGGCCAGCAGACCGTGCACCTTGGGCAGCAGCCACAGGATGCCGCCGGTCAGCAGCGCCACCACTGCCGCGCAGCCGGCCAGAAACAGTACCCAGTTGCGGGCCAGCCGCAGCATTTTGCGGCGCTTCCATTGTTGATAGGTCAGGCGCTTCTCAGCAGGCGCTCTGGAGGTACGGGTGGGTTCACTCATGCGGCGGGGCTCCTTTTCGGCATTGTTGCAGCGCCGGTGCGCCGCACAGATTCAAACTATATTATACACCCCTTTGCAATTTGTGTAAACGCTGCTGTGTGTAAAAAAATTATGACCCGCCCGCCCCCAGCAGGGAGCAGACAGGCCACAATTAAAAATTTTACGCAGATCAGTCAAACAGCATATCGTGGATGGCGCCGACAGCCTTGTCGGCGTCTGCACGGTCGATGATGCAGGAGATCTTGATCTCGCTGGTGGAGATCATCTTGATGTTGATGTTGTTGTTGGACATAGCCTCAAACATCTTGGAAGCAACGCCGCTGTGGCTCTGCATACCGGCACCCACGATGGAGACCTTGGCGCAGGTGGTGTCCACACTGACATCGTTGAAGTGTGCACTTTCCTTCAGCACACGCATGGCCAGCTCGGCTTCGCCCTCGGCACAGGTAAAGCTGATGTCCTTCTTGCCGTCGCGGCCGGTGGACTGCAGAATGATGTCCACGTTGATGTTCTTCTGTGCCAGCAGGCCGAAGATCCTAAAGCTCATGCCCGGCTCATCGGGAACGTTGAGAATCGTGATAACGGCAACATCGGTGTCCTTGGCGACACCCTTGATCAGCATACCTTCCATGTCCTTTGTAACCTCCTTAACCACCGTACCCGGGATGGGGTTCAGGCTGGAGAGCACCTCCAGCTCCACATTGTACTTTTTAGCCAGCTCCACGCTGCGGTTGTTCAGCACCTGTGCGCCCAAAGATGCCAGTTCCAGCATCTCGTCAAAGGTGATCTCCTCCAGCTTACGGGTGTTGCTCACCTTGCGCGGGTCGGCGGTATAAACGCCCTCCACATCCGTGTAGATCTGGCAGCGGTCAGCGTGCAGGGCAGCGGCAATTGCCACAGCACTGGTGTCGGAGCCGCCGCGTCCCAGAGTGGTGATGTCATCCAGCTTGTTCAAGCCCTGGAAGCCTGCCACCACCACCACGCGGTTGCGCTCCAGCTCGGAGGAGATCCGCTCGGTCTCCAGCCGGGTGATGCGCGCCTTGGTGTAGGCACGGTCGGTACGGAAGCCCGCCTGCCAGCCGGTCAGGCTGATGGCATGGCAGCCCAGCTCGTTCAGCGCCATGGCCAGCAGTGCGATGCTGATCTGCTCGCCGGAGGCCAGCAGCATATCCATCTCACGCGCCGAGGGGTTATGGGTGATCTCCCCTGCCTTGGCGATCAGGTCATCGGTGGTGTCGCCCTGTGCGGAGACTACCACCACTACGTCATTGCCCGCGTTGTGGGTGTTGGCCACGATCCGCGCAACGTTGAAGATACGGTCACGGTCCTTTACGGAAGAACCGCCGAATTTCTGTACGATCAACGCCATATCTTGTCACTCTCCTCTTTAACGCCCCGCGCTTGCGGGGGGCTTGCCGGGCGGAAGCGTTCTTGCACTTCCCTTACCCATTTATCATTCCACGGTTGCGCCGGTGTTATCGGCATCCAGCTGCAACAGTGTAAATGCTTCACATCCGTCCAGACCTTCCAGCAGCTCCAGACCTTTTTCCAGCTTGGAATAGAACTTCTCGGCCTCGGCCTTTTCTGCCACAGCCATGACGGTGCTGCCTGCACCGGACACATACACGGCCTTTGCGCCGCACAGCCGCGCCATATCGAACACCTCGCGGGAGCCGGGCATCAGGGGCATGCGATACTGCTGGTGCAGCTTATCCTCGGTGGCAATGGCCAGCAGGTCGTGCCGCCCCTCGCAGAAAGCTGCGGGCACCAGCGCCGCACGGGACAGGTTATACACCGCGTCCTTATGGGATACCTCTTTAGGCAGGGCAGCGCGGGCTGCCTCGGTCAGCAGCTTGTAGTCCGGCACGATGGCAGCAAAGCAGAGGCTTTCATCCACATTCCGCTTGACCGAATACACCTTGCCGTCCTCGAACACGCTGCTGGTCAGGCCGCCCAGCAGGGCCGGAGCCACGTTATCGGGGTGTCCCTCAATGGCAGTTGCCAGCGTGAGCAGCTCCTGCGTGTTGAGCACATCGCCCAGCATCCGGTTTGCGCCCAGCAGACCCGCAATGATGCAGGCTGAAGAAGAGCCCAGACCCCGTGCCATGGGGATGGGGTTCGTCTGGGTGATCTTGAGGGGCGGGATCTGCTTGCCAACCTTTTCGAACAGGCCCTTGGCGGAGCGGTACACGAGATTCGACTCGCCCCGGGGGATGCGGGTGCCGTCCGATGCCGAGATCTCCAGCACCTCGCTGTCCTCAAAGGTGACCGTGTTGTACAACGTAACTGCCAGACCCAGCGCATCGAAGCCGGAGCCCACGTTGGCGCTGGTGGCAGGGACCGAAACCTTGATCTTCATTGCCGCAGTTCCTTTCCGTTACACTTCCTCGGGCAGACGCTTGAGCACCAGCTTCACACTGCCGCCCACGGCCTCCACCTTGCGCGCGGCCTCTGCCAGCGCACGTTCATCGGCGCGCTTCACAAAGTAGGCGCAGCCCTCGTACCGCTCATCCACCACCTTGCCGTAGCCGTAGATGGCCTCCACCACAGCGGGTGCAATGCCCGCCACACGCACATAATATGCAGCAGGAGCCGGGTCGGTGAGCATGCCGTCCACCGGGTCCGCAGGCTGCCAGAACAGGCTGTCGTGCACCTGTGCGCCGTTTTTCAGCGCATCCACCACGTCTGCCACCACAGCGCTGGCGGTAGGCAGCTTGCCTGCGCCCTTGCCGTAGAACACCACATCGCCCAGCATATCGCCCTTGACCAGCACCGCGTTGAACACATCGTCCACGCTGGCCAGCTGGTTTGCCTTGGGCACCAGACACGGCTCCACACCGGCAGCCACGCTGCCGTCGTCGCCCCGCTTCATCCACGCGATGAGCTTGATGACGCAGTTCAGCCGCTCCGCCGCAGCCACATCGGCCACGGTGATGTCCCGGATGCCCCGGGTGGGGATGTTCTGGGGGTAGATCTGGTGGCCGCAGACCAGCGAGGACAGGATGGCGATCTTGCGGCAGGCATCCCGGCCGTCCACATCGTCGCCGGGGTCCTTGGTCTCGGCGTAGCCCAGCTCCTGCGCGATCTTCAGGGCCTCGTCAAAGCCCAGGTTCTCCCGCACCATCTTGGTGAGCATGAAGTTGGTGGTGCCGTTCACGATGCCCTCCACCTCGGTGATGACGTTGGCGGCCAGGCACTGGTGCATGGGGGTGATGATGGGGGTGCCGCCGCCGACGGACGCCTCAAACAGGAACGCGCAGTTGTGCGCCTTGGCCAGCCCCAGCAGCTCGGCGCCGTAGGTCGCCACCATCTCCTTGTTGGAGGTGCAGACGCTGCGGCCTCTTTCGAGGCACGCCTTTACATACGGGTAAGCAAAGCGGGTGCCGCCGATGGTCTCGACGACGACCTTGATCTCCGGATCTTCCAGAATGGTGTCGAAGTTCTTGACGAAAAGATGGGCGGCGGGATGGTTGGAGAAGTCCTTGGGGTCGAGGATGTACTTCACCTCAACGGGTTCCCCGGCCCGGCGGGACACGCCCGCTGCGTTGCGGCAGAGCACCTCGTACACGCCGCTGCCCACCGTGCCAAAGCCTAAGATCGCGATTTTTGCCATGGTAAACCCCTCGTTCCTATCACTAAATTCAAACTTACAGATTATACCCGCAGTGCACGCCGACGACCATCCGCTGCCGGGAGAGCTTTTCCGTGAGCTCCTCCGGGGTCATCTGCATGGTGTCGGTGCGGATGGTGACGGCCACCAGCGCCGCACCGTTTTCCGGCGTGGACTGGTTGATGGTCACGATGCTGGCTCCTGCGGCGCTGATGCCGGCCAGCAGACTTTGCAGCGCACCGGTCTCGTCCCGCAATGTTGCCATCACAGTGATGACCTCGCGGCCGTTCTCGGAATCAAAGATGCAGTCCTTATACTTATAGAAGGCGCTGCGCGACAAGTCCACGCTGCGGGTCGCAGCCGAAATGCTGCGGGCTTCTCCGCTGGCCAGAAGCTCCTTGGCCTTGACGACCTTGAGGAAAACCTCCGGCAGGACCTGTGCGTCCACCAGATAAAAGCGGCGTTCCAACTTGTTCACCTCACAAACACAAGTGTTCTTGCAGAAAATATAATAACATCCGGTCCCCTGCATTGCAAGAGGCCGGATGTACTTTTGGCAGATTGTCCAGTTTTGATGCGTGAAGTGACGGGTCACCTTGCCGGAATGGCACCCGCAGACCGAAAAAGTATGAGTTTTTCGGTCAGTCGGTGTCGAGGTTGGTGGTGTCCGGTTCCACCGTCTGTGCGACGATGCCCGAAGAGTGGGAGTAGTTGCAGGTATCGGGCAGGTCGTCGGCGCGGTAATAGCCCGTTGCGCGGCTGGGGCAGTTGGGGCCGGCCAGCAGACCGCTCTGGGTGCAGTAAGCACGCTCCACCACGCCGTCGGCGGCCGGGAATGCCTTATAGGGCAGGTTCGCCTGAACCTGCTCCATATAGGCCTTCCACGCCATGACGCAGGTGCGGGTCTTGGCCTGATCCTTGGAGAGGGTGTTGGTCATGTCATAGGGCGCATCGTAGCCCCACCACACGGCGGTGACGTAATAGGGCGTGCCGCCCACGAACCACAGGTCCTTTTCGTCGCTGGCAGTACCGGTCTTACCGAAGGATTCCATGCCGTTGGAGTTGGGGTAGCGGCCGCTGGCAGTACCGACGTTGGAGTACAGGACATTCTTGAGCAGCCGGTTCATGACGTAGGCCGTCTGCGGGGTCAGGGCCTGATAGCTGGTGGCGTTGTTTTCCAGATAGATGTTGCCGTCCCGGTCCAGCACACGAGTGTACAGGTGCGGGGTGGTGTACCCGCCGTCATAGAAGATCTGGAAGGCAGCGGCCAGTGCCGTAGGCGTAACGCCGTGGGTCTGGCTGCCCATGACCATCTGGGCGAGGCCGACATCGCTGGTGGGGTCCAGCGTATTCAATTGCAGGGTGTTATAGACGAAGTTGAAGATGTTGCTTGCGCCCACAAGGTCGCCCACGCGGATGGCAATGGTGTTCAGCGAGCGGGCCAGACCGTTCCACAGCGGGATATCGGAGTTGTCGCCGTAGTTGCCGCCGTAGTTGCGGGGCCAGCTGCGCCATGCGTTCGGGTAGGCTTTCAGCTGGGTGTCGGACAGGCCCATCAGGCCGTTCTTGCGGCAGTAATCCTCATCGCGGATGACCATATCCTGCTTGAGGTAGAGGGGCGAGTTGTTGAGCATGGTGGACCAGTTGACCAGACCGTACTCGATGCCCAGCGCATAAGCGCCGATGGGCTTGATGGTCGAACCGGTCTGCCGGGTCACACTGTAAGCGCGGTTCAGGGCGAGGCTCTTGGTCTTCTGGCCCAGACCGCCCACCATGGCCAGCACGTTGCCGTCATAGTCCAGCGTGACCATGGCCGCCTGGGTGCGGACATTGCGGTAGTAGTACACGGTGCCGTCGTCGCCGGTGCGGGTCTTGGGGGTGCCATCGGCGTTCATCACCTGCACGTCATCGTCCGAGATGCTGGTCACCTCTTCCTCATGCCAGCCGGCCGGGAAGTAAGCGTCGCCCTCGTTGAGC
>ERZ857922.2993-NODE-2993-length-15664-cov-42.131911_pt1 | contig 15664 bp, 16 predicted proteins | sample MGYA00519579_ERZ857922 | MGnify/ENA primary metagenome ERZ857922 (study PRJEB31778, sample SAMEA3449375) | human gut metagenome | biome: human gut; feature: human-associated habitat; material: faeces | place: United Kingdom | collected 2010/2012 ... | reverse complement strand
CGGCGCCCAGGGCAGCCTTGGTGAAGGAGGTAGCCATGGAGAAGAAGTACACCAGACCGTCATCGCGGACGGGCAGGATAGCGGACATCTCGCAGGACTCGATGTTCACGCAGCAGATGGACAGATCATACTCCTTGCCGTCGTTGGCAGCCAGAGCAGCCTCCATGACCTCAACGGGCTTGGTGCAGTCGGCGACGATCACATCGGTGTACACGCCCAGCTCCATCAGGCCGGGGACCTGCTTGGGGTTGCGGACGACGCCCACGACCTTACCCTTGGGGCCGACCTTCTTCATAGCTTCCCAACCGCACAGAACACCGGACTTGCCGTTGGCGCCCAGGATCAGGACGCTGTCACCCTCGTGGGGCAGCTTGCGGGCCTGCGCGGGAGCGCCGGCCACGTCCAGAGCAGCCAGAGCCAGAGGCTCGGACATATCATCGGGCATCTTGGCATACAGAGCGGACTCGAACAGGATGGCCTTGCCGACGATGTCCACGCGGTCGATATCCTTGTGGATGGCCAGGATCTTGTCGATCTTCAGCGGGGTCATGGACAGGGAGACCAGAGAGACGATCTTGTCGCCTTCCTTCAGGTCGAAGCCGGGCTTCTTCTTCAGGTCCTCGCCGATGTGAGCGACAACACCCTTGAACATACCGCCGGAACCGGTGACAGGATTCTGCTGCTTGCCGCGCTCAGCGACGATGCCCAGGATCATTTCGCCGATCTTCTTCTCGTCGCCGCCGCAGGCCTCGGAGATCTGGGTGAAGGAAGCGGAGTCGATGTTCAGGGAGGTGACATCGCAGACGATCTCGTTGGAATAGACCTTGCTCATGTCGTTGTCGATCTTCCAAGCGGCCTGGGTCAGAACGCCCTTGGGCTCGATAACGCGGTGGGTACCGTACTTGTTGCCTTTCAGTTCAGCCATTTTAGTTTCCTCCTAAATTTATTTATAATTCTTTCTTTTAATAGCTTTCAGCGGACACTGAACGGATGCGTCGGATGGATGGGCGAGAAAATTTTTTGTCTGTCGAAGCGTGTGGTTTGCAGGAATACTTTGTGTATTTCAAAAAACACACGGGAAGGCAGGCGGAAAATTTTCCGTTCAGCCGCCGACAGCACTTCGTTCAGTGGCTGCTTCATTACTTCAGGGGCTTCAGGCTCAGGATCTCGCGGGCCTCAGCGGGGGTAGCGATCTCGCGGCCCAGCTCCTTGGCGATACGGACGACCTTGGCCACCAGCTCGCCGTTGGACGCGGCCTTCTGGCCCTTGCCCAGATAGATGTTGTCCTCGAAGCCCACACGGACGTTGCCGCCCATAGCGATAGCGGCAGCGGCCATGGTCCAGGCAGCGCGGCCCACGCCGGACACGGTCCAGGTAGCGTTGGCCGGGATCTTGCTGGCGAAGAACGCCAGGTTCTCCACAGTGGCGGGGGTGCAGCCGTGCACGCCCAGCACGAAGTTGAACTGCATGGGATCGCCGGGGACCTCGCCCTTCTTGGCCATGCCCAGAACGGTGTCGATATGGCCCAGCTCGAAGCACTCGTACTCGGGCTTGATGCCGTTCTCGATCATACGCTTGCCGAAGGCGCGCATGGTGGGCATAGTGTTATCGAAGATCTCATCGCCGAAGTTGCAGGTACCGCAGTCCAGGGTGGCCATCTCGGGGAACAGCTCGGTGGGCTGCAGACGCTCCTCGGGGCTCATGCCGGTGGCGCCGCCGGTGGAGGGGATCATGATGACGTCGGGCAGCTCCTTGCGGATGGCGTCCATGACGACCTTGAAACGCTCGCGGCCCTGGGTGGGAGTACCGTCATCCTCACGGACGTGGATGTGCAGGATCGCCGCACCGGCATTGTAGGCGGACTTAGCCTCGCGGACCATCTCCTCGACGGTATAGGGAACAGCCTCGTTCTGGGCCTTAGTGACCTCAGCGCCGCAGATAGCAGCGGTAATGATAAGCTTCTCCATTGTTTCCGCTCCTTACTTCTCGATGGGCAGACGCTGGCAGTCCTTGGGGGTGACGCAGGTGCCGTGGGCACGGCAGACCACCACGGGCTCGGCCAGAACGTCAGCGGCGGAAGCGCTGATGTCGGGGCGGGAGACGATGACCTTGCGGGCCTCGAACTTCATGGTACGGGAGGTGTTGCCGATCTTCTCGATCTCGCCGTAGGCCTCGATGTAGTCGCCGGCGTAGACGGGCGCCAGGAACTCCACGTTGTCATACGCGCAGAACAGGCCCTCATCGCCGTCGCACTTGATCAGCAGCTCGGTGGCCACATCGCCGAACAGGTGCACCATGTGTGCGCCGTCCACCAGGTTGCCGCCGTAGTGGGCGTCCTTCGCGCTCATACGCAGACGAAGCAGAGATGTCATCTTTTCCATAAGTTTTTCCTCCTTCAAATTTTTGGACGTGCATTTCCAATACCAGAGCTGGCCTCGGCACTTCTTTTGGGTATGAAAAAAGCGCTATCGGTCAAGGTCGTTGACCAATAGCGCTCCATGTATCACTACATGACAGCAGCGCCGCTTACACCGCGCTGCCAGGAACCGTACGCACAGACCCATCCGGCCCCTTCGGCGGAAGACCCCTTCCTGCAAATTTACCGGGTGCCTGTCCCCAAATATGCAGTACCCTGTCCTCCGCGCCTCTATTGACTGATATTATGAAATTTCTATCTATAAATTATACCTTTTTCAGCGGTCTTGTCAAGTGACATTGTGACAGAAAAGACAATAATTTTTTTGTGCGATACGAATAAATTTCAGCCTTGTATTTCGGCATTTCCCCGAGAAAGCACCCCTCCCTCCATGCCCGCACCCCGCACAGAAAAAAAGCGCCCCGCAGGGCGCTTTTTTAATAGCTTTCCTCCACCATTTTCAGTATCTCCGGCTTCAGGGACAGCATCCGGCAGATATTCAGCGCGTCCCGCGGGCAGTCGGACTTTCCCTCCACCCGATACAGGCCGTAGTTCATGTGCCGCGCGATGACCGCCACGCCGTCCTCGCTGGTCACGGCCAGCTCCCGGCGGATAGCCTCCGGGTCGATATCCCGCAGGCCGATGATCTGATAGTGGGTCCGGGCGTACTCCGCCACCTTGTCATAGTGGGTGGTCAGCAGTGAGATGGCGTCCACACCGTTGAGATACCGCGTCACCGCCTGCACGATCACCGCACCCTCGTCCGGGTTGGTGCCCCGGGCAAACTCATCCAGCAGGAACAGCGAATAGCCCTGCTCCACCTCGGAGAGCGCCTTCTGGAACTGTACGATCTCCGAACCGAAGCCGGACAGGCCGGACTGGATGGACTGCAAATCGTCAAAGAGCATCTTCACGCTGTGGAACAGCGGCATACGGGCTTTTTTGGCGCACACCAGGAAGCCCGCCTGCAGCAGCAGCACGTTCAGCGCCACCGTCTTCATGGCCACGGACTTGCCGCCCATGTTGGCGCCGGTGATGACCGTGGCCCCGGGCGTCAGGGAGATGGATACCGGCACGAAGCGGCGGCCCTGCTGCTCCAGCAGGTCGCAGATCTCCGGATTGATCATATCCTCCAGCTCCAGGTCCTTCTCCGTCAGCTCCGGCTTCACACCGCCGTAGCGCACGGCAAACAGTGCCTTTTGGATAATAAAGTCCAGACGCCCCGCCGTCTCCGCATCGGAGAGCAGATCGTCCACCATAGGGGCCAGTGCCGCACCCATGGCCTTGCGGACGTGCATCTCCTCCGCGTCCTCCTCGCCGCACAGCCGGGTGCGCTTCAGGCGCAGATCGTCCTTTTCCGCGTCGGTCTGGGCGTGGAACAGCCGTTCCTCCACCTCTTTCTTGGCGCTGCGGATCTCCTTCAGTTTTGCCGTGGCGCTGTCCGGGATATAGAAGCCCCGGCTCCCGGTACCATCCGGGTCCAGCACCGCCAATGCGTCCTTCACCTCGTGGAAGGTCATGCCCTTGAAGTGCGTCACCGCGTTGATCTGCTCAAACAGCGGGCGCATACCGTCCAGCCGCTGCAAATAGCCCTTGATCTCGAACAGCTCCACATGGTCCGGCGTCTCCCCCGCCGCGCAGCGGCGCAGGGAGTTGCGGATATCCTTCATCTGGCACAGGCCGGTCATCAGCTTGTTGTACACGTCCTTCAGCTCGCCGGCGGCGTTGGCCGCCTGCTCTACGTTGTACAGCTCCTCCTCCAGTGCAGCGCGTTCCTCCGGCGCATAAAACCGCAGCCGCCGGATGCGTTCCTGCCCGAAGGGCGAGCAGCCGTGCAGCGTTTCCAGCGCGTATTGCAGACCGATTTTCTCTTTTTCCTCAAACTTGACCGCGATCATGCCAGTTCCTCCTTCACATTGATGACCGGTACGTCCACCGCCGCTTTCATACGGGACAGGAATTCATCCTTGTCGAATTTCCATCCGTAAGCGGACACCGGGTTCACGGTGACGCACAGCGTCTTCGCCGCGTCCTCCGTCTCCAGCGCCACCTCACGCACCGCCAGCTTGTCCAGCGTATCGGCGCTGAGCAGCACCTTGCTGGGGTCCTTGACCACCAGGCGGCACTTCCGCAGCACGCCGCTTCGCAGCAGCGGCACCACCATCGTATCCGTCAGTGCGCCGGTCACCAGCGCTGCGCCGTACTCCCTGACGCAGGCCTCCAGCCCATCGGGGCACTCCGGCGGCAGTGTCTCGGCCTTGGGCAGGTTCATCAGCCGGTAGATGTGCACCGTGTCGGCGATGACCTTCTCCATGCTGGCGTTGTAGCTGGCGCCGGTACACAGGATAACGCCCTCCGCCACCGCCCGGGCGCCCAGGCTCTTGCGCCCCAGCGCACCGTCGATGACGGACTTCTCAGCCCCCAGGGCAAAAAAGCTCTCAGACACCGATCGCAGCTGCGTGGTGATAGAGGGCCCCGCCAGCTGCACATAGCCGGCGCTGCGGGCGCGCATGATGACCACCTCGCCCAGCGGGGTAGGGATGCCGGTGGTCATCAAAATCTCTTTTGTCACGTCGCCCAGCCGCAGCATATCCTTGGCCGTGGCGATCAGTGTACCCTCACGGACAAAGATACCCGGTTTTTCCGTGCCGGTGACCACGTCGGTGGACTCGCCGTCCCGCCCGATGGAGGTCAGCCCCAGCGTGCCCCGCAGATGGCCCGCCGTCAGCAGCCAGTTGAGCATGGTGGTCTTGCCCGCGTTCTTGCACATACCCACGATGGACATGGTCTTTGTTTCGTTGAGCCGCCGGATCAGCTCGTCGTGCATGGTCTACACGCCCTTTCTCTGTTCAGTCAATTTTTAATTGTAGCATACCGCGGCGGAAAAAGAAAGGGGAGAAACGGATTTTATCCGTTTCTCCCCGATCTATCTTATTCCACGGTGACGCTCTTTGCCAGATTACGCGGCTTATCAATGTCGCAGCCGCGCTCCAGCGCTGTGTAGTAGGACAGCAGCTGCAGCGGGATCACGCCCAGCTGCGGCAGGAGCATAGCCTCCGCCTCCGGCACGGTCAACACCGTATCCACCCGCTTGTGCAGGGCCTCGGCCCCGGCCTCGGTGGTCAGGGCCAGCACCCGCGCGCCGCGGGCCTGTACCTCCACCACATTGCTGACCGCCTTATCCAGCAGCGGCAGATAGGCAGCCACAGCGATCACCGGCGTTCCCTGGCGGATCAGGGAGATGGTGCCGTGCTTCAGCTCACCGGAGGCATAGGCCTCCGAGTGGATGTAGCTGATCTCCTTCAGCTTCAGGCTCCCCTCCAGGGACAATGCGTAGTCCAGATTACGGCCGATGAAGAACACATCCTCCTCCTGCGCCAGCCATTTGGCGGCCGCGCGGATATCCTCCGTATGGGAGAGCACCTGCTCCATCTGTCCCGGCAGGGCCTCCAGCCCCCGTACCATAGCGCTGTATGTCTCATAATCCACGGTGCCCAGCACGTCGCCGAAATACAGTCCCAGCAGGTGCAGCACCGCCATCTGGGTGCTGTATGCCTTTGTGGTGGCCACAGCGATCTCCGGTCCGGCCCAGGTGTAGAGCACGTCGTCGCTCTCCCGGGCGATGGACGAGCCCACCACGTTCACGATGGACAGCACCCGGGCGCCGCGCTTTTTGGCCTCGCGCAGGGCGGCCATGGAGTCCAGCGTCTCACCGGACTGGCTGATAACGATGACCAGATCGCCCTCGCCCACCAGGGGGTCGCTGTACCGGAACTCCGACGCCAGGCAGACCTCTACCGGCCGGCGCAGCAGCCGTTCCAGGGTGTATTTGCCCACCATGCCCACATGGTAGCTGGACCCGCAGGCCACGATACAGATGCGGCCGATATCACGGATCTCTCTGTCAGTCATAGTCAGGTCGCTGAGCACCACACGGCCGTCCCGGATGCGTCCGGTGATGGCGCGGCGCACCGCCGCCGGCTGCTCATAGATCTCCTTGAGCATGAAGTGGTCGTAACCGCCCTTTTCCGCGGCGTCCACATCCCAGTCGATGTGACGGTGCTCCTTGTCGATGGGCCGGCGGCGCTCGTCGTAGATACGGATACCCTCCGCCGTGATGATCGCCAGCTCGCCGTCATCCATATATACCACGTCACGGGTGTGCCGCAGCAGCGCCGTCACATCCGAGGCCAGGAAGTTCTCCCCCTGGCCGCAGCCCAGCAGCAGCGGCGCGTCCTTTCGTGCGGCGATGATCCGGTCCGGCGTGTCGGCGCACAGGATACCCAGCGCATAGGATCCCTCCACCCGGGAGAGCATCTGGTTCACCGCCTCGAACACGTCGCCGCACTGGCTGTAATACCAGGCCAACAGCTGGGCCACCACCTCCGTATCCGTCTCGGACACGAACGTGCAGCCCTTCTGGATCAGTTCCTGCTTCAGCCGGGCGAAATTCTCGATGATCCCGTTGTGCACCACGGCGAACTTTCCATCGCCGCTGACCTGCGGATGGGCGTTCACCTGATTGGGCTCGCCGTGAGTAGCCCACCGGGTGTGGCCGATGCCCACTGTCCCCAGCAGATCCGCCCCGCCGTGGGTCAGCGTCTCCAGCGCCGCAAGACGCCCCGGCGTCTTGCGTACCTGGAGGGTGTCTCCGCTGCAGACCGCGATACCGGCGGAGTCATAGCCCCGGTACTCCAGGCGGCACAATCCGTCCAGCAGCAGCGGCGCAGCCTGCTGCTGTCCAACGTATCCTACGATACCACACATATAAGCAAAATCCTCCGATCAATATGATAGGTCGGAAGCACAAACGCGCAGATCATTTGTCTTCACATCCGGTCACAGCCTCTCTGTTTTGCGGTCGCCCGCATATTTGCTGACTGTGTACGCACCCGGACGGCACGGGAGAGCATCCGCCGAATACTTCGATCACTCTCCGCCTCGTCGTCTCATGTTCGCCGCCGCCTTCAAAAAGAGCAGCAACAAGCCGGCGGGAAACATCCGTCGGCTGTATGAGCGCTGGCGCTTATGTCGGCCTGTGCCGAGATCCTCCTTTCCGTTCTGCGAGCCATATACAAAGCGGCTTTGCCGCTGTATACCAACATAATTTGCCCCGCCGCGGGGCATACTGCTCCGGAATACAACTTCCGAAGGGGTGTACGATCATGGCGACTGCCTTTTTCCGCACGGTCATTCTCTATCTGCTGCTGATCGCGGGCCTGCGTCTCAGCGGCAAGCGGCAGATCGGCGAGCTGGAGCCCATCGAGCTGGTGCTGACGCTGCTGATCTCCGACCTGGCCTCCGTACCCATGCAGGACTTCGCCCTGCCGCTGTTCAACGGCGTCATTCCCATCATCACGCTGATCGCCCTGTCCACACTGTTCAGCGCCATCAGCCTGCGGAACGTACGCTTCCGGGACCTGGTCTGCGGCCAGCCGGCCCTGGTGATCGTGGACGGCAAGCTGCGGCAGGAGACCATGCGCCGCAACCGACTGACGCTGGACGAGCTGTTCGAGCAGCTGCGGGGTCAGGGCATCACCGACCTCAGCGATGTAAAGTACGCCGTTCTGGAGACGAACGGCCGGCTGTCTGTGCTGCCCCGCAGTCCCCTCCAGCCGGTCACGCCGGAGCAGCTGGGGCTGGACGTACAGGACAACGTATTCCTGCCCATCATCCTCATCAACGACGGCCGGGTGCTGACGGATAACCTCCGGCAGGCGGGCCGCGATGACCGCTGGCTGGCACAGGAGCTTCACCGGCAGGGCATCGCCCGCAGTCAGGACGTGTTTTTGCTGTCCGTGGACCAACATGGCACCGTGGTGTGTCTGCGGAAGGAGGCTGCGCGATGAGGGCCATCCGCATCCCCCTGTTCGTACTGCTGGCCGTGCTGTTCTTCATCCTGTGGAACGCAGCCTGGGTCACGGACCGCTGCGGCGAGTGGACTGCCGCGGTGGACACAGTCACCGCCGACCTGGATGCCGGCGGCGACGGCGGGGCGGCGCTGGGCACCTTGGACGACCTGTGGCAGGACGTTCAAGGCTATATGCACATCATCGTCTCCCATGAGGACCTGGACGAGGCCGAGGCCCTGATGGCCCAGGCCAAGGCCCTGTCTGCCCAGGGCAGCACCGAAGAGCTGTACCCCGTGATGGCCCAGCTGCGCCACCAGTTCCGGCTCATTGCCGAAACGCAGCAGCTCAGTCCCAAAAATATCTTCTGACGGTCACTTCTCGCTCAGCAGCTTATTCAGCTCGGACATGAACGTGTTGATATCCTTGAACTGCCGGTACACGGAGGCAAAGCGGACATAGGCCACCTCGTCGGCCTTTTTCAGCTTCTCCATGACCTTCTCGCCGATGACATCGGTGCTGACCTCGCGCTCCAGGGAGTTTTGCAGCTCCTGCTCGATCTCCAGCGCCATGCGCTCCATGTCCGCCACAGGCACCGGCCGCTTCTCGCAGGAGCGCTGGATGCCCCGCAGCACCTTGCTTCTGTCAAAGCTCTGGCGGGAACCGTCCTTCTTAATGACCACCATCGGCAGGCTCTCCACCGTCTCATAGGTAGTGAAGCGCTTTTCGCACTGCAAACACTCCCGGCGGCGGCGGATACTGCTGCCCTCGTCGGCGGGGCGGGAATCCACCACCTTGCTCTCTTTATAACCGCAATAGGGGCATCTCATCTCTCTTGCTCCTCCTTATCTCTACGGCAGATGCCGTATAGTCAGAGACAGTATAGCATATATCCACAACATATGGTAGTCTTTTTTCAAATTTTCGCCGTTATTTCGGCATAATGGGCCGGCCCTCGCCATCAAAGAGGTACGTCACCCGTCCCTGCCCCACGCTTGCAAAGCAGAACAGCTCCGGGATCGGGAAGGGCTCCCCCTCCCGCCACGGGACCAGCGCCCGCACACAGCGCCCCTGCTGCGCCGTCCGCGCCATCTCCGGCAGTCGGGAGAGAAACCCACGCCGTTCCGGCGCTTCGCCGCCGCACGGCCGCAGCACACCGCAGCGCAATTCCCCGGCGGGAGCCAGCAGTTCCCGGGAAAAGCAGCGCCGCAGCCCGCCGTCCTCGGTAACGCCCAGCAGCACCTCACCCCTGTTGCCCTGCACGTACAGCCGGTACAGCCCCTTCTCCGTTCCCCGGCACACCGCCCGCAGCTCCGTCTCCTCTCCCCGCGGACACACGTACAGCGTCCCCACGCAGCTATCCGCCAGACAGACCGGATATTCCACGGCGCACCGCCCCCTTTCACAAAAAACAGGCCTGTGCCATACTATGCACAGGCCTGTTTTCTCATGTCATCGCCGCCGTTCACACCAGATGGCTCCCCGTCAGCCCGAAGCTGACGGCAATGGCGGCATCCACCTTTTCCATCACCGCGCTGTCCACACGGCCCATGCGCTCCCGCAGGCGCTTTTTATCCAGCGTCCGTATCTGCTCCAGCAGGATCACGGAATCCCGCGGCAGTCCGCTGCCCTGGGCCGCCAGCGCGATATGGGTAGGCAGCTTTGCCTTCCCCAGCTGCGACGTGATGGCGGCGGCGATGACGGTGGGACTGTGCCGGTTGCCGGTATCGTTCTGTACGATCAGCACCGGGCGCACGCCCCCCTGCTCGCTGCCCACCACGGGGCTGAGGTCCGCATAGTAAATGTCGCCGCGTCTGACAGTCGTATCCACACAGTTCACACTCCGAGGCAAGAAGTACCGGAGGGAGATATGTCCCCAGGTCACTTCCATTGTCCCACGCAGCCGCCGGATTTATACGCCGCAGCGCCGTAAATTCCGTTTTGTCCCGCCCGGTCTATCCTATGCGCGCCGCGGCGGCAGTGTGAAGCCTCAGAACCGCAGCAGCAGCTCCTTTTCCACTTCCCGTCCGTCCTTATAATACACCCGTGGTACCCGCCGGCTGACGGCGCAGGTCAGCTCATAGGGGATGGTCCCGGCGGCAGCCGCCAGCACGTCCACCCGCTGCCGCTTGCCGAACACCTCCACCTCGTCGCCCACCTGCACGCCGGGCAGGTCCGTCAGGTCGATCATGCTCATGTCCATGCAGATCCGCCCCCGCTGAGGCGCCATACCCTCCGCGGTCATAAAGCCGCACCGGTCCGACAGACACCGGTGAAAGCCGTCCGCGTAGCCGTAGGGCACCACGCCCATCCGCGTGACGCGCTCTGTGGTGAACCGCCGCCCGTAGCTGACGTCCGTGCCCGGCTCATAGGTCTTGATGGTGCTCACTGTGGTCTTGAGCGCCATCACCGGGTGCAGCCCCAGCTTCTCCGCCAGGTCGCCGCAGCCGTACAGCAAAATGCCGGGACGCACCATGTCCATATATGTCTCCGGGTACGACGCCACGCCGCCGGAGTTGGCACAGTGGCGTATGACAAACCGCTGTCCGCGCTTTGCTTCCACCGCGTCGATGACCCTGCGGAACAGCGCCAGCTGTTTTTCCGTATAGTCGCGGCTGTCCGCATCCGGCTCGTCCGACACGGCAAAATGGGTGAAGATGCCCTCCGCCCGCAGACCCGGCAGGGCGCAGGCCGCGCAGATATCCGCCGTGCCGGTGTCGAAATGCCTGCCGGAGACCAGATATCCCAACCGCGACATACCGGTGTCTACCTTGATGTGCACCGTCAGCTCGCCGCCGCAGCGCACCGCCTCCTCGCTGTACTCCAGCGCCTTGGCCTGGCAGGACACCGCCTGGGTAATGTGCAGATCGATGAGCCGTCCCACCTGCTCACGGGGCGTGTGGCCCAGGATCAGGATGGGCATGGTGATGCCGTTGCATCGCAGTTCCGTCGCCTCGTCTATACTGGACACCGCCAGGTAATCCGCGCCCAGCGTCTGCAGGGTCCGGCTCACCTGTATGGCCCCGTGGCCGTAGGCATCCGCCTTTACCACGCCCAGAAACTTCACCTCCGGGCCTACCCGGTCACGCAGCGTCCGATAGTTGTGCGCCAGCGCGTCCAGGTCGATCTCCGCCCATGTTCTCCTCAGTGTCGATTCCATTGTTACGCCTCCGTATCTCCCGTGGTGCAGGCAAAGGATATCATTCGCACCGTCAGCACCACATTTCCGTTCTGTGAAAACTCCGCATACCGCGGGATCAGGCTGCTCTCGTCCAGCCACACGCTGCATAGCACCGCCACGCCGCTTTGCCCGGTGGTCTCCAGCGTCAGGCGCAGGCATGGCGTGTCCTCCAACGGCTCCGTGCCCTGCTCCTTCAGATAGCCCTCCGCCAGTGTTCGCAGCAGCTCTGGCAGACAGTTGGCCGGGCAGATATCCGTGGCATCCCCTGCCGGCAGCAGCTGGTCACGGCTCTTCAGCGACAGCTGTCCGTCCGCCAGCACGGCGGTCAGGCCCTTCAGCGCCTCCGGCGCCGTTACCGTGGTGACAGACTGCCCCGCCCGGTCATACCGGCACGTCAGGGTGAAGGTGCGGTCGTCGCTGGCCGTACGGCTGACCACCTCCGCCTCCATGTCCGCCGATACCACCGTCCGGTACTGGTCCTGCACCGTCAGACTCTTCTCACCGCCGCAGCCGCACAGCAGCACCGCACACAGCAACAGCGGCAGCACACATTTTCGCATGGTCCGTCCCTCCTTTTTTCAGAAGGGCTTTCCGGTCATTCCACCTCTTTCAGCGCATAGGGCAGCTTCTCTATCATATCCGCCGGGGTCATGCCCCGCCGTCCCTTTTCCTCCGCCGCCATATCCCCGGCACGGCCGTGGATCCACACCGCCGCGCAGCAGGCGTCAAATGGTTCCATGCCCTGGGCCAGCAGTCCGGTCAAAAGGCCCGTCAACACATCGCCGCTGCCGCCCTTGGCCATACCGTCGTTCCCGGTGGTGTTCACCGCCAGACGGCCGTCCGGCGCGGCTGCCACAGTCCGATGGCCCTTGCGGATCAGGTACACGCCGTGATCGGCGGCAAAGGCGGCGGCCGCCGCCTCACGGGGCGCGGTCATGTCGCCGCCGATGCGGGCCAGTTCCCCGTCGTGGGGCGTCAGAATGGTGGGCAATTTCCTTCCGCGCAGTAAATCTCTATGCGCGGACAAAACATTTATGCCGTCTGCATCCACGACCACCGGGCATTCCGCTTTTTCCAGCACCGCCCTGACCACCGCCAGCGTTCCCTCGGACTGCCCCAGACCGGGGCCGACCAGCACGGCGTCCATCTGGTGAAGTCGTGTAAGAATTTCCGGCACGGCATCGGCGCCGAGCCTGCCGCCCGCGTCTGGCAGGGGAAAAATCACCGGCTCATTGAGTTTCACCGCTTCAATGCCGTAGATGCTCTCAGGCACCCCCAGAAACACCAGTCCCGCGCCTGAGCGCAGAGCGCCCATGGCGGCGAAAAACGCCGCCCCCGTATACCCCCTGCTGCCGCACAGCAGCAGGAGCTTGCCGAAATTCCCCTTGTGCCCCCAAGGATTCCGGTCAGGCAGGAGGGACAAAACCAACTCGTGATTCAGCCGTCTTATCATGGTCTTACAGGCCGTACAGCTTCGTGTACTTTTCCGTCAGGTAGTCAGTATAATACTTTGCGTCGAACTTGCCGCACACGGATTCAAACAGCTCGCCGGGCTTCTTGAAGCTGGCATAGCGGTGGATATGGCTTCTCAGCCAGTCCGTGACCTTGCTCAGGTCACCCTTTGCCACGTCCGCCCAGATGTCGCCGATTTCCTCCTGCATTTTGTGCAGCATCTGTGCGCCGTAGGCGCTGCCAAGGGCATAGGAGGGGAAGTAGCCGATGCTGCCGCCGCTCCAATGGCTGTCCTGAAGGCAGCCCTCCCGGTCGCTGGGAACGTCCACGCCCAGATACTTTTTATACAGCCGCTTCCACTCCGCCGGAACGTCTTTGACTGCCAGCGTCCCACCGATCAGCTGCTTTTCGATCTCGTAGCGCACCATAATGTGCAGGCAGTAGGTCAGTTCGTCGGCTTCCGTCCGGATGAGAGACGGCTCTGCCTTGTTGATGGCGCGGTAGAACATATTCTCGTCCACATCGGCCAGCTGCTCCGGGAACAGCTCCTTCAGCTTCGGGAAAACAGCATGGACATAGGCGGGACTTCTGCCGATGATGTTCTCATAGAACCGGCTCTGGCTCTCGTGAATGCCCATGGACACGCCGCCGGCGAGGGCGGTGTAATTGTAGCAGTCGTCCGCCCCCAGCTCATACAGGGCGTGGCCGCCTTCGTGAATGACGGAGAACATGGAGGAAACCAGATTGTCCTCAAAATAATGGGTGGTGATGCGCACATCCTTGTTGTTGAAATTGGTGGTGAACGGATGCTCCGTTTCGGCAATGCCGCAGTGGGTGCGGTCAATGCCCATGACCTCCATGAGATAATCGGAGAGCTTTCTCTGAATCTCCACAGGATAATGGCGGTACAGGAAAGCGTCGTCGATCTGCTTCGTCGCCCGGATCTTCTCGATGAGAGGGACGATGGTCTGCCGGAGCTGAGCGAAGAAGGCGTCCAGCGTCTCGACGTTCATCCCCTCCTCGTATTCGTTCAGCAGCGCGTCGTAGGGTGCCATTTCCGGATGGTAATACCCGGCAAATCTCCGGTTATAGTCCACGATCTTCTCCAGATACGGGGCAAATGCGGCAAAATCGTCCTCCGGCTTTGCCTTGTGCCATACGCTCTCGGCGTCGTTAATCAGCACGGAATAGGCGACATATTCCTCCGCCGGGATACGGTGAATCTGGTCGTAGCTTTTGCGCAGAACCTCTACCTCCCGCTTTGTCTGGGCATCCAGCTCATCGGCGTGGGCTTCCAGATAGGAAAGAAGCTCGTCATTCTCATCGTTCACCAGCAGATCATAGGTGATCTGAGACATGACCTCCATGGTCTTGCCCCGTCCCTCCCAGGTGTCGCTGGGCGCGGCGGTGGCAGCGTCCAGATACAGCACGCCCAAGGCGTGGTTATACGCCGCCTGGGTCTGTTCCAGCTTCTTGATGGCTTCTCGCGCCTGCTGTACGGATTCATATTTCATGGCAATGCACTCCTTTGTTTTTTCGATACTCCAACCATATCACTCCCCCGCGCCTTCGTCAAGAGATTTCCCGTTTTGGGCGGGTTCCGCGAAAAAAATGCTTGCATATTTTAGCCGTATATGCTAATATGAGGGCGATACGGAAAAAGCGTTGAATGGGCTGCCTTGTGTTGGTTTGCGCTGTCAGAGAGAGCGGGATGGTGAGATCCGCTTGCGTGCAATGCCGGGCTTTCTCCCGGGAGCTGCCGCTTGAACGAAAAGTAGAGTTGGCCGCGTGACTGCGTTAACGGTCTTGGATGTGTCTGCATCCGAAAAGCGCGCCGTTTCGGCGAATTGCGGGTGGTACCGCGGAAGGAATGCCTTTCGTCCCGATTGTGGGATGGAGGGTCTATTTTTTTGTAGTTTACCTTTCAGGAGGAATGAACATGAAAGAACAGTTAGAGCAAATCAAAGCCAATGCCCTGACAGCGCTGGAAGCTGCCGCCACCCCGGCGGCTCTGGAAGAGCTTCGCGTCAAGCTGCTGGGCAAGAAGGGCGAGCTGACCGCTGTGTTGAAGCAGATGGGCAAGCTCTCCGCTGAGGAGCGCCCCGTCATGGGTCAGCTGGCGAATTCCGTCCGGGCAAGCATCGAGCAGGAGCTGGAAAAGCGGAAGGCCGACATCCACGCCGCCGCGCTGGAAGCCAAGCTGGCTTCCGAAGCCATCGACGTGACCATCCCCGGAACCCCTGTCCAGCTGGGTCACCGGCATCCGATGAATAAGGCGCTCGACGAGGCCAAGGATATTTTTATCTCCATGGGCTTCAAGATCCTCGACGGCCCGGAGGTCGAGCTTGCCGACTATAACTTCACGCGCCTGAATATCGCGGAAAATCACCCCTCGCGCGACCGCAGCGACACGTTCTATGTGACGGTCTCGCCCGAAAAGTGCCTGTCGGCCTACAGTCAGGAAAACTGGAAGGCGATCTCCGAGAAGGCGGCGGCCATGACCAATCTGCAGCAGCGCAAGGTGCGCCCGCTGTTCGCGTATGCGGCCCGCTGCGATCTCGACGGACAGGGACGTATCCTCCTGCCGCAGCACCTGCGTGAATTCGCCGGCCTGACCAAGAGCGTCACCGTGGTCGGCAGCAACAACCATGCGGAGTTCTGGGATAGCGCGCGCTGGGATGAGATCTGCCCGCTCGAGGCGCTGCCGGAGAACATCGCCGCCGTGATGGAGGAGCTGGATTTCTGATGGACGCCGGACATATCCCC
>ERZ857922.2981-NODE-2981-length-15742-cov-24.194938_pt1 | contig 15742 bp, 9 predicted proteins | sample MGYA00519579_ERZ857922 | MGnify/ENA primary metagenome ERZ857922 (study PRJEB31778, sample SAMEA3449375) | human gut metagenome | biome: human gut; feature: human-associated habitat; material: faeces | place: United Kingdom | collected 2010/2012 ... | reverse complement strand
ATAGATTAGAATTATGGCTAAGAGTATTAAAGGAACTCAAACAGAGAAGAATCTGTTGACTTCATTCGCAGGAGAATCACAGGCAAGAATGCGTTACACTTATTTTGCAAGTGTGGCAAAGAAAGAAGGTTACGAACAAATCGCTGCCATTTTCACAGAAACAGCTGATCAGGAAAAAGAGCATGCAAAACGTATGTTCAAGTTCCTCGAAGGCGGTATGGTAGAAATCACTGCCAGCTATCCGGCTGGTGTAATCGGTAATACGCTTGAGAATCTTCGCGCTGCAGCAGCGGGTGAACATGAAGAATGGTCACTGGATTATCCTCACTTTGCTGATGTGGCAGAACAGGAAGGTTTCCCGATGATTGCTGCTATGTACCGCAATATCTCCATCGCTGAAAAAGGTCACGAAGAAAGATACCTTGCTTTCGTGAACAACATCGAAAATATGACTGTATTCGCTAAAGAAGGCGAAGTGGTATGGCAATGCCGTAACTGCGGTTATATTACTGTAGGTAAGGAAGCTCCTGAAGTTTGCCCGGCATGTCTGCATCCGCAGGCTTATTTCGAGGTGAAGAAGGAAAACTATTAATCTGCGGATTGATTAAATAAAAAGGCTTTCCGAAAAAAGTACTATTTGCTATCATTTTGCTCTGTCATCCTGTTTGTGGAAGAATTCGCGCTTTATATTAAAGAAGAGATGCTTCACAATATTTTGACCATGCTTTGAACAAAGTTAATGACAGATTGATAGGATTTATTTATTTTTCGGATAGCCTTTTTTATATTATCTATTGATTCCGGTAATCCTTTGGAGATACACCGTATTGCTTTAAAAATTCTCGATAGAAATAAGATTTATTAGAGAATCCACATCTGAACATAATCTCGGATACAGTCAATTTAGTTGTCCTTAGTAGTTTGGCTGCATATTCCAGTCTGATGCCTCGTACAAACTCACTCGGAGTTTTATCTATTATTTCTTTGAACTTCCGATATAAAGTAGCTTTACTCACTCCTACGAACTCGGCAATAGAAGAAGGGCTTAATAACTCATCATCTATATTCTTTTTTATGAAATCTGTTACATTCTGTATTAACTCTTCGTCTTCTGGATGAAGCACAATCCCGTCTTTTACTTTCACAGAAGACATGCTGGAATTGAAGTAGTCCTTTAAAAGCATCTGCCTCGACAGCAAATTCTCTATTGCGGATATAACCTGCCTTGGGTGAAATGGTTTGACGATATAAGCATCTGCACCATGATTAAAGGCATTAATTTGGTCTTCTACGGAAGCTTTTGCCGATATTCCTATAATTGGAATATAGCTTGTTTTCAAATCGGATTTCAACTTATGAATTAGACTTAAACCGTCCATATTGGGCATGACAATATCACTTATAATAATATCAGGATGATTGTGTTCTATCTCTTTCAAAGCCTCCATCCCGTCTTTTGCTTCATGTATCACATAATTGGAGAGGACATCTTTCAGTAGGTCCCTGATGTTCTTTTCATCTTCCACTATCAGTATGACAGTGTCTTTGCGAGGAGATAAGTCGTCCTGCTCGTTTTTTTCTTTCTGCAACGAATCCTTTTCATCTGTTACAACAAGTGAATGATCGGATGGTAAAGGAGGAATTACAACTGAAAATTCTACATTTTTTCCTAGCTCACTGTTTACGCTTATCTGCCCACCTAATAATTCAACCAGGCTCTTTGTTAGATTTAAACCTATGCCATTACTTACAGAGTTACCCAATTTAGGAGTATCAAATATCTTATACTTATCAAATATCTCTGCCATCTGTTGCTCTGTTAACCCCTTACCTGAATTTCTTACAATCAGATATAAGGTTTTATCAGGTTCATTCTGTGATATTTCAACGTGAATATATCCATAACGAGGAGTATATTTGAAAGCATTCGATAGCAGATTGAATATAATTTTCTCCAAAGCATTGCGGTCGGAATATATCTCTGACGTATCATGCGTCTCTACCTTGAAGTCTATTTTATTCTCTTTTAGTATATCCACATAATTATTGGAAGCATATTCCATTAATGTTTTCACGTTCACACTTTCAGGATGCAAATTCATATTGCCCGATTTAGTTTTACGGAACTCCATTAACTCACTAATCAGCTTCTGCATCCTTTCGGCATTATTCTTTATTATTTGAAGATACTTCTTTGTGTTACTATCTAGCCCATTCTGTTCCAATAAGTGTTGTGCAGGTGTATAAATCAAAGTCAGTGGAGTAAAGAACTCATGTGCCACATTAGTGAAAAAGTTTAGCCGGGATTCATATATCTTCTGTTCATGCCGTTTCTCTATCTGGGCTATAAGAATCTGACGGCTTAACCGTATACGGTTTTTGATAACAGACTTTGTAATATAGAAGATAATAACGCATAATATGGTATAAATAATCAATGCCGGGACACTAAGCCACCACGGATAACCAACTTTTATGGTTAAGTGATAAATGTTATCTCCCCATACTTTGTCTCCATTCGTGCTCTTCACTTCAAATTGATATTCACCCGGAGGAAGTTGGGTAAAAATAATATTCGGATTATTACCCATTTCCACCCAATCAACCGAATGGTTCTTCAAGCGGTAAGCATATTCACAGTTTTCATTGTTAATAAAGTCTTTGGCTATGAAATTGAAAGTCATGAATCTTTCTTCGTAGCTAAGTTTCAACACTCCTTTTTTGATTCGTTCATTAATATCCTGCACCGTATTATATATCTTCAAACTACTTAATATAAGTGGAGGATTAAACTTGCGCAAATGTATATTTTGAGGATTGAAATAACTAAACCCGCTTACTCCTCCAAAATATAAGAAATTACGTTTATCCTTGAAGAAAGCTCCATCAGAGAATTCATCATTCTGCAATCCATCATTCAAAGTATAATTATCTATTTTATTGCTTCTTATATTCAAGCTGGACAACCCCTGGTTGGTACTGATCCATATATTTCCTTCATGATCTTTTAATATTCCGTGAATCGTTTTATTATTCAATTTCTCGTCGGCATATTGTATCAGATGAAAATCATTCTCCTCCTTTTTCAATTCGTTCAGTCCATAACTTGTCCCTATCCATATACCGGTATCATCACGCAGTAAACACAATACATCATTATTGGTGAGTAAAATCCGACTGTCTATATCCTCCAATGATTTTATGCCGTTATTTTTGATATTAATACAGTTTAAGCCTCCGCCACGTGTGCCAAACCATAACATATTGTCTTTCGGGTCGGATGTAATGGCATAAACAACATCGTTATTCAATGAGATATTCTTATCTGACGAGTTATATTGCCGGAATCCTTTAACGTGGTAGCGACCTTGTTCTCTGGAAATATTTATTTTGATTAAGCCATACCCTGATGTACCGATCCATAAAAGAGAATCATTATTCGTAAAATAAATGTTGTATACAGCCTTGAAGGGCGGGTATTTATCAGGTATCTCTAGTTTTTCCAATCGTCCTGTAGCGGCATTCAATATATTAATTCCGGTTCCTTCCGTTCCGATAAAAATATCATTGGCTTTATTTCTTTTCAATGCATAGACGGAATTGGATATCAATCCTTTACTTTCATTCAGATAATCTGCCAACTCTTTAGTTTCAGGATTCAACAGCTTTATTCCGCTTCCTTTTGTGCCTATCAGAATATTACCATCTTCATCCTCACAAAAACATCTCACAGGGTGGCTAGTGTGAATGGTTTCAAACAAAGAATCATAATGATAAAGCTGAATTAGTCCTTGTCCGTCCGTACCTATCCACAATATATTCTGGCTGCCGGAATAAAGAGTGAAAACTGACAACTGGTTGGAAAGTTCGTTCAGATAGGTAAAAGTATTCTTTCTTAAATCATAATTAATACAGCCACCTTCTATAAAGCTGACGAACATATTATCCTCTGCTAAAATAGCTTGCGATACAGGTTTGTTACTATCCAGTTCAATGTCTTGGGAAACTGTAAAGTCGGGATTCAAAAGGAAAATCCTGTTGTCTTTATTCAAGATAAATCTGCCTTTCGACAGAAATATTTTATCCACAGGAGTATGTATGCCGACTGTGCGTAAATCATCCTGCTTTCCTCCGTTCACAAGTAGATTATAACTCAAATATACAGAGCTTCCATTATTTAAAAGAAAAAGCACATGATCAGAATCACTCACAGAATAATCCTTTACATGACTTGCAAAGTCTGTGTTAATCGGATTAAACTCATCTTCAGAATCATTATAAACAAAGAAACCAAGCCCTTTTATAAGACAGATGATATCTCCTGCCGCACTCTTTCCTAAAATAAAAGACTTTTCCTGATTAGGTACTTTATTGTCTGTTCTCAAATAATACCTTGTTATCTGACGAGTTCGTTTATCTAACCGATTAACTCCATTATCTGTTGCTATCCATAAACTACCCTTACATTCAATAATCTGTCGGATAACGTTATTACTTATAGAATTCGGATTGTTTTTGCTATATCTGAATGTTGTAATTTCTCTTCCATTATACGCATTTAGTCCATCCCATGTCCCAATCCAGATCGTGTGTTCCTCATCTTCCAAAATACAGTTTACCGAGTTATTTGTCAGTCCGTTAACATTTGATATGTGTTTTGCTACATTAAATGCATAAGACTTTATGGGAGTAACAAATGCAATAATCAAAATAAAAATTATTTGTACGTATAAGATGTTTCTCATGTAAATGAATGTTATTTATACGGTTAGGATGATAGCAAATATAAGGAATTTATTTTATTCCACGCATATTTTTATCGGTAACGATAGTCTATGATTTCATCGTCAACAACCAATCAATAATCAATAGGCGTTTGCTAGGTTCAGCATTCATTCACGAGAAATAATAATGTCTTTTTCATGGTCAGTTGGTTGTTAAAAGAGGGCGGATTTTATAACCCGCCCCCTCATTTTATTCATATTAATAACCCGGATTTTGGGAAAGAATATTGTTACTCTTATCCCTTTCACCTTGTGGTATAGGAAACAGATAATCTCTGTCGTCCCTAAAATTGGCACCTTTCGATGTATTATATTTTGTTGCATAAGCACGCATCACGGTTCCGAAACGTTTTTGCCTCATTAGGTCATCCCGTCTCCAGCCTTCCATAGCCAATTCGCAGCGACGCTCCTTCCAAATGATTTCTTTTAGACGTTCTGGGTTCGTTTCTGTTATGTCGGGCAGGGTATTAGCTGTTGTAGCAGGAACATACGTCTGTTGATCTCTTCTCGAATCTATCGGATTAGTTTTGCGGGCTCTTTCTCTTACATCATTCAGGTAAGGAAGTGCAAGCCCTGGTTTTCCATTTTCGTTTAATACTTCGGCATACATTAAGAGGACATCGGAGTAACGGATCAAACGAATGTTGTAACTAATCATCCAGACGTCGAAACCTGTTTTTTCTATTGCTGGTACAGTCATTTTGTAATCATGATAACCGCTTGGAGATTCAGCGTTGTCTTGCGCTTCAGTATCACCTTTATATCTGTCACCAGTTTGTGTGAATACGTAGGTAATACGTGGGTCATCTGCGTCAAAGGCATTATAGAGATCTTGAGTCGGTACGTGAAATCCATATCCCTGATAACCGGAGATGCGTCTGCTTGTAAAGAAGTGGGGAACATTGGTACCTGTGGCAATGTTTTTATCATATACTTTGTTGGCAATCTCAAATACAGATTCCGAGCTGTTTTCATATTCAGTACGCCAGTTCATGCCGTAATCGCTCAACAATGTATAGTCTTTGTCTACTTCAATAATATCATGAAGTACAGTTTCGGCAGAGGCAAAATCACCTTTGAACATATATGTTTTAGCAAGCATTGTTTTTGCAAAGCCACGTGTTACACGATAAGCATCATCATCAGAGTAATCTCCTTTTGCGGGAAGTGCGGAGGCATCGGTTAAATCACTCACAATACATTCATATACCTTCTCCAATGGGGAACGGGGTATTTGCAGTATTTCAGCGGGTTGCATTGGCGTAGTGATTAAAGGAACTTCTCCGAATGTACTGACCAGGCAATAATAACCGAATGCTCTCAATGCTTTTGCCTCGTTTGCATAACGCGTCAATAGTTCTTCATTTCCTATTGCATTAGGGGCATAATAAATCACATCGTTACAGCGATTAATCAATCTGTACAGTATCTCCCAACGACGGCCTACTTCGCCATTAGTTGTGTAGACAGTAAAGTCGGACAAGTCGCGTACTTCGGCACGGTCACCGTCATTACCTCCTCCTTTTAGGGCATCATCAGTGCTACAATCACCTACAAAATAATGATTTAATGCATATTCATTCCAAGTTGTACGTAATTGAAGATAAGCTCCTGTCAAGGCTTGTTCAATATCGCTTTCCTTCTGATAATAATTATCGCTTGTGGTTTTACCATAACTTGGTTCGTCGAGAGAGCAGCTATATAACCCCACTCCGGCAAGAGCCCAGCATATTATATATAATATTTTTCTCATAATGTAATGTCTTTTTAGCTAGATTTAAAATTGCAAATTAACTCCAAAAGTGAATGTACGTGAAGACGGATAACGTGTAGTATCCACTCCCATATCCAATGGGTTATTGATACCCAGTTCCGGATCAAGCCCGGAATAACCGGTTAAAGTAAATATATTCTGACCGCTCACATAGAATCTACAACTTGAAAACAGTTTACTCTTCTGGCAAATGTGACTCGGCAGTGTATAACCTATTTGCAGATTTTGCAAACGTAGGTAAGAACCATTTTCCACATAGAAAGAAGAACCTCTCATATTATTGTTAGAATCAGAGTTGGTTATGCGTGGATATACAGCATCCAAATCTCCGTCTTTTGTCCATGCTTTTGTGTAAGCATCAGCCAAAGCGTTCTGACGTCCTGCTGAAGCAAGGCTTCCTTTAGCAACATTCCAGATGTCATTCCCAATAGTTCCCTGGAATGCCATACTTACATCAAAGTTCTTATAACTAAATCCTAAGTTGAAACCATAAATGAGGTCCGGATTAGGATCACCGATAAAAGTACGGTCATCATCATCATTCAATTCGCCTGATTCTCCTAATTTGGCAAATTTAAAATCACCCGGTTGTGCATTAGGTTGAATCTTGGTACCGTTCTTATCCACATAATTGTCTATTTCTTCCTGATTCTGGAATATTCCTATTTGCTTGTACCCCCAGAAACGTCCGATAGGACCTCCTACATAAGTACGGCTAGTATTCCCACTCAAATATTCCGATGTAAGTCTGGTTACCTCTGTTTTATAAGTAGACATGTTCAGTCCTACGTTGTAATTAAAGTCTTTTCCTATCTGGTTACGGTAGTTGACTACTATTTCAAAACCGGTATTCTTCAAGTCTCCCGCATTAAAGAAGGGGCTGTTAGGGAAGGCACCAAAAGAAGGAATAGGCATATTCAGCAACATGTCACTTGTCTTCTTTACATAAAAGTCCATGCTTACATCAAGACTGTTTCTAAAGAAGGACATATCTAAACCAACATTGGTTTGCTGACTGGTTTCCCATTTTATATCTGCATTTCCTACATAGGTTGGAACGTAACCTTGTGAGTATCCGTTTCCAAAGTACCACTGATTTTCATTATTGGTGCCAATCAACGTAAGAGGTGCGTCTCTGTCAATTCGTTGATTACCATTTTGTCCCCAACCTACACGCAGTTTTAAATTGGAAATTGTATTTTCAATGTTCAGGTTCTTAAAGAATTCTTCATTGCTAACTCTCCAACCTAATGAAACAGATGGGAAATAGCCCCAACGGTTACGTTTGGCAAATCTTGAAGAACCGTCGGCACGAAAATTGACTGTAGCAAGATATCTATCATCATATACATAATTAATACGTCCTAAGTACGACAGCATAGAAGATGTTTCTTTACCTCCCGAGGTGTTATCTCCAGCAGTTTGTGCATCAAGTATCTGATAGATTTCATCGTTACCTAAAGCCTTTCTCTTAAATGCATTAATACCTTCGCTGCTGTTCTTCTCATAGGTCATGGCAACCATTGCATCCAGTTTATGTCTGCCTATTGTAGTGTTGTAGTTAAGGCGTTGTTCCACCAGATAATTAGAAGTTACAGCGCTATTATTATTCAATTGAGTTTCTGTATTATATTTACTTTCCTGATTCGCTAAATTGTCCTCCGAAAAAGTAGATGAATAGACAGGTCGGAAGTCCTTGAAAGTATCATGGTATCTTTCGAAGCTATACTGTACCCGATAACTCAGTCCTTTATACAATTTAATGTGGGCAAACACATTACCAAATACATTGAATATGTCATTGTATCTGTTAGGAAGTTCGAGCATGGCTACCGGATTAGGGTCATAAGACCACTCGGTAGGAGCATATTTGTTATATTCGTAATTTTCAGAAGAAGGATCTACCAACGGGCTGATAACAGGAGTAAAAGGATCGGCTTTTTGAATGAAATCGAATGAAGGAATTGCTCCTGCATCACGCTTTCTTATCTTTGCCAGATTGACATTGGTGCCAACCGTGATAAATTTGTTGATATCATATTCAAGATTCGCCTTAAGTGAAAGTCTCTTGAATTCAGTAGTAATGATCGCACCTTGATCATCTACATATCCTAAACTAAAAGAAGATCTTGAATTATCTGTTCCTTTACGAATACTCAGATTATAGTTCTGGTTAAAAGCTGTACGAGTTACTTCATTCCACCAGTTGGTATTATAACCCTTCTGATACTGATTGGTAAACTTATCCTTCATTGAATTTTGAAAGCTTTCATCTTTTTCATATGCTTTCATTATGAAGTTATAATATTGGTCGCTGTTCATCATGTTCAATGCTTTATAACTGTTTTTCACACCTACATAAGCATCCAATGTTACAGTTGTTTCACCTTTCACCCCTCCCTTCGTAGTAATGAGAATAACCCCATTGGAGCCTCTTGAACCGTAAATAGCGCAAGCTGAAGCATCTTTTAATACTTCCATACGTTCAATATCAGAGGGATTCAAACTGCTAATGTTATCCATGAACTGACCATCAACTACGTACAATGGATTGTTATCATTTACAGTACCTAAACCTCTCACGCGAATAACTGCATCCGATCCCGGTTGGCCGGAACTGGCGGCAACAAATACTCCGGCTGCCTTACCTGTAAGTAGTTCAGAGGCATTAGATACTGCATAGTTCTTAATATCCTTACTACTTATAGAAGCCAAGGCACCGGTAAGGTCACTCTTTCTTTGAGTACCGTAACCAATAACTACAACCTCATCCAATTTATTATCGGACAATAGATTTACATTGTACGTTCCGCTATTTGTTACATTTACAATTTCAGTTTTAAAACCTACGTATGAGAATGAAACCTTATTTGACGATACTTTCAATGTATATCTGCCGTCAAAATCTGTGATAGTACCATTGGTCGTTCCCACTTCAAGAACAGAAACTCCAATTAAAGCCTCTCCGGTATTACTGTCGTATACCACACCTGAAATACTCTTGGTTTGCTGTGCAAAGACATTTGTGCAAACAGCAAGAATAAGAATTAGTAATAATAAATGCTTACTCATAGTTTATACACTTAGATTTAATTATATGAAATGATATTTTGTTTATTCGCAATAATCTTACCATCTTTCAGTTCTAATTCTGTTCCGGCGGGAAGTTCCACAATAACTCTTGCGTCATTGGCCGGAATCTCAACAGAACCATTTGCCTTTATATTTTTTGCTATATATTCTTTGGCAACAATATCAAACAAGTCACATGGCTGGGTAGCCTGATAAGTAATGGTTTTGGCCTCTTTATGAGGATTATAATAGAGATAGACCGGATAAGGTTTCTCTACATAGAAGTCTGTGACATTGCAATCCAGCTGGAGAATACCTTCCACATTTGTTTGACAAACAATTGCGCCCAAAATGCCGACAGGAGAAGAGCTATAAACGCTAAACATACTTTCCGTCGGATTACCTTTTATCCATTTGGGACCATCGCCAATTGCAACCGGGCTAACCCCTTTTAATGACTCTTTCCCATAGTCATCCGTCTTTCGTAAACCTTCATAAGAAACATTGTCATACGTAATGTCCTTCAATTCTGGAGCCCATTGATGTTTTTCATCTATTTCCCCCGGATAGAATAAACGACACGCACTTGCATTGTTCAGCATCCACTTGCCGATAGCCTTTGCATATTGAGGTTGATATTTCACCATCGGAATGAAGGGCCAGGCGGGTTTGATACTGTTCATGAGGAATGCATATCCTCCGCCGTCTGTGATGCTTCCTTGCAGACCACTTACATCATATTCACCCCATTTTCCTACAATAATTCCCCAACCGGTTCTTCCCGCAGGGCTTTTACATCCGTCAAATACCCAATCAAGAAGTTTGGATACATCATAGTTGGCTCCCTCTACCGCATTCAAATAGGCTGCCGTATAAACTCCAAGTGGTAAAAGAGCCTCGTAAAAACGACTTTCTTTTTGGGCAAGGAGGGCTTCGATGGCACTCTTACTATGTTGTAGATAACGTGGGTCACCAAACTTATGATAAGCGCATAACAATACATAAGCATGACCACCGGCGGCGTCTTGTTGCAATGGAATATTATTGACCATTCCCTTCATTTGTGCATAATCAAAATAAGAGTAATCGTAATTTCCATTCAATACCGAATCTGCTTTAACAAATTGTTCCGCAATGCTTTTTTGTATCTTCTCTGCCCCGTCTACATCGGGGAAAACATCACATATAGCATAATATAAAGCATTGGGTAATACATCATACCACCAGTCACGGCCATAGCCTCCTCCTAAAAGGGCTACTGACGGAGTCGTATTGTTCATTACTATATTCCATCCGTTATCAGAATTGAAATAATTCTGCACCATTTTTACGTAGTTATATCCGTCTTGATTAGTCTTATCAATCCCTACAAGACCAGCACCAAGAATAGCCGCCAATGAATTCAGACTTTCATGGAACTCTCCGTTATTGACATCCTTTCCCTGACGAATATCTTTAATGGCGGTATATAAACCAAATGTAGTTTGGTCAATATTTCTGCGGGCATCATCTAACCAAATTAATGGTCCGACTTCGCTTTTATTATTCCAGTCAAAAATAAACTGGTCATACATTTTTGCTTTTTGCTTCCAGTCCAGCATTTTATAAGTTTCAGGCATATCAGGCATAGAGTCTACCCTATGGATGGAAACCTGTTCTACCTTTTCTCCAAAGTTATTTCCGTTGCTTGAGCAAGATGCCAGAAAACAAACGGCGATAAGTAAAAAAAGACCTTTACTTCTCATTCTCATGTTCAATAATATCTGTTTGATTAGTAATATTCTTAGCTAAAGGATATGCCGCTAATTGTAATCCGGCAACAATCACCAGCGCATATTTTAATGCAAAATCTTGCGATACACAATAAGCAAGGAAGATAAACAGTAGTAAGCCGAAAGCTCTTCCAAGGAAAAGACCGAACTCGTGACTCAGGATATATGCATACTCGTTTCTATTCTCAATCTTTGCAACTGCATCAATTGTTCTCATCATAATGGGAAAATAAGCCAAGTCGAACAAAGGTTGGAATATCACTTTGCAAAGCACAAAAAGGATCACTCCTGTAGCAGAGAAGAGAACGCCGTTAAATAGTGTACCGACAAAGAATATGATTAATCCTCCTACAAAAATTTTCAAACGGTCTTCCGGGCGGGCCATACGTCCTAATACATACACCAAGACAGCAGTCAATGCTCCGCTAACTCCCTGTATCAATCCCAAAGCTCCTTCATTTCCTACCAGCTTCAACACTAATATAGCTGGGGCCGTTACTAAAAAACCTTGTACCATTCCTTTCAATGCGGCTAGCCAAAGCATCTTTTTCCAAAGAATGTTGAAGCGGAAATAGAGGAAGTTCGTTTCTTTGGGGTTCTCAAATTTACCTTTCCACAGTGTCATACAGGCGATAACAGTAACAACTACTGCTGCCATAGTAACCACACAGTAAGAAGTATTGATGTTGAAGAGGAATCCAAAAACTTCTTTTCCATCTATCTGGCTGATAAATGCACCAATAATTAAAGGAACACCGATGGAGCTAATAGAAAAGAAGAAAGACTCTAGTCCGAAGAAATAGTTACGGCTATTATCGTTGGTATTATAGAGAGCCAGTAAGTATCGGTTGGTCCAGAAGAAACCTGAAGCTGCTCCCATTAAAAAACCGGCCAGACCAAGTTCTATGAAACCAAGTGAATTAATAGCCATCATACCGAACATGGAAATGCCACTTACTAAGATTCCTACAGAATAAAGCGTCTTCACACTGTATTTTTTTAGTAGATAACCATTAACAAAAGAGGTCGTAATGATACCTATATACATTGCCAGCTGATAAAAAGCAACCATTACCGGATCGCTCGTGTTCCTCATGATATAGGCTCCCACAAAGATTTCTACTATCGGTAGTACCAATGCATAAAGCATATTGGTAACCAACAGTGTTCTCATGTTAGGTTCCTGTTGCTTAAAGAACAGATATTCTTTTTTCAGTTTATTCATTACTTCTCTTGTGTCTGTTTTAATACATTTAATATCTCTGAAATAGAAAGCTCTGCTTTGCAAATCACTTCATCGCTTGCTCCATAATACATGGTTATCGTATCGCCGTCCACGAAATGACCATTAGTGAAAACAACATTTCCGAAGAAACCTGTTTGCTCATAAGCTGCGATAGGTTCCATGATAGGTTCTTCACTTCTTGCAATCACTTGCGACGGATCATTTAAATCGAGTAATAAAGCTCCCAAGCAATAACGGTGATTAAAATCGGCTCCATGATAAATCTCCAGCCAGCCTTCTTCTGTCTTTATTGGAGCAGCTCCTGCCCCTATACGTGCACAATCCCACATTCCGTCACGAGTGGTTGCTACACATTTGTGGTTTCCCCAGTGCAAGCGGTCGGGCGATTCTGCCAACCATATGTAATTGCCACCAAGTTCAGGACTACTGGGGCGATGAAGAGCAAAATACTTGTCACCTATCTTCTGTTCAAACAATGCACAATCTTTATTATGCGGTGGGAATATCATCCCATGCCGTGTATAGTTTTTCCAATCATTGGTGTGAATCAGTCCAACCCCTACAGCTACCGATGATACTTCTGTGAAAGTAAGGTAAAAGCCATTTTCGGTTGTTGCAACACGACAATCCTCAATGCCGAATGCTTCCAGCTCTCCTTTTCCGAAAATAGGTGGAAATTCCGGTTCATCTTTGAAGTGAATACCGTCGGTACTTGAAACCAGACGTAAGTAAGACATCGTGGTCAGGTAATTCTTTCCTTTGTAACCGATAACGCGTGGGTCTGAAGCATCCAAATCGGGATCATTCTTTAAAAACGAAACCACTTCTATTTTTCCTTTTTCATTATATATAGGAAAACTGATAATTCCTTCTTTCTGTATAGGTCTTTCTGCGACGCGTAAAAGTAACCAAATTTTGCCTTGATATTTGAAAACTCCGGGATTTAACAAACATGTAATTTCCATTCCGTTGATTCCCGCTTTTAAATCTTTTGGAGCCAGTAGGGGGTTCTGCTCACATCTTTTAGCTATATCCATAATATTTCGATTAGTGATTATTTCTGTGAGCAAAAGTATGGGATGAGAGACAGGAAAGCGTTTACTATATTCTCAAAGAAGTGTACACATGCTCAAGAACATGTTTTTAAGAGAGTGATATTCAGGGACAATTTTAGAATAGACAGAGATATTCGTACTTACATGCTATTGTTGCGTAAATACTTGTTTTACAGTTTGATAAGTGGCGTTCTGAAGTGTATTATATTCTCATAAATGTATAGTATAGTTTCTTTGAGGAGTGAAAAGAAACGTATCAAGATAAAAAGACAAGAGGCTAAACTCAAAAATATAATTTGAGAAAGCCTCTTGTTTCTTTATTTTTAATAAGAATAATACTGTAAATTCTATTTCTTTGCATGCGGATAATCAATCGTATAATGCAATCCGCGACTCTCCTTACGCTCCATTGCCTGACGCATAATCAGATAACCCACGTTCACCATATTACGCAATTCGCAGATTTCTCTGGACGCTACGCTGCGCTTGAACAAGCTTTCAGTTTCCTCGTAGATAATATCCAGTCTGTCCCACGCCCGTTTCAGACGGAGGTCGCTGCGGACAATACCTACATAAGTACTCATAATCTGGTTCACTTCCTTCATGCTCTGCGTAATGAGCACCATTTCTTCCGGTGAGCGGGTTCCCTCATCATTCCATTCGGGAATATCTTCATTATAAGAATATTGATCGACCGCTTGCAGACTGTGTTTGGCAGCAGCGTCGGCATATACCACTGCTTCAATCAATGAGTTTGAAGCCAAGCGGTTACCTCCGTGTAATCCCGTGCAGGAACATTCTCCCACGGCATAAAGACGTTCGATGGAAGATTGTCCGTCCAGGTCGACAAGGATACCTCCGCAGAGATAGTGAGCGGCCGGGGCTACCGGGATATAATCTTTAGTGATGTCGATGCCCAGGCTAAGACATTTCTCGTAAATATTAGGGAAATGTTTCTTTGTTTCTTCGGGATCTTTGTGGGTGACGTCCAGATATACATGGTCGTCTCCACGATTCTTCATCTCGTTGTCGATGGCACGTGCCACGATGTCACGGGGAGCCAGGGAAAGACGGGGGTCGTATTTCTGCATGAACTCTTTGCCATCCATGGTGCGCAGTACGCCTCCGTAGCCGCGCATCGCTTCCGTTATCAGGAAAGAAGGGCGATCTCCCGGGTGATACAGGGCGGTAGGATGGAACTGTACAAACTCCATATCCTTCACCGTACCTTTGGCACGATACACCATAGCGATACCGTCTCCGGTAGCGACTAGCGGGTTAGTGGTCGTTTTATAAACGGCTCCTACTCCACCGGTAGCCATCAATGTCACTTTCGCAAGGTACGTATCTACTTTTCCCGTTTTCGGATCGAGGATATAAGCGCCGTAGCATTTAATATCCGGTGTCTGACGGGTTACGGTAACCCCCAGATGATGCTGTGTCAGGATTTCAATGGCAAACTGGTTTTCGATGACCGTGATATTCGGATGCCGTTGCACGGCTTTAATCAGACTGTCCTGAATCTCTGCTCCTGTATTGTCTTTATGGTGAAGAATACGGAACTCCGAGTGTCCTCCTTCGCGGTGCAAGTCAAATTCGCCTTTCTCGTTTTTGTCAAAGTCCACTCCCCATTTAATCAGTTCTTCAATTTGTGCGGGAGCTTCGCGCACTACCTTTTCTACTGCGGCACGGTTGCTGATCCAGTCGCCTGCAATCATCGTATCTTCGATGTGCTTGTCGAAATTATCCACCAGAAGGTTGGTGACGGAGGCTACCCCTCCTTGGGCGAAGTACGTGTTGGCCTCCTCCAGCCCGCTTTTACAGATAAGAGCAACTTTACCTTTGTGCGCCACTTTCAGCGCAAAACTCATACCGGCAATTCCGGAACCGATAACGAGGAAATCGAATTTTCTTACCATAATCTTGTTATTTCTCACCGCAAAGCTACAAAATAAGTTACTTCGTTGTACTTTTCGTTGTCACTAATTCATAAAATTGCTACCTTGCAGGCAAAAATCTGACAAAATGAATCGAATTTT
>ERZ857922.2980-NODE-2980-length-15745-cov-16.928936_pt1 | contig 15745 bp, 13 predicted proteins | sample MGYA00519579_ERZ857922 | MGnify/ENA primary metagenome ERZ857922 (study PRJEB31778, sample SAMEA3449375) | human gut metagenome | biome: human gut; feature: human-associated habitat; material: faeces | place: United Kingdom | collected 2010/2012 ... | reverse complement strand
ACGACAACTGTAAAATTTTTTCATATGTTGCCTCCTTTTTTTGCATAATAACAGGGTTTTAAAATAATGCAAATTGCAAATTTGCTTATTTGGAGTCCTTAAAAAATTTTAATTATTATCTTTCTTAAACTGTGAATTATATAAATCAGCATAAAAGCCATTTAGTTTTAATAATTCTTCATGAGTTCCTTGTTCAATAATGTTTCCTTCATTCATTACAAGAATTTTTGTAGCATTTTTAATAGTAGATAATCTATGAGCAATTATAAATGAGGTTCTACCTACTGTCAATTTATCCATAGCATTTTGTACTAATTCTTCTGTTCTAGTATCAACTGATGATGTTGCTTCATCAAGAATTAAGAAAGGAGCATTTTCTATCATACCACGAGCAATAGTTAAAAGTTGTTTTTGCCCTGCTGAAATACTTTCGTTATCAGTTATTTCATAGTCTAACATTTTAGGTAACGATTTTACAAAATGATCTACCCCTACTACTTCTAAAGCTTTAAATATTTCTTCATCGGTAATACTCTTTTTATTATATTTAATATTATCTCTAATAGTGCCATTAAATAACCATGTATCTTGTAAAACCATTATAAATAGTTCATGAATATTTTCACGTGTTAGTTCATTAATATCAATACCATCTATTTTGATACTTCCAGAATTAATATTATAGAATTTCATAAGTAAATTAACCATAGTAGTCTTACCAGCTCCCGTAGGACCTACTATTGCTATTTTATCTCCTTTTTTAACGTCTAAGCTAAAATCTTTGATAATTGTTTTATTTTCATCATAGCCAAATTTTACGTGTTCAAATGAAATATTACCAGATACTTTACTAGGATCTAAATACTTTTTCTTATCACTTTCATCATCCATTTCATTTTCTTCTAAGAATTCAAATACTCTTTCACTAGCTGCAGCTGTAGTTTGAAGATTTGTCATTCCCTGAGCTATTTGAGAAAGCGGCGATGTAAATAATCTTACATAAATAATGAATGCCATAATAACCCCAAATGTAATTTGATTATTTATAACAAGTAAAGCTCCAACAATACAAACCGCAACATAACTAAAGTTTCCAATAAATGACATAAATGGCATCATAAGTCCAGATAAAAATTGACTTTTTCTGTTACAATCATAAACAGATTCATTTAGTTTATCAAACTTTTCAGAAGAATTTTCTTCACCATTATAAGCTTTTACAATATTATGAGAAGAATATATTTCTTCAATATGACCATTAAGTTTACCAAGTTCTACTTGTCTTCTTAAGAAATATTTTTGAGATTTTCCAAGGATAATAAACATAAATATAAACCCAATTAATGAAGATAATATTGCTGTTATAGCCATTAAAAAGTTAGTATAAAACATCATTATAATTGAACCAATGAATAAAGTAATTGCTCCTACAAGTGATCCTAATGATTGATACATAGACATTCCGATTGTATCTACATCATTTGTTACACGTGATAATACATCACCTATTTCATGTGTATCAAAATATTTTAATGGTAATTTATTAATTTTTTTAGATATTTTTGTCCTTAAACTCTTAGCAAAATTATTTGAAACAGTAGCCATTATAAAACTTTGAACAAAATTAAATAAAGCACTTGTTAAATATAGGATTATTAAGAACAAACATAATTTTTTAATTTTAACTAAGTCCATGGTTGGCTTAATTAATTTTTTTATACTTTTTGGACTTTTGTCTAAAGTCTTATAAATTCTTTCACTTGATGATTTAGTATTTATATCTTTAGTTAAGCTAATAAATTCTGCTTTTTCTTCTTTTGTAATTTTAACATCATCTATAACAGTATCACTACATAATAAAGTCAAAATACTTTTTGGCATATTCATGAAAGTCTTTGACATTTCATTTTTATCATTATTATTTATAGAAGATAACATATTTATAAAAGATATTTTATCTTTACCAGAAACAAATATTCCATCTATTTCACTATCTTTAAAAATCTTTTCTTTACTAGATTCACTTAAATTTAAAAGTTCAGTAAAATTCTTATTTCTCACAAATTCATTAAGAATTACTAAGTCTTCTTTTGGTATATTAGATGAAGTTATAGAAAATATTTCTTCTGTATTTATATCAAACAATTTATTTGTAACTTCCATTATTTTTTCTTGTGTTAAATCTGAAGTTATAGATTCTGTTACTTTTTTTAAATTTTTTTGATTTATAATCAAGCCTTTAGATATATAATCTGTTAAATCTGATATTTTGTTTGGACCAATTATTGAAAATACAGAGCTTAATGCAGCAAGTATTAATGCTATTAAAATGTATTTTTTAAATCCATCTAAATATCCAAATAATTTTTTTATTGCAAGTTTTAAATCTTTTGGTTTTTCAGCTGGTGCTGGCCCATGACCTCTTTTAGGTCTAGAATTTTCATTATTCATTTTCTAGCTCCTTTTCTGATAATTGTGAATAAGCAATTTCTTTATAAATATCACAATTTTTTAATAATTCTTTATGCGTACCAATTCCGACACAAACGCCTTTATCAAGTACTAATATTTTTGTAGCATTCATTATTGTTCCAATCCTTTGAGCAACAATTAAACTAGTTGAATCTTCAGTATATTTTTTTAAATCTTTTCTTAGTAAATAGTCAGTCTTATAATCAAGGGCACTAAAAGAATCATCAAAGATATAAATTTCTGGCTTTCTTGCTATTGCTCTGGCTATTGCTATTCTTTGCTTTTGACCACCACTAATATTTGTACCGCCTTGAGCAATATTAGAATTATACTTTTCTGTCATTTTTTCGACAAAATCTTTGGCTTGAGCAACTTTAACAGCTTCTTTTATATCTTTTTCTAAAATTTTATTTGTAGTTTTACCGTAAGAAACATTATAATTTACACTTCCATTAAACATTACTGCCTTTTGAGGAACATACCCTAATTTATTATGTAGTTCTTCTAAAGTATAATCTTTAATATTTACTCCATCTATCAATATTTCACCATCAGTAGCATCATAAAACCTTGGAATCAAATTAATAAGAGTTGATTTACCACTACCAGTTGATCCTATAAAAGCAACAGTATCGCCCTTATTAGCTTTAAAGGAAATATTTTTTAAAATATATTCATCACTATCCGGATATTTAAAAGAGACATTTTTAAATTCTACAGTTCCAGTTTCTTTAGTATTTTTTACACCTTTTCCATCTTTTATTTTTGCATCATTACTTAATACTTCATTTATACGTGAAGCTGATACTGCTGCTCTTGGATACATTATAAAAATCATTGCAAGCATTAAAAATGACATTATAACTTGCATTGCGTAACTAGAAAATACTACCATATCGCTAAACAAAGATATTTTCATCCCTAGCATAGCATTATTAATTAATAATGCTCCAATAAAATAAATAGCAAGAGTTAAAGAATTCATAACAAGATACATAACTGGTGACATTACTGACATAGCTCTTTGGTTAAATAATTGTGTATTTGTTAAATTTTCATTTCCTTTTTCAAACTTTTCTTCTTGGTATTTTTCACCATTAAATGCTCTTATTACACGAATACCTGTTAAATTTTCTCTAATTAAATTATTTATATTATCAATTAACTTTTGAACAATTTTAAATTTAGGCAGTACTGTAACCATTAAGAAAATTACCATAAGTATTAAAATTAATACAGCAGATGCAGTTACTACACTCCATTGCCAACTTTTATTTAATATTTTCATTATCGCCCAAATAGCAGTAATTGGGGCTTTTATCATCATTTGTAAACCCATAGATATAAACATTTGAATATTTGTTATATCGTTAGTTGTTCTTGTAATCAAACTACTAGTGGAAAATAATTTAATCTCTTCCATACTAAAACTTTGAATTTTTTCAAATAATTTTTTTCTAACATTTTTAGAAAAAGTAGCTGAAATAAGCGAAGATAGATATCCAACAAAAACTGCAGATAAAAGTGATCCAAATGCACAAATTAACATATATACACCTTGAAGTAAAACATCTCCAATCTTTGTTCCTGTAGTTTGAACAAGAGTTGTTATCTCTTTCATGTAATCTGGTATTTTTAAATCTAAATAAACTTGTAATGAAATTAAAATTACACATATAATTATTAAAAATACATCTTTTTTAGTAAAATTTTTAAATAATTTAATCATTATCTTCCTCCTCATAATCTTTTAAATTTTTTATTATTTTGTCAATGATTCCCATAAAATTATCCAGTTCTTCTTTTGTAATTCCTTTTTTTATAATATTCAAATTAACTTTAAAGACTTTTGTGATTTCATTTAAAACATTATCTGCTTTATTAAGTAATTTAATTTTTTGATAACGTTTATCGTCTGAATCAGTTTCTAAACTAATATATCCTTTTTCTTTTAAAGAATTAGTTACTTGCGAAACATAAGCTTTGGAAAAATTGTGATTTTTTACAATTGTACATGATTTTAAAGTTTCAGGATTATGCTTTATTATTGAAAGAATAAAAACTTCTGACTTTGTTAAATCATATTTTTTAGCAATTTGCTTCATTGATTTATCAAATAATTTCTTAGAATCCTTGTTTAAATAAATTATTTTTTCTAATAAAATATTTTTATTCATAACTCACCACCAATAGTTCAAAAGTGAACTACTATTTCAGTATATGCTTTATGTTAATTTATGTCAAGAAAAAAACAAGAAAACTTGTTTTAATATCTTCCATTAAATTGCTTAATGCTTTTATTCTTTTTGTATACTCTATCTCTATCTACTAAAACAACTGGAGTTTTTTTAAACCATTCTGGAATAATTGAAAAATCTTTTGTATCAGCATCTAAATAAGAATCTAATAAAAATGCATTCGTACCACGGGATCCATTAATTAATGTATCATTTAAAATATAGCCATTTTTTTCTAATTCATTTTCCCATAGTTTCAAAATATCCAAACTAATATTATTGGCAGGAGTCTTTAAATACTTTTGAACTTCTATACCTAAAACTACCATATTATTTTGGTCTCTTTTAAAAATTTCTTCTTCATTTTTCAAAATCAAGTATAAATTTGGACATATAACATCTTCATAAGACCATTTAAATTTAACTAGTTTAAAGATAAAATCACCAACTCGGTAACATTTTGCAGTGGAACCAGATCCTAAGAATTCAGTTCTTTTATCTTTACTTAAATCTAAATATTTTTCTGTCCACTCATATAATTTTGGCATAAATTCACTATCAAAAATTTTCTTTTCAAAAGATTCACTACCATAAATTTTCAAAAGTCTTTCTAACTCATTAGTCAAAGTTTTATCAAGTTTCTTTTTATAATTATTATATAAAGTATAAAACATTGTATTAGTTCTGCCAAAATACATATTTATATCTTTTTCTAATTCCTCTTTATCATTATCTAAAAGCAATTTAGCCATTGGATTTTTAGGATAATTATAAAATATAAACTCTCTTATACTTTCAAAGTCAATAATATTATATCTTTTTATAATGATTGCTAAAGTACAAAGATCATTTGAATTCATAACTTCTTCATTGTTTTTTAAATAATTTAAAATATTAGAAAACAATTCTCTAAATAATTCAAAATTATAATTTATTAAATATGTCATAAATAAATATCTTACATGTAAATTCTTGCTATTTTTGAATGTATTTAGTAATTTTTGATTTTTACTAGAAATACCATAGAAAAAAACTATTTTTAATTTATTTTCGTCAAACTTTTCAAAATTTTTAATGACATATTCAATTCCCCAATTTGTAGAATTTAAAATACTAAATAGCTTATTTTGATCTATCATATTATCTAAATTATATTTTTCTAGCAAATAAATTGTTTGATATTCAAAATCTTTCAAATCATAAATAAGTTCAAAACAAAACTCAGGATACTTGTCTAAAATTTCTTGTAATATTAAATTAATTATTGCAATTTTATCTTCACTAGTTTTTATTTCATTTATTAACCTATTTTTATCATATTTATTTATTAAAATTTCTATATCATTATTTTTATAATAATCAAATGTTTTAAACATATATATACCCCCATTTTTGTAAGGATTTATTATACTTAAATATTTAAAAATGTCAAATTATTTTTTTAAAGTTTTTTTTCTTTTCATCTCATTCATTTTTTGAAGTATTTTTAAAAATTCTTCATCCAGTAGAATATTAGAATCATATTGAATAAAGAAATCATAATTATTTGGTTCTAAATTCCCTGCTGAGCATACAATTATTTTTAAATTATTCAACTCATAATTTTTTCTAATTTCATTTATTATATCTAAGGCACACTCTTTTAATGCTCTTTCATCATCAAAAATAGGTAGATAATTATCACAAATAACTAAATCATATGTAATTAAACCACTAGTTTTTTCAATTGCATAAAGACCACTAGTTTTTGATTTTTTCCAGGTTATAACCGGATTAACAAATATCCTATTTAGTGATTCTTTTATATCTTTATATTTATAGCCATTATCTTCAATAATTAAAATATTCATTTTGTTTTTTACCTTCTATATTTTTAATTACCAATTTCTATCAAGAAAATTGAATCAACCACCTCATTTGTACTCGAAAGTATAAATTTTTTCCCCCAACTTGAAACTATATAATCTCCTTCTTTAGTTATTCCAGTAACAGACATAGCATGTGCAGAGCCATTTTCTATATACTTTTCTCCTCTAGTTCCATCATCATTTGCATAATACAAATCATAATTACGTGCTCCAACAAAAATACTAGATCCTTGTTTTTTCAAATTTTCTATAAATTCATTATCTATTTGATAAATTTTAAACTTATTACATACTTCTTTTGCATTTTTAAATACTGTAGAAGTAGAATTGACTTTATATTTATATTTTAGAAAAGCAGAAAAATATTTAATTGAATCATCTGTCAGTCCCTGAAAATTTTCTATAGCATATTGTATTTCTTCATCATTGTTACTTTTTTGACCAATCATTGCATCAAAAACTTTTTCTATAGCTTTATCCGCATAAAACTTATTAAAAATACTCTTGTTGACATAAATATATAAATCAACAACTAGTGGTGCATAATTATAATTTACTTCACCAAACTCATCTACGTTGTACATTGAAAATCCAAATGTTTCTAAAAATTCTTTTTCACGTCCTTCATATTTTTCAAATATACTATTTACAAATGCCACACTTCCACAACTACTAGATGTAATTTTGCTTAAAATCTGCTTCATTTGTTCTACAGTAGCGCTTGGAAATTGATTTTTTAATATTGAAGCCACAGTTGAGTTGTATTCTATTTTTTCACCTTCACAAAAAAATTTTGAAACTTTAATATCTTGAATATTCGACTGAGATCCACCGTATTCGCGACCATCATTAAAATAGTTCAGATCTACAGATTTATCACTTACATATCCATTAAAATAATTAGAGCCATTTTTATCTTGCATATTCATATGCTTAATAATTTCGCTTTTAATTATATTTCCATTTTCATCGTAAGTATAGTATCTTCCAACATTTTTTCCATTAACATCTAATAAATTTTTAATTTTTTTTGTGCTAAGATTAAATTCATATATAACATTTTTTGTACCGACTCTTAAGGTATCATCTTTTTCTTCAACATACTCAATTTCACAAAAATTTGAATTTATATTGTTTATTTTAAAGTATTCATTTGCCAAATTTATTCTTTCTTGATTTTTTGGAGCACTCAAATCCATAGTTTCAACATTGTCAAAATTATATGTATTATTAACTGTGTCCACGCGAACAAATTTTGCGTTTTGCTCTAAAATTTGTCTTTTTAAATCACTAATTTTTATATTGTCCATATTTTCGAGATTAATCTCTCTCACCTCACATATTTATATATTAACATAATATCTTTTAAAAGTAAAAAATGACTCATTAAAAGTCATTTAGCATAACTGAAAAACAGTTATAAAATAGAATCGAGTGCTAGATTAATCATATTATTTAAAGAAGTTTGTCTTTCTTCAATAGACATGAAATCTTTTTTATATTTACTATCAACTATAGTAAGAATGCAAGCTGCATTTTTATCTAAACTATTAGCAATATGAAATAAAGCAAAAGATTCCATTTCTTCTCCAATTAAATCAATATTTTCTGGTACTCTAGCTAAAACATGTTCTGTATCAGAATAGAAACTAAATTGTTCTGTAGTAATCACTGTACCTTCGTGGATAGTTAAATTTTTAGTGCTTGCCACTTCTTTTATTTTTTTATTTAGCGTTGAAGTAGAATTAACTAAATGAATATTTTCACCATTATATGAATAAGCAAAGCTTCCTTCATTATAAGAAGAAGTAGCAAGAATTAATTCTCCAACATTCATATTTTCTTTCAGTGCTCCACATGTTCCAATTCTAATAATTTTTTCTACTCCAAAGAAGTAGAAAAGTTCAAAAGCATAAATACTCATAGAAGGCATACCCATGCCAGAACCCATCACTGTAACCCTTTTATTCTTATAATATCCAGTATATGCAAACATGTTTCTTGTATCACTTACAAGTTCATAATTATCCAAAAAATTCTCAGCAATATATTTTGCTCTTAATGGATCTCCTGGCATTATAACCACATTTGCAATACTTTCTTTCGTACAATTAATATGTACTGGTTTTAGACCATCTTGTACTTTTGGTGCTTTCACACTAATCACACTCTCTTCTATTCTTAAAATCAGTTTAACACATCATTTGTAAACCTAAAAGTACTTATACATGGCATTTACATTTCAGTTTACATTTCTATTTTATCAATTTTCTAACGTTATCTATAGCATTTTTTTCAATACGCGAAACTTGAGCTTGAGAAATATTATATTCATTTGCAAGTTCAGTTTGAGTTTTCCCAAATATATATCTAGATATTAATACTTCTCTTTCTCTATCTTTTATATTATTCATCGCACGTCTTAAAGAGATTACCATATCTCTATCAGTATTAAAATCTTTTTTATCAGCAATTTGATCAAAAAGATATATTGTGTCTCCTCCGTCATTATAAATTGGTTCAAAAATTGAAACAGGCTCTTTCAATGAATCAAGCGCGTAATCAATTTGATACTCATTAATATTCAAACTTTTAGCTATATCTGCATTACTTGGACTAACACCATATTTTTTTTCATATTCATCCTTATATTTAATAATCTCATAAGCAAGTTCCTTAATACTTCTACTTACTCTTATTGTCGTATTATCTCTAATATATCTTTTTACTTCTCCTAAAATTAATGGACAAGCATAAGTTGATAATTGTAAATTATAAGATAAATCAAAATTTTCTACTGCTTTAATTAGCCCAATTACACCAACTTGAAAAAGATCATCTAAATTATATTTTTGATTATTAAATTTTTTTAATATACTTAAAACAAGCTTTAAATTACCATTTATTATTTCTTCTTTAGCCTGTGAATCACCTGCTTGATACTTTTTAAATAATTCTATAGTTTCTTCACTTTTTAATACTTTTAAATTATTTGTATTTATTCCTGTTATCTCTACTTTATAGTTTGCCATTTTATCACCTTTCAGTTTAGTAATGTGCATTTTTTTTGATTTTTATACAACCTTTCTAGTTAATGTAAACTATGTTTGAAAATATAGAATAAAAAGATATTTTATTGTATAATTAATTAAGGTGATATTATGTTATATCCAAACAATATCAAAAAAGGTAAAAAAAGTTTCATAAATTATGGTAATAGAGGAATGGACTTAGAAAGTTTAATTAATGAAACTAATGAATATTATTTAAAAAATGATATTGCTTTAATATTTAAAAAGCCAACTCCTATTGGGATAGCTAAAGTAAGTTATAGCGCTTATGGAAAAAGTATTGATAAAGCTTATTTTAAAGAACAATCTACACTTGATTACAATGGGCTATATAAAGGTAGATATATTGAATTTGATGCTAAAGAAACACTAAATAAAACTTCGTTTCCTTTATCTAATGTTCACCAACATCAAATTGAACATATTAAAAATGTTGTAAAACATAAAGGAATTTGCTTTTTAATTATTAAAATGAATGGAATGTATTATATTTTATTAGGTCAAGCATTTATTGATTTTATAAATAACAATAAAAGAAAAAGTATACCTTATGATTATATAAAAAATAATGCTTTTCAAATCATAGAAAAATATAATCCATCACTTGATTATTTAAAAATAATTGACGAAATTATTAAGGAGGAAAATAATGGCAAAAATTAACGTCAAAAAAGTTAAAAATAAAATGAAAGATAAAGTTCTAATCGCCAAGAAAAAAACAAAAAGTAAATTTGGTGGAAGTCTTAAAACCTTAATAGTTATACTATTCTATACTCTTGGTATAGTAGTAGCAGCAACTGTTTTGATATTTGGACTTTATATCATAATTACTGCTCCAGATTTTAATACAAAACAGTTGTATAAAAAAGAAGCTACTGTTTTATATGATAAAGATGGAAATGAAATAACAAGGCTTGGTAATGAAAATAGAGTTTTAGTAACTTACGATGATTTACCTCAAACATTAGTCGATGCCTTAGTAGCTACAGAAGACTCAAGATTTTTTCAACATAACGGATTTGATGCAGCAAGATTTTTAAAAGCTTCTGTCGGCCAAGCACTTGGTAACTCATCAGCTGGTGGTGCCTCTACTCTTACCATGCAACTTGTAAAAAATACATATACATCTAATGAAGCTAGTGGTATGAAAGGAATAATTAGAAAATTCACTGATATATATATGGCTGTATTTAAAATAGAAAAAACATACACTAAAGAAGAAATCATTGAATTCTACGTTAACAGTCAATGGTTAGGAAACGGTAATATTAATTATAAAGGTGTTTATGGTGTTGAACAAGCTAGTCAAGAATACTTTGGAAAATCAGTTAAAGATTTATCTTTGCCAGAAAGTGCTTTATTAGTTGGTATGTTTAACAACCCAACAAGTTTTAACCCATTTAATTATCCAGAAAATGCTAAAAAAAGACAATCAGTTGTATTAAGCTTAATGGTTAAACATGGATATATTACAAATGAAGAAAAAGAAAGAGCTGAAAGTATTCCTATTGAATCTCTTCTTGTTAATAGTGATAACAAAACTTATACAAATTCTTATCAACCATTTATTGATTATGTTATAGAAAATGTCAAGAAAAATACTGGTGATGATCCTTACTCAGTACCTATGTCAATTAAAACAACAATGGATAGAAGCATTCAAGATGTAGTTAATAATGTTACAAATGGTACTGGCGGGTATACATTTGTTGATGATAAAGTTCAAATGGGTATGGCTATTACTTCTACTAAAGATGGTAGCGTCATAGCTTTATCTGGTGGTAGAAATTATCAAGCTGCTGGTTTAAATAGAGCCACTGATATAAGTAGACAACCAGGATCTACCGCAAAGCCTATATTTGACTACGGTCCTTATATTGAATATCAAAATGGTTCAACAAGTTCTTATTTCTTCGATGAACCATATACCTACTCTTCTGGTGGTTCTGTAAAAAACTATGATAATAGATATAAAGGTATGATTACAATGAGAGATGCCTTAGTTGATAGTAGAAATATTCCTGCTTTACAAGCATTCCAAGCAGTTGATTCTAATAAAATTGCCGAATTTGCTCACAACTTAGGAATTGACTACGGCGAAGGATTATATGAATCATGTTCTATTGGTGGTTTTGATGGTGTTAATCCATTACAAATGAGTGCTGCTTATGCTGCATTTGGACGTGGTGGAGATTATATTGCACCATATGGTTATACAGAAATAACTTATTTAGAAAGTGATAAAACTATTAAATATAATTATGATAAAGTTGAAGTAATGAGTGAAGAGACAGCTTATATGGTAACAGATATGTTAGTTACTGGTGGTGCTAGTGGTGTTGGTGGTTCTATTAGAGTAAGTGGTACTGAAGTTGCTGCTAAAGGTGGTACAACTACAATGGATGCCTCTAGTAGAAAAGCTTTAGGTCTTCCTGATTCAGTAACTCCAGATCATTGGAATAATACTTATACAAATGATTACTCTATATCATTGTGGTATGGATATGATAGATTATCTAAAGGTGGAAGTTATATTACTTCAACTCCTGGTAGTAAAGCAAGACGTGGTATAATGGCTGCTGTTGCTAATAAAGTTTATAAAAAGAATGCTAAATTTACTAAACCTAGTGGTGTTGTAAATGTCACAGTAGAAAGAGAAACTATTCCAGCAACATTACCTAGTGAAAATACTCCTGATGATATGAAAATGTCAGCTTTATATAAATCAGGTACTGAACCTACAGAAGCATCAACAAGATACTCTACACTAGATAATCCAACAAATGGTTCATTTACAGCAAGTGGCACTACAGTCAACTTAACATGGACTGCTATTAAAACACCTGATGCAATTGACGAAACAGCTTTAGCTAATTATTTCAATACAGGTTATGGTCAATTTGCAGATAAATATTATCAAAGAAGACTTGCTTATAATGCAAGTTACATAGGATCTATTGGTTATGAAGTATATCTAAATAATAATGGTAACTTAACTTATTTAGGATTTACTAATAACAATTCTTACAGTTATAATGGCGATGGAATATCTAATTATACTTTTGTAGTAAAATCTGCTTATAGTATATTTAAAAACAATCGTAGTTCTGGGTTAACAATTACATCTAAGTATGCTAATCCAATAATACCTACTGTACCAGATACAACTACTGATACGACAACAAACAATAGTCAAACAACTACAGTTATACCTGGTACTCCATAAAAAAATGTACAATTAATTTTGTACATTTTTTTTATAATATTTACATTCATTTTTAAATAAACAAGATTCACATAAAGGATTTTTACTTTTACAAATATATCTTCCAAACAATACCATTTGATGATGTACTCTACTCCATTTATCTTCGGGTAAATATTTCATTAATTTCTTTTCCACCTTATAAACATCATCCTTTTTTAAAGCTAAATTAAGCCTTTTAGAGACTCTTTCTACATGAGTATCTACTGCTATAGCAGGAACTTTGTAAAGATTTGATAAAACCACATTACAAGTCTTTCTGCCAACGCCAGGAAGTGATTCTAAGTACTTTCTGTCATTAGGCACCATTCCATTATAATTGCAAACTAAACTTTTTGCTATTTCAATCAAATACATGCTTTTCTTTTTATAATTACCAAGAGAATAAATAATACTTTCTATATTCTTAGGATTACTATTTGCTAAGTCAAAAATATTATATTTATCAAATAAAACCTTTGTAACTGCATTAACTCTTTTATCTGTACATTGAGCACTTAACATTGTTGCAATCAATAATTCATAATCTTTATTATATTCTAATTCACATTTTGGATTTGGAATCATTAAATCCAATTTGTTAGCAAATTCATTACTCTTCATTATCATTTAACCAATCAAAATCAAAAATTTCATCATTTTTTTCAGTTTCTTTTTTAATTATATTATTTTTAACATCATCCATGGTTTTGTAGCCTTTTCTCTTCCATTCATGTAAAACTGTATCTATATACCTCATATTTGTAGCTCCATTATATACAGCTTCTTTTAAAGCACCTAAAATAAGTTCTTCGCTAAAACCTATTTCTAAAAATCTATTGATGTATTCGTATTCACTTGGAGATAAAGTTCTAGCAAATTCTTGCTCAAAAGTAGTAAATATATTATCAGCATCTTGACTCTTTTTTGCTTCTGAATATTCAGTATTTATTAAATCATAAAAATTATTTAAAGAAATACCATCATAGATTCTTCCTTCGCTATCTTTTCCTGTTTCAAAAGAAATCAATTTTTTACTCATTAATTTATTAAAAGCATCCATAATCATTTCTTCATTAATACCCATATTTTTTTTGATTAAATCTATATCAAAAACACTAGTATCAGCATTTTCAAAATACAAAAGAAGCAAAAATTCATCCATAGATAATTTAAGTTCTAGTGCTTTACTAATCAAATGCTTACCTACAATATATTTTTTTTCTTTTAATAAATCAGTAATATTCATCTTCGTTCATCCCCCTGCCTAATATATTTAATAATTTTATCTTTTTTATTTACCAGTTTATTATCTAATATTTCACTTATTATTAATTCTTGCAATATTTTAACATCTTTATATTCCTTAAAGCCACTAGTATTTTGAATTTCTTTAAAATCTATATCTAAATCTTTTGCAGAATATATTGATAATTTATCATACATACTAACTATTTCATCATTTTTATAATTTAATATTTTACCAGCAACTGATGAAATGTACAAGCCATATTTATATAATATTTTATTATCAATTACATTTCCAGTAGTTATTTTTTTAATTAATTTAATATTCTTTTTTTCTTCTTTAGTAAAAGGATACTCTATATCAAGCTTAATTTGAGCATACATACCACATAAATCAGGAACATATTTTATATTATTACTATATTCTATCCCTATTATTTTTAAGATTCCATATTTTTTCAATAAGTTTAAACCTTTTAAAAAATTTTTATTTATTAATATTTTATCTAGCTCACTTTTAATTCTTTCTAAAGATAATTCTTTTATATATTCCTTATACATTACTATACCATCATTTAATGAGTTATCTATATCAAAGTCATAAATTGTTGAAAATCTAATAGCTCTAAGTATTCTTAAAGGATCTTCTTTTAATCTAATATTATCTCCGATTAATTTAATTTGTTTATTTAATATATCACTTTTGCCATCAAGATAATCAATTAAATTACTATTTTTATCCAAGCACAAAGAATTCATTGTAAAATCTCTTCTATTAAGATCTTCTTTCAGATCTTTAATAAACTCTACTTCTGTTGGTCTTCTTTTTTTATAATTTTTTTCTTTTCTAAAAGTTGTAATATCAAAATTATAATTATTTATACTAAAGTTAATTGAACCATAAAGATTACTTTCTTTATAAATATTAAAAATTTCTTTTACATCTTTAGGTAGAGCATTAGTACATATATCTACATCATATGAATTCATGTTCATTACTGAATCTCTAACAAATCCTCCAACAATATAAGCATTAAATCCAGCTTGTTCTATTTTATCTAAGACATCATATATTATTTTATTCATAAAATCTCCTACTAAAAGTATATCAAAAAAAAGACTTTTATTAAAGTCTTGATTTCTTTTTACATTTTTATTTTATTAGAACCAAACGAAGGCCATTGTAGATATTGGCACCCCCAGTGTCACGAGAGAAGCCAAACTGACCAGCAAGAGCACCATTGTAGTAACTTCCGCCACGATAGCTCCAAGGGTAAGAAGACTCAACAAAGTAAGAATTGTCAGCATACCAACCGTTATGTGAACGATTATTGTTGTCTGCATCTTTATAATAATAGAACAATCCCATTTCTCCTGTTGCATCTCCTAATATTCTTTTACTATATGCATATTTATCACTATTTTTATCATATTCATCATAATAGTTCGAATTGTATGCTTTTAATGTTGGTGCTGTAAATCCAGAACTTCCATATGTTTCACTTCTAAGTGATGCCATATATTCCCAAGCTCCACCACTCATATCATAAATTCCTGTTATATTTCCTGTTGTACTTGCTTTATATCCTGTACTTGTATTATATG
>ERZ857922.2974-NODE-2974-length-15760-cov-4.537791_pt1 | contig 15760 bp, 10 predicted proteins | sample MGYA00519579_ERZ857922 | MGnify/ENA primary metagenome ERZ857922 (study PRJEB31778, sample SAMEA3449375) | human gut metagenome | biome: human gut; feature: human-associated habitat; material: faeces | place: United Kingdom | collected 2010/2012 ... | reverse complement strand
GGCCTGTTCGCTTCTTGCTCGGTCCCGTTCTTCTCCCCCTACATTCTCTTAGTTAGTTTCCTTCTTGTAAGATGTCGTATTTTTTGTACGTATTAGTGTTACTATGTTTTCTCATGCTTTTGCCGCCGGGGCGCTTCTTGGAACTGCCATTTCTCCGCTTGTTTGCGTATCTGCCGCAGAAAGATCGCCTGTGGCGGCGGCTGAAGATGTAGTGGCGCGTGTAACTCCCTCGGCAAAGGGGGCTGTCTTGTTCCACTTAAATCCGGATCAGGGCAACAAGATCACTATTTCCGGTATTGCCGGAGGTATCCGGGTGGAGGCGTCAGATGTGCGCCGCTTGGTGGCGGGTTATGGATGGTATTTAAAGAATATAGCCAAGGTCCATTTTTCGTGGAACGGAAATCGGATAACGCTTCCTTCCCCTTTGCCGGTTCCCGCCAGTCCGGTTACGGTAGAAAGCCCGTGGAATATCGTTTTTGCCTATAATTACTGCACCCTTTCTTATACGGCGGCTTTTTGGGATTGGAACAGATGGCAGAGGGAGATTGATTTTCTGGCGTTGAATGGGTTTACGCATGCGCTGGTAACGGCGGGTTTGGAAAAGACATGGGAAGATTTTTTGACAGGCTTGGGGTATCCTCGGGAAAAAGCTCTTCGTTTTATCCCTAATCCGGCATTTGCCGCCTGGTGGAATATGGGAAACCTGGAAGGCCACGGTGGTCCGCTGAGCCAGCAACAGATAAATAAAATGGCCCAGATGGGAAGGCGCATTGTCTCCCGTATGGAACAGTTGGGGATGACACCTGTACTTCAGGGGTATGTGGGATTTGTTCCTTCTGACTTTCAGGAAAATGTCCGGATAGACGGATTGAAGCTTATTCCTCAGGGGGAATGGGTTAATTTCAGGAGGCCGTGGGTGGTGGATCCCACTTGCGAGGCTTTTCCCAAACTGGCCGCGGACTGGTACAAGGCTCTCCGCAAGGTATACGGCATTCCTGGAAAGATGTTTGGCGGGGATTTGTTTCATGAGGGGGGGCGGAAGGGGGATATTGACGTAACGCAGGCGGCACAGGCAGTGCAGAAAGCCATGCAAAAGGCTTCTCCGGGGGCTTTCTGGGTGATTCAGGCCTGGGGTGGAAATCCTACCCGAGAGTTGTTGTCCGGGTTGGATCCGGAGCGTGCGCTTGTATTGCAGCTTACCAAGGATATGGCTAACGGGGGAAAGAATTTAAGGACTTTTAATGGTATTCCGTGGGTCTGGTGCGAACTGGCGAACTTTGGAGGCAATACGGGAATGTACGGGGGGGTTCCCCTTCTGTCCCGGCTCGGAAGTGAGTTGTCCGGCTATAAGGATAAGGGACTGGTGGGCATGGGAACTTTGTCCGAAGGGCTTGAGACGAACCCCCTGCATTACGCCCTGTTCAGCGACCGTTTGTGGACTAGGGAGGATATTTCTGTCCGGGAGTGGCTTGGAAAGTACGCGCGCCAGCGTTACGGTTTCGCACCAAAGGCTGTCGTGAAGGCGTTGGAAGTTCTGTCTTCCTCCATCTATAACCCCGTTCGTTCTCAGGAAGGGTGTACGGAGTCTATTATTTGCGCCCGCCCGTCCTGGAATGTTCGAAAGGCATCCACATGGTCCAGCGGGGAGCGATATTATCACCTGGGCGATATTGTAAAGGCGGCGCGCGGTTATCTGAAGGCCGCGAATGATCAGCCGAATTTGGTGAAAAAGGAGACGTTTCGTTATGATTTGGTGGATGTTGTGCGTCAGGCTCTTGCGGACGCTGCTTTTTACCAGCTTCAACAGGTCAGGAGTGCTTTTGATTCCGGAGATTTGGCTGCGTACAGGAAACAGGTAAAGCGTTTCCTGTCTCTGATTTCAGATATGGATGCCCTTTTGGCGACGGATAGCCAGTTCCTATTAGGAACTTGGCAGAAAAGGGCTTTGGATTGGGGTGATTCCCGGCAGGAAAAAGCCTTGATGGACAAGTCTGCGAAGATGCTTATCACTACGTGGATTGATCAGGTTCCCCGGTCTCTGAATGATTATTCCAATCGTCAGTGGGCCGGGCTTGTTTCCGATTTTTATTTGCCTCGGTGGAAGAATTTTTTTGAATTTCAGATGGATGTCCTGACCGGAAAGAAGACGCGTGATGCCGCCCATGCCGCATTTATGGATAAGATGGTTCGGGATGAACTGGCCTTTGCCGGAAATGGGAAAATATATTCTGCCAAACCGGCGGGGGATACTTTGGCCGTTGCTAATCGTGTGATGAATACCCACCGGGAAATGTTGGACGCCCTGAGTGCGGAAGAAAAGCATTCCTCGGGCAGTCCATGGGAACTCCAACAAGGTTCTCCGTTGCAGTTTGATGTGACGGATCAGGTGACTGCTTCTGGCACATATACTGCTACTTTCCAGTGGAAGAATGGCCCCAGCGCCTTGAAAATCCATTCTGTCAGATTATACGAGGGTAACAGGGAGGTGGCTTTCGATGTTCATGAGGGCAGAACTGGCGTGGAAAATAAGGATAATATTTACAGACTGGAATTGAAGAAGTACAGAACCAACCTTGATTCCTATATCCTGAAGGCAGAAGTAAGCGGTGTTTCTCAGGGCGCTTCCAAAGGAGAAATGGTGTTGAAAAAACTGGTGGATTGAGAAGTGGACAGGAAGTTGTGCAGGGATGGGAGAAAAGGCGGTTATACGTGCAGGCTTTTCCATTTGTTCCGGAATCAGTTTGTTTCCCTCGCCGAAAAAAGGAAGAAGGGGGGGATTTCCCCCCTTTCTTCCTTGAAAGATGGCATGGTGATAAAATTTATCGGCGGTGGCGTAACAATAGAGCGCTAAGACCGAACAGACCCAGCGTAGCGGTTGCCGGTTCCGGAACCACTTCATTACTTGTGGAGAAGTTTACTGCCGACAAATACATGCCCTCCCAAGAGTTCAGGATATTGTTTTTATAGGTGCCGGTTCCGCAGCCGCTATGCATGTCCAGAGAAAGGCTGTTTAAATAGACGGTTTCGGGAAGTGTTGCTTCCTTTCTATTCGTGGCGGCGGACATAACGGAAGAAGACGATTGGGTCGCAGAGCCAAAGTAGTTGTTGGCGGTGTTAGTGTTCGTGGTGGAGAATATGGTGGCTGCTTGGGCGGTTCCCAACGATAAAAAATGGAGATAACAGAAATAATGGGTTTCATCTTTGGGCTGGAAATATAACTTGATACAATTGATATGCACTGGGAAAAAATCTATCGAATTTAGAATCGTTTTTTGAAAAACATGAAATATATTGATGTTATAAAGAAATATTCAATTTATTTAAAATTTTAGATGGAAAACGATTAGTAATAGTCTTTTTTATCTCATTATCGGTATTATCCGAGAAAAAAATCATGACCCAATGGTAAATACCGGTTCTAGATTTTCTTTACTCCGGCACATAGCCAAAATTCCGTCCTCAGCAAACTCCTGCTTCCCGAAGCGGAATGGTCAGCCTACACAAGCTATTCTCTTTTAGAAGTAAATATTGACCTCGGATTCGCAATCCGTTTGTCGATATTCTTATTGTACTGCCCCGATTTATGCTCCGGTTCCAAAAGATGAGCTGTACAGGATCTTTTGTAGAGATGGATTTTTTTTGAATATAGCCTTTTCGTTCAGAGGGCTGCCTGGTAAATGCTGAACATCAGAATGGTCATTCCCGTGAGGGCTGCGCCTGCAATGATGCCGGAGGCGGTGGGGACTTTATATTCCCGTGATTTGGCCTTGAAAAGATGGTCCGCAGCCCAGCCGAGCACAGCTCCTGTAAAGAAAAGGAAGGAGTCGTTCCACTGGATGGCCCAGGCCAGGCCGAAGCCGATGGGGGTGGGGAGCCATTTTCCTGTCCGGGGAATATAGCGGGAAATAAGCACCAGAATGAGTCCGAGAATACCGCCTGCAATGATGGAAAGCACCTTGATGCTGTGCAAATGGCTGAACCCCATGCCCAGTGCTTCCGCTGTGGCCGCCCATGTTCTGGCTCCCGGAGCATTGAAAGCCTGGAGAGCGTTCGCATCCGGAACCATGGAGCGGAAGGCCAGCACGGAGACGAGGGTTCCCAGAAAAATTCCGGAAAACTGGGCGATGAATTGTTTGCGGGGGTTAGCTCCCAGCAGGTAGCCTACTTTGAGGTCTACGAGCAGGTCTGCCGAGGAACTGGACGCTCCTGAAGTGATATTGGCCGCCATCAGGTTGGCTGTTACGTGTCCGGGTGCAATCCCTCCGAAGATGAGCTGTGTAACTTTTCCCATGGCTCCGGTGGGTGTAATATTGGCTTCTCCGGTGATTCGGCAGACGACCAGCGCCAGGAAAAAGGATATGACTACCGCGATGCAGCTCATCCAGTACGGAACGTTAAATGATGTATGAGCCAGATAGCCGAGAGCTCCCAGAGAGATAAGCTGGCCTGTCAGAAACCAGCTCATGGGCGTTTCTATTTTTTCCACATCTGTCAGTTTTCGTTTTTTACTCAGGGAAAACATGGCACCCAGGGAAGAAAAGGAACGAACAATACTTTTCCATTGGAATAGGAAAGCCACAATGCTGGCGACGACCATGCAGGCGGTTCCTCCCCACAGGGTCCAGCTTACGCTCTCCCGATAACCTGCTCCCGCGGGAAGCAATTTCTGGCTTTCCAGCCACGGAACGTAAAGAGCCCAGCAAACGGTTCCTCCGATGAAGAGGCTGAGGGATGTTTTCATGCCTACCAGAGCTCCCGCACCCACGAACATGAGATCCCATTTGAAGAAGATAGTACGCTGGTACCAGTTGCCGAGGATATGTTGCTGGACCGTTCCAAGCCATCGTTCTCCTCCTGCAGCCATGGCGATGGCATTAGCGGCGGCGAAAAGGGCAGAATAAAGAAGGGCTTTGGCCTGTCCCGCCGCCTTTTTGCCTTCAGAATAGAGAACTTTGAGGGTTTCCGCCGTAGCAATACTGTCTGGGAACCTTATTTGTTCAATGTTGATCATCTGGCGTTTCATCGGAATGGCCATGGTGACACCCAGTACGGCAATGAAAAATATCCAGGCGAAGGTAGTGCCAAGAGGCATGTGCTGTCCTGTCAGCAGGAGCAGGGCGGCTACGGCAGAGGTGAGGGTTCCCCCTGTAGAATAGCCTGCAGAACTGGCAGCGGACTGCATGCATGTATTTTCCAGAATAGTCATGGGGGATTTGGAAATGCCCAGGCGCACAAAGGCGTTCCAGAGGGCAAAAGAGATAATTCCTGCCGTCAGAGCCACCCCAAAGGACCATCCCATTTTGAGGTTGGCGTACAGATTAGTGAGGGAAAGGATGGAGCCTAGAAGCATGCCTACGATGACGGCTCTCCAGGTAAGCTGCTTCATTCTGTCTCCGGAACCCAGATAAACTTGATCGTACCATTGCTGTTCTACTTCATCCGGAGTACCTTGGAATCCATCCAGAGGCAGCGGTTTTTCCAAGCAGGAGGGGAGAGGGCTGGAAGATTGGGGGGACGTAGATGCCATACAGTTCATAATATAGCATTTGCGGGAGTGGTGGAAAAGTCGTATCTGTCTTTCTCTGCTTTCGGCGTTCCTTCTGCTTGAGACTTGCGTGCTTGTGACGGCCGTGGTTTAATGGGCGGCATGAGCCAATCTTTTACGGATAAACTTGCCGCCCGCATTAAAGAGACCGGTTCCGCCTTGTGTGTCGGGTTGGATCCGCGCCCCGGCATGGATGATTTGGAGGCGATTCCTGCGCTGTTGCGGAAGGTTGTGGAGGAAACCGCTCCATATGCGGCAGCGTTTAAGCCGAATATTGCCTATTTTGAAGCCATGGGGTTGCGCGGTCTGGAAATACTTGAGGATTTGCTTCCGGATATGCCTAAGGATGTTCCGGTGGTGCTGGATGCTAAGCGTGGAGATATTGGAGAGACTCAGAAGTATTACGCTCATGCTTACTTTGAACGCCTGGGTGTGGACGCTGTGACGTTGAGTCCTTTTATGGGATATGATACGCTGGAGCCTTTTCTGAATTATGAAGGTAAAGGTGTTTATCTGCTGGCAGTTACTTCCAATCCCGGTTCTGCGGATGTGGAACGGCAGGAACTGGCAGGGGGCCGCAGGGTTTTTGAACTGGTGGGAGACATGGTGCTCCGTTCTGTCCGGGAAGGCTGTAAAACTTCCGTAGGCATGGTGGTTGGTTTGACCAATGCAGATTCCAGTATTCTGGAGCGTATTCCGGATGCTCCTTTGCTCATTCCCGGCCTGGGTGCTCAAGGCGGTGATCTTTCCTGCCTGAGTGGTTCCGGTCATGTGGCGCCTCCCCTGATTAATGTCTCTCGAGGAATCATGTACCAGAATCCGGAATTGGGTTTTGCTGAGAAGGCCGCCGGATTTGCTCAGCGCATTCGAGAGGCATTGAATTATTGATGTTCATGTATTTTTTTGCAAATAACAAAATGATAACGGCCTGCTTATGGCTGTGCATGAGCTTGTCAAAGGGAGGGTGCTGATATATTGAACAGGTGCATCCCCATTCCCTGCCCGTTTTTTATGGATGAAAAGCCCGGAATTGTAAAATTCACTCCCCATTCCACTTCCAGATCCGCAATGTTGATTGCGGTGGCAGTGACAGTGGGTGTTCAGGTGGCTTTGTGTGCTGTGCTTGTAGCCATACATTTGCAGGATATGTGGTTTCCCTCCGTCCAGGGTGGGGAAGTGGAAATGACGTTTGTGTCCCCGTCCGAAGAAGTTTCTCAGGAGATGGAAGAAGTTCAGCCTACATCTGTTGTTCCGGTTGCAGCTCCTTCCACAGTCAGCCCTGTTCCGGAGATTGCGTCAGATGAAGACTTATTGGCGATGAAGCTGCCGGAAAATGAAGATTGTTCCGAAATGAAGGATTTTCTTTTGGATGAAGCTCCTTCCGAACTCTTGCCGGAGGAGCTCGCCGCCATGCGGATTTCCATGAATGAAGTAAAGCGAAGGCAGCCTGTGAAGCGCCCGGCGGTATCCCTGCCGGGGCGTCCGGAACCGGATCAGAATATTTCTCCTGATAAAAAGGTGCGTTATAAACATGCTCCGTCCTTGCCCAATTCCGTCAATTCTTCTAAAGTCGGGAAGGTGAATGCCGTGGTGAAAGTAGTGGTTGGAGTAAATTCCCATGGGGAACCTTCATCCGTCAATCTTCTTCAGTCAACGGGAAATGCGGAATTGGACCGCCTTTTTATGCGTTGGGTGAGAGAGAATTGGACTTTTTATCCGGCGGAAAAGGACGGTGTGCCCATTGCTTCCAAGGTGGTGGTGCCCGTCAGGCTGAATATAGATTAACCTGTACAAGGAAATATAAAGATGCTTCCGGAGAAGACAGAGAATAGGCCCGTTTATGTGATCGGCCACCAGAATCCGGATACGGATGCTATTTGTTCAGCCATAGGGAATGCGGAGTTTTTAAGAACTCATGGCGAACCTGGTGCGGTTGCCGCCAGATGTGGGGAAATGACGCTGAGAACATCCTGGGTATTGGAAAAGGCAGGAGTGCCGGAGCCGATACTGATTCATGACGTGACGCCCACCGCCGGGACAATCTGTCGTCGTGATGTGATTAGCGTAAGTCCGGACGATACATTCCTGACGGCGTATCGAAGGATGACGGAAAATTCCCTTCAAACCATACCGGTTATTGACGCTGATTACAACCTTCATGGCCTATTGCGTTATTTTGATTTGTTGAGCCTGCTCATGCCTCTGAATATGACGGAGATGAATGTGCGCTCCGTCTTTTCCAGCCTGAGCAATATCGCCACCACCATTGACGGAAAATGTCTGACCGGGGAATCCTTAAGTGAGGAAGAAACGCAGAATATTCTGCTGGTGGGTGCTTCCAGTGAACCCAGCGTTCGAACAAGGCTCGCAAATTACAGGAGAAAAGGGATTATCCGGGATCTGATTGTTATTTGTGGGGACCGTCCGAATGTGCAGCTATATGCAGTGGAACATGGCGTACGCGCTTTGGTGACCACGTCCGGTGCTTTCCCTTCCTTGGACATTATTGAGACGGCCCAGACGACGGGAACATGTATTTTGAGTACTCCCTGGGATACGGCCAGTGTTGGCCAGTTGATCCGTTGTTCCCGGAAGGTGAGGGAGCAGGTTCAGAAGGATTACACCGTTTTTCCGGAGAATATGCCGCTGCCCGAGTTGAGGCAGGCTGCCGTAAAGCGCAAGCAGGCATTGTTCCCTGTGATGAGTATCAAGACGAACAAAATAATTGGTGTACTGAGTAAGACGGATTTGGTGGATCCGCCCCGTACACGTGTGGCTTTAGTGGATCACAATGAATTTTCTCAGGCCGTCAAGGGGGTGGAGGAGGCGGAGATTGTGGAGGTGATGGATCACCACCGTTTGGGTACCCAGCTTTCTACACGGGATCCAATCCGTTTTCTGAATGAACCCGTAGGATCCACATCCACCTTGGTGGCACGCAGATTTTACCATCGTAATGTGGAACCCTCCCAGGCTGTAGCGGTCTGCCTGTGCGCGGGGATTCTTTCAGATACCCTGAATTTGACATCTCCTACGGCGGCTCGGGCAGATAGGGAAATGTTGGAATGGCTGACAGGGATTGCCAAAATAGATGCCAAGAAGTTTACAGAGGAGTTTTTTGCTACCGGTTCTCTGTTGCGTTCCAAAACTGAACCTTCCGTTATTATTCAGGCGGACAGGAAGACTTTTACTGAGTACGGGCATAAGATCAGTATTTCCCAGATTGAGGAAATTGGTATGTTTGGCTTGGAAGATGTCCAGGAAGGTTTAGTGAGGGAACTTCGGAAGCTGGTGGAGAAAGAGGGGCTGAAGCTTGCTTGCCTTTTGGTTACGGATATCGTTACTCACGATTCCATGCTGCTGGCCGTCGGGGATGAAGAAGCTCTGGAAAATATCGAGTACGAGCGGCTTGGCCCTAATTTGTTTTCCGCTACTGATGTGGTAAGCCGAAAGAAACAGCTTTTTCCTGCTATTTCCCGTGCATTAAAGACGTTGTAGATGCCGGAAATCTTTGCTTTTTACAGGCAAGATTTTTCCTGAGGAGGAACGGCGTTGCCGTGCTGTAAGGGGTATAGATCAGGGAATTGCAATGTCTGCTACGATAGAACGGCGGATAGTATCCGGTATCAGCACAGTACTGGCTCTTTCAGGTTTGAGCGGCGGCGTGCAAAAAACTCGGTCTAGGCGTAATAGAGGGAAATTGACAGGTTGCGTAGCTCCGTAACCGGCCCCTTTCAGTTTGAAACAATCCTGAAAGTCGGAACTGAGTTTGGAGAAAATGGGGGATTGAGGGGCAACGCTGAAGTTCCCGGCCATGATAATGGGAAGTTCTCCATGCTGGGTTCCTACTTCCCTCAGGGTATCAAACAGGTATTGAAGTTGTTTACGGTGGATGAAGCGGAGTGTATGGAAATATTTCCAGCAGGCGGGGGAGTACAGGTCGAAGCGATGTTCAAAAGGTTCCAGACTGATGTTGATGAGCCGAATCGCCAAGGAGGAATTTTCCGGTATCCAGTCTACAATCAAACCGGTTGTGTCCGTGATGCTCTGGGCCGGACCAATCTGACCGTGCCTTACAATGATCGCGCAACTTCCTATTTGCTTGATATAAGAGGTTCTACCGAAAATGCTGTAGGCAAATTTGAGTGTTCGGTTATAGTTGCTGCAGCCTTGGACGAAAATGACATCTGCACGGAGTTTGGATATTTGTTCAATGGGAGGAGATTTCTCGCACCCCTCGTACAAGGTAAGAACCCTTATTTGCCTGGCATCCGGAGACGGTGGCATTTTGTAGTATTCCATTCCAGTTCTGGAAATGGGCGGGAGAAAGTCTGTAATAACGATGCCGTATGCAAACCAGACGATAATGCCAAGCAGACCGATTCGGGAACCGAAAACCAGCCATGCAATGAGCGCCGGAAAGGAGAAAATGAGACAGCAAGCCCATATGGGCAGTGACGTTGCAAAAGCCATCGTGTCTGAACCGGTCCAGAAAATAGTGACGACGATGACCCACAGGCACAGAGAGACGCCACCCAGCGCTATTCCCAAGTGGTTGACTCCGGATAGCGTTGGCAGAGGTTCTGCCAGATGTTTGCGTCTTCTGAGCCGATGCACTGTGGTGACAGATTAGAAGCCCATGCCGGGAGGGAGACCCAAGCCTCCTGTCAGCTTTTTCATTTCCGCCGCGGCTGTTTCCTTACCCTTAGCAATAGCTGCATTGATGGTTTGAAGGAGAAGCTCCTGGAGAAATTCTGAATCGGACGGGTTAATGATGGAAGGATCAATGACCAGTTCCGTGAGGTTGCCGTCACAGGTGGCGGTAACTTTCAATTTTCCTCCAGCTCCTTCCGTTGTAACGGTTTGGGAGGCGAGTTTTTCTTGAGCGGCCGCAAGCCCTGCCTGCATTTGCTGGACCTGTTTCATCATTTTCATTATGTTCATGGTCGTTGTGTCTGGGTGGATGAGTTGACTATTGGGAAATGATACGAGCCCGGAAAATCTCCATAGCAGCATCAATCAGCGGATCCGTGTAGTAAGAGTTATCTTCATTTTCCTCTTTGGAAGCTTCCTGGACAGGCTCTGCGTTTTTTTTCTGCGGGGTATGAGGTTTAGGTGCAGGAATGGTGGATGCGGAAGGAGGTGGTGCAGGCAGAGGAGCCAGTTCTTCCTGCACGGGTTCGGGAATGGAGAAATCCTGACGGATAGAAATAGTAACAGAGGTTCCAATATATTGGGAAAGAGCAGCTTCCAAAGCTGTTCGCAGAGGGCCTGTTCCAAGACTGTCCATCCCCTGACGGTCAGAAGGATGAAAAGAAATGGCGACTGCTACACCATCATAACCGGAAAAAACGCTGTTGGCTAGAAAGTCCGCTTGAAGAGGGAATTTGGCGGACATTTGTTCCAACACCGTTTTCCAGTCTTCTTCCGTGATAGTTCTTCCTGATTGTTGGGACAGAACTGCCGGTTCCTCTTTTTCTACGGGTGCCTGGGTTTGGGATGATGTGCTTGGAGTATCGAATAGATTGTCAAAGAAACTGTTAGTTCGTCTTTCCAGAGGAAGATTTTCCTCTGGATCCATAAAAGTAGGCTCTGGAGAATCCGTAGGAAATTTCGACACATCGGAGGCGTCGGAGTCTGGATGCCGGGTGATTTCTTCGGAGGCAGGTACGGTTTTTGTCCGCAATTTAGTGGCTGAGTAGGGAAATTCTTCCTTTGCAACGGCAAGAGAGGGGGGGGCTGCAGCGGGTGTAAGAGTTTCCTGTTGTGGTTCGGCTTCCTGCGTAGGATGGGGAGAAGCTTGAGCGTCAGTGCTCTGAATTTTCTGTACTGCGGGAGATGAAGCAGGGGAGGACACAGAAAAATCTGGAATCGGATCCATCAAATGTTCTTCCGTAGCTGGGGGTGGGTTTGTTGCAGCAACAGGAGACTGGATGTTTTGCCGGGGGGCCGGAGTGGGAGCCGTGGCGGAGGAAATAAATGTACTTGGTTCCTGCTGTGAAGCAGGATCTGAAGAAGAGGCCGGTGCCGCGGTGGCTAGCGGAGCACCTTCCAACGCCATGATAATATCGCTGATGCTGGCCTCAGCCAGAGTATGAACGGCTTTAATCAGGCCCATTTCCAGATGAAGCCTTTTATTGGTGGACCAGCGCATTTTATCTTCCGTTTCCGCCAGAACTTCCACCAAACGCAGGATTTTGTCCGTATGGGTGCGTTTGACCAATTCGGCGAGTTCCTCCTTGGAGGATTCCGGGAGAGAATCAAAGCTGGCTTCTGGATCTACTTTAGAGACCAGAATTTCACGCACGGCGGAGATAATTTCGGAAAGGAACTGGCTCATGTCTCTTCCTGCTTCCGCCTGTTCATGCAGAAGATGCAGGAGAGAGGGAAGTTCCTTGTTCAAAATAAGCGCCAGAGCATGGGCCACGGTCTCCCGGGAAGTAATGCCGAAAATGTGGAGTACCTGCTGTTCTTCAATATGATCTCCACAGAAGGAAACAAGCTGGTCCAGCATGGATTGTGCATCCCTCATACCTCCATCCGCCACTTTGGCGACAGCAAAGGCTGCTTCCCTGCTCAGACTTACTCCCTCTGCAGAAGCAATATGGAGCAGGTGTTCTGCAATGATTTCAGAAGGGATGGGGCGCAGGTCGAAGCGCTGGCATCGCGATAGAATGGTTGGCAGTATTTTGTGGGGTTCCGTGGTTGCGAAAATAAATTTGACATGAGGTGGCGGTTCTTCCAGCGTTTTGAGCAGGGCGTTGAAGGATTCCTTAGTGAGCATGTGCACTTCATCTATATAGACGATACGGAAATTTCCTCTGCTCGGAGCGAACCGTACGTTGTCCCTGAGATCCCGGATGTGATCAATGCCGCGGTTGGATGCTCCGTCTATTTCAAGAACATCCAGGCTCCGGCCTTCCGCAATTTCTTCACATATATCTTCATGCGGGTCAAAATCCACTTTGGGGCCACCGCTGCAGTTTAGAGCTTTCGCAAATATTCTTGCGGTTGATGTCTTTCCCGTTCCACGGGGACCTACAAAGAGATAGGCATGGGCGAGACGGTTGTGCTCAATGGCGTTTTTCAACGTCCGGACAACATGATCCTGTCCAAGGACGTCATCGAATGTCAGAGGACGGTATTTTCTGGCAAAGACCTGGTAACTCACGGTTCAGAAAGACTAGAAGATGAGTTCCCGTTTGAAAAGAAAATAGAGAGTAATTGTTTTAAAATGTTGATAAAACGGTTCTTGCACACTCCCGCTACGGAGCTTGCCTGAAAAAAATATCAAGAAAACAATGAGGATGTCATTTTGATATTGAAATCTGAAAATGTTCATGCCAATCTCACAAAAGTAACAGGAACCTTCTCATCTCTATAATTTCCTATGTGGGTCAAAGTATCAATAGCAGCCTTGGTCATTGCTCTTCTCGGAGGAGCCATGTATTATCTTGATAACGAGGAAGCTCTAACCAAGGAGCGTAGGGAATGTGCTTCCCGCTACAAGAACCTGAACGGCCTTCGTGGCGAATTTACGGAAGAAAAGACGAAATATGTCGATTTCCTGGTGAAGAATGAGGCTCTGACGAATGACATCAATGCTTTAACCAAGGAAAAGGATGAACTGGAAGTAAAGAATCAGGAATTGGCCTCAGCCAATGAGGCCAAGAAATCTGACCTTCAAACGCAGCAAACCGCTTTGGCGGAATTGCAATCCAAGAGCAAGGATATGGAAAGTATCCAAGCCATTGCTGACAGAATCAAGGGGCTGGAAGAAGAGTCCAAGCAGTTGGAAGTGGTTAAGCAGGCGGAACAGGGAAAACATGATGCCATCGTTGCTGAAACCGAACAGCTTGTTGTGAATAATGCCGCTCTTCGTCAGCTCAAGGCCGACCAGGATGCCCGCCTTTCTCCGCCCAACCTGAAAACGAGGGTTTCCCAGGTGATTCATGATTTTAATGTAGTTGTGATTGACGGAGGAGCCGCCGATCTGGGCGTGGTGCCCGGTTCCAAGTTGGCCGTCATGAGGGACGGCAACAAAATTGCCGAGCTTGACGTAAACGCTGTTGAATCCCGTGTTTCCACGGCCACTATTCTACCAAGTACGGTAACCGCCGGCGAACGTGTTGAAGCCGGAGACGTCGTTGTATCTGTTCGTCCCTAGCATTTTTCCGGTTCAATACACTCCATACACTCTCACATACATACACAATGAAAACTGTCTTAGTAGTTTTATTGATTCTTGCAGCAGGGGCGGGCGCCTGGTTCTCCGGTCTTAGCGGCCTTTTCGGTATTAATGGCCAGTACCAGGATTTTAAAGAAATGATTTCGTATCGTAAGACCTTGGACAAGGAAATACGTACTTGGACAAGCTTGCGCAACGACATGATTAAGAATCGTGGCTTGGCAGCGGAAGAAAATCTTAGTCTGATTTCCAACAAGGCTTCCGTGACGCAGCAGCGTGATGAACAGCTTTCCAAGGAAGCGGAGTTGAAGGAAGAAGAAGTGCAGTTGAATGCGGACTTGTCCAAAATCAATAAACAGATTGAGGAATTAAAGAGCAAGTTGCAAGATTTCGGTGTTTCCAGCGTACAGGAAATCCAGGAGAAGATGGAATCTTTGGAAGCTTCCAATAAGAAGCTCCAGGAAGATATTGACCAGATTAAAAGTGCTACGGAAGTGGCTTCCAAGAGACGGGCAGAACAAGCTTCTGAGCTGGCTAGCCGCCAGAAGGAGCAAGCTGAATACCGAGCTGCTCTTGCCAAAAATGGGGAAGAGTATCCCGTTCTATCCGTGGATCCGCAGTGGGGTTTTGTTGTGATTGGGGCCGGACAGGGCAGTAGTATTGATCCAAATACGGTTCTTCTTGTTACCCGTGAAGGTCGCAGCATTGGTAAATTAAAGGTAACTTCCCTGGAGAAAAATCAGACGGTAGCTGACATTATTAAAGACAGCGTACCGTCTGGTATGAGTATTCAACCCGGCGATAGAGTACAACTCCTGCGTCCCCGTCAGTCCGCCAAATAAAGGTTTGCCACGTATTTTCCTTGAACCCCGTTGTGTCGTCCGGCATAATGGGGTTCAACTTTTTAAAAGGAAATGATGAAACGATTTGCAATCTCCTTTTTGTTTGTGTCTTTTTCTATTCTTCTGGTCTCTTCCTGTTCCTGGTTGATGGAACCGCAGGAGAGGGAGCGTGTGCCGCAGCCGCCTCCCGGTCCGGAAAAGAGTGCGCTTCCTCATAATAAGACCCAAAGATTTGAGGCGGAAGCAACGCTCGGCCCGTTGGCCTCGCCGAGACGTTAACGGCATCCGAATGACGCTGGACGGTGATTCTGTTCTTTACAGTATCCGACAAACCGGATACAACCGCCTCCGGTTTCCAAGTGGAGAGATGGCTGAGCTGGTCTAAGGCACTCGACTCGAAATCGAACGTGGGCTTTAAAACCCACCGTGGGTTCGAATCCCACTCTCTCCGCCAAAAGTTTCTGTAAGAAAACCTACGTAAACCTTGATAACGTAGGGGATTATGAATAAGGTTCGCGTAGGTTTTCTTACGCGAACCTTATTACAAAACCATTACAGAAGATATTACAGGTATGAGCAAACCTTTTTACAAGGGGCGTCTGTCCATCAACAAGGAAAAATCCTCGCCCTACTGGATGGTGACATTTCAGGGGCCGGACGGCAAGATGAAGCGCCGTTCCACGAAAGTTCCTGTGAATGGCGGAGAATTTGAAGGAGACCGGATCACGGCCAAACTGGCGGAACGTATCGCCTACCAGCGGGGCGTGCAGATAGCCTGCGCGGAAGCGGAAGAATACCAGGCGCACAACAATGTTTCCGTGCGTGCCTGGTGTGACGGATTTGTTGGGCGCAAGGCGGCTCTTGTCTCCGAACAGACGGCCTACAATGCCAGAACCGCCTGCAAGCATTTTTACGAGTATCTGGGAGCGCGGGCGAACGCCCCGCTTCGTCTGATCACCAAGGCGGACATCAAAGGCTTTGTGGCGGCTCGCCGCGAACTGGTTCGGCAAAAGACTGTGTACAAGGATATGTCCGTTCTTTCCCAGGCATTCGCGGATGCCGTGGATTCAGAAGTAATTGACCGCAATCCGTGCGCCGGCGTTTCCATTCCCCCGGACCGTGCCGGGGAAAAGCTGCACAAGGAAGCCTTCACGCTCGACGAGATCCGCTACATGATTGAGCATT
>ERZ857922.2953-NODE-2953-length-15871-cov-5.779401_pt1 | contig 15871 bp, 22 predicted proteins | sample MGYA00519579_ERZ857922 | MGnify/ENA primary metagenome ERZ857922 (study PRJEB31778, sample SAMEA3449375) | human gut metagenome | biome: human gut; feature: human-associated habitat; material: faeces | place: United Kingdom | collected 2010/2012 ... | reverse complement strand
AAAATTGCTAATACTGAAAGAATTATTTTTTTATTCATTTTTTTCCTCCTAAAATTAAAAATTTTTTTATAGTTTTTGTTTTCACCACCTTTATAATAATTTTATCATCATATTATTACTATATTTATAATAAATTTATAACATAAAATTCATTAAAATACTATTGTACTTTTAGTGCAAATTTTGATAAAAAATTGCACTAAAAGTGCAAAAAAATTGAAAATTCTTTGCACTTTTTTATGATACAATATGTTTTAATTTTTTTCTATAATGGCTGTAATGTACTTATTAAGCAGTATTCAGCTCTACTTCTAGCTTTTAAATATTTTTTTGTTTTAAAAACTACTAAAATACTGCTACGCGATAGAATTTATTAAAACTTATTAAGTATTAATAAATTAATCAACTTCCTCTGATACTTGCATTATTGTAGAACTATAATTTGATAATTTTTCATCAAGTCTTACTTGACATTTTTTGAAAACTTCAACCAATGGTTTTATATTTTCTGTTGTTTGTGCTTCATATAAAGCCTCTCTATATTCTTTATTATATTCATTATCAATAGCAATAAGATCAATAGAGTTTTCTATACATTGTCTTAGTATAATAAATCTTCCTATCCTTCCATTCCCATCTTGAAAAGGATGTATATGTTCAAACTTTTGATGGAAATTAGCTATAGCATAAATATCTTTTTGACTTTTATTCCAATCTTCCAATAAATTAAACATACTATTTTCAACCAAATGTGGTTTACATAGTTTTAAATCTGTTTTTGAAAGTCGATTTTCATATTTCTTCCATTTTCCAATATTATCTATTATTTGAATGATATAAATATTCTACTTTTATAGCATCATATACTGAATTTTTTATTTTTGATAATTTTTGCATTACATTAATAGATATTTTCATATTTTTTCTCCTCTTTAGAATTTATTAAGATTTATTTAAATAATAAATTCTTTTATATCTCCATTTTTTATGCCACGATTTTCAAAATTATTATCTTCTGGAATTCCTTCCAAAATACAACTAAGAACACTAATCACTCCATTGTGTGCAACAACTAAAATATTTTTACCATCATATTTACTTTTTATATCTTTTATAAAATCATTTAATCTTATTTTGTAATTTTCTATTGATTCTCCTCCAAGACTTTCAAATTCAAAATCAAGATCACAATATTCTCTTTTAAATGGCTTTCCTTCTAGTTGTCCATAATCTCTTTCTATTATTCTTTTATCAATTATTATTGGAATATTTTTTGTTGCATTTATAATTTGTGCTGTATGCATAGCTCTTTTTAGTGGAGAAGTTATTATCAAATCAAACTCTTCATTACTTAATTTATCTCTAGTCGTTTCAGCTTGTTTGATTCCATTTTCATTTATATCATAATTAGAAATCCCTTGCATTCTTCTTACAGGGTTATTTAAATCTGTCTCTCCATGTCTTATAAATTTTACTATCATAATTCCTCCAGACTAATATCTTTATTTATAATAATTGTTGTTTGTACGAAAATTTATACTGCAATTTTACTACTACCAGTTCAAAATCCCTGGATTTTGAACTAGTAGTAAATTTAAAACCTTTATTTTTAGTACCTTTTAGAACTTATTAAAACGCATTAAACTAGTTTATAGGTTTCATTGTTGGGAATAATAGTACATCTCTTATTGATGCTGAATCTGTAAGTAACATTACCAAACGGTCAATTCCCATTCCCATGCCTCCTGTTGGTGGCATTCCATATTCTAATGCTTGCACAAAGTCATCGTCCATCATATTTGCTTCTTCGTCTCCTGCTTCTCTTGCTTGTACTTGTTTCAAAAATCTTTCATATTGGTCAATAGGATCATTTAATTCTGAGTATGCATTTGCATATTCTCTACCTCCTATAAACAATTCAAATCTTTGTGTCATTCTTGGATTATCTTTACACTTTTTGGTTAGAGGTGAATTTTCTATTGGATATTCATATAAAAATGTTGGTTGTCTTAATGTTTCTTCAACTTTTTCTTCAAATACTTGTACTATTATGTCACCTCTGGTTGTTTTTATTGGATCAATTTCCATGTTTAAATCTTTTGCAATTTTCTGTGCTTCTTCATCTGTTTCTACAGTATTAAAATCAACACCTGTAACTTCTTTAATACTATCAATCATAGTAATTCTTCTAAACGGTTTTTCTAGGTCAATTTCTTCACCTTGATATGATATTTTTCCAGTACCGCATACTTTGTTAGCACATCTTCTTATTAGTTCTTCGGTTATATTCATCATACCTTCTAAATTTGTATATGCCTCATAAAGTTCTATACAAGTAAACTCTGGATTATGCTTTATATCCATACCTTCATTTCTAAAGTTTCTTCCTATCTCATAAACTTTATCAAATCCACCAACAATAAGTCTTTTTAAATATAATTCTGTTGCAATTCTTAAATACATATCTATATCTAGAGTATTATGATGTGTTATAAATGGCCTTGCAGAAGCTCCACCTGGTATAGTTTGTAATATAGGTGTTTCAACTTCCATAAATTCTTTTTCATCTAACATATTTCTGATTTCTTTAATTATTAATGATCTCTTTTTAAATGTTTCTTTTACTTCAGGGTTCATAATTAAATCTACAGACCTCTGGCGATAACGTAAATCTGTATCTTTTAGTCCATGAAATTTTTCTGGAAGTGGTCTTAGAGACTTTGAAAGAAGTATTACTTCTTTTGCATGAATAGATATTTCACCTGTCCTTGTTTTAAATACAAAACCTGTAATTCCAATTATATCTCCTATATCATCTTCTTTAAATTGTTTATAACTCTCTTCTCCCAGATCATTTATGCTTACATAACTTTGAATTTTTCCATCTCCATCTTGAATATGGCAGAATGATGCTTTTCCCATTATTCTTTTAGCCATAATTCTTCCAGCTATTGTTACATCTTTCCCTTCTAATTCTTCATAATTATCTATTATTTCTTTACTTGTATGAGTTATATCAAATTTTGTTATCTCAAAAGGATTCTTATTATTTTGTTTTAATTTTTCTAATTTTTCTCTCCTTATTATCATTAATTGGTTTAAATCCAATTCTTGTTCTAAATTGTTGTTTGTTTCTTCATTCATACTTTTCATCCCTTTCTAGGCTTATGTCTAATATTTCGCCATAAAATAATATGTATTATTATACCCTAAAAGTAAGAACATGTAAACAGTTTTGTGGGATTTATGTTTATTTTTCAATAAAAATGAGTACCATTTTTGGCACTCATCTTGAAGGTATTTGTTAACTAGCATTTTGTTTTATTTATTATCATTCCTCCTTAGCATCAGATTTTATACATATAGCTTTAAGACAAATTTAATAATATTATTAAATTTCTTATATAGAATTTGAACAAAATTTTGATATGACAAAAAAACATATGTTTAAATATGAAAAATTCATTATATTTTGAGATTTTTTTGAAGATAATTGTGATTTTTGAGATTTCAGACTAAAAATTTAAGAAATCTAACTTTTTTGATTTAAGTTTTTTGACATTAATAAATTCAAACTTTGCTATAAATATAATTGTTAATTTAATTATAACTGTTTATTTACTTAAATTCAAGAAAAATCGTGTGTCATAAAACGACATTATTCTTGTTTGTTTTAGTGTCTTAAAACCTCATTTTTATATGAGGTTTTAAGGACATTGATTATATTTTCCATTAAGAAGCTTTTCGTAATTCTATTGCATGCTGTTTAGAGATTTCTGTTACCTCTCCTGTTGCTATTCTTGCTATTTCATTTATAGTTTCTTCCTCATTTAGCTGCTTTATTGTTGTTACCGTTTTTTCTTCTCTTACATTTTTACTTATATAATAATTATAGTCTCCTCTTGCCGCAATTGGCGCCAAGTGAGTTATACATATTACTTGATGTACTTTTGATATTATTTTTAGCTTCTCTCCTACTGCTTTTGCCGCTTTTCCGCTTATTCCTGTATCTATCTCATCAAATACCAAAACAGGAACATCATCTGTTTTAGCAAATACAGACTTAATAGCTAACATTAATCTTGACATTTCTCCACCTGATGCTACTTTTACAAGTGGTTTTGTTGTTTCTCCTATATTAGTACAAATATAGAACTCTACTTTGTTTAATCCATTAATATTGAATTCTTGTAATCTTTCTATTTTTATTTCAAAAATGGAATTAAGCATTTCTAAATCCTTTAACTCAGTATTTATTTTTTCAGATAATTCATTGGCATATTCTATTCTTATTTTTTCCATTGATTCCGCACATTTGCTCATTTCTTCTTCCAATTCTTTTATTCTTGTTCTCAATATTTTGTTATATTCTTCAGCATTTTCAATTTCATATATCTGTTTCTCTACATTTTCTTTATACTTTGATATTTCTTCTATGCTATTTCCATATTTTCTTTTAAGAGAATATATGATATCTAATCTTTTTTCTATGTCGTCTCTTTCACACTCGTCAAAGCATATTTGAGTTTTCATATTTTCAAAATCCCTTGAATGTTCCTGTATTTCATAATATATGTTTTTAAGATCAATTAATTTTTCTTTATATATCTCTCCATATTCCTCTATTTTTTCTAATGCTTTTATAGAATTGCTTAATCCATCAATTACTTGATTTGATAAAGTTTCATCTATTTCGGTCAAATTTATATGTAATTTTTCAGAGTTTACTATTATATTTCTCTTTTCTTCTAATTCCTCGTCTTCTCGTGATTTCAAGTTTGCTTGCGCTATTTCATTTAATTGATACCTTAATAAATCTAGTCTTCTCTCTTTTTCTTTTTCATCTCCATAATTTTTTTGTAATTCTTCTTGTTTCTTTTTGTATTCGGTATATAGCTCCAAATAAAATTCTTTTTGCTTTTTTAATTTATCTCCTATAAAGGAATCCAAATAATTTATATGATATTTCGAATCCAATAAAAGTTGATTGTCCTGTTGCCCATGTATATCTATTATTTTTTTCATTATATCTTTTAATTCATTTACTGTTATAAGCCTTCCATTTATTTTACACGAGTTTCTACCATTTGAATAAATTTCTCTTGTAATAATTATATTTCCATCAATCGCTCTTTCGTCTTCTGGGCAATACATACTAAGTTCAACAAACGAATAATTTTCCCCTTTTCTTATCATTTCCTTTGAGAATCTTCCCCCAGCAACAATTGCTAATGAATCTATTATTAAGGTTTTACCTGCTCCCGTTTCTCCTGTTAATACATTCAACCCTTCATTAAAATCTATTGTTATATCATCTATTATTCCTATATTTTTTATATGTAATGTTGTTATCATATGCCCTCCTTGCAAATTTTTGTTTTATAGAATTGTTGTTTGTATTGTACATCCGTTTCTTATTATTGTCAAGCGAACGTTCAAATTTTTTCTAGATATTTTTCTTTAACATCTTGACTTCCACCTGTAAAATATGCTACACTTAGTAAGTAGTTAAATGGCCCCTTGGTCAAGCGGTTAAGACGCAGCCCTCTCAAGGCTGAATCATGGGTTCGATTCCCGTAGGGGTCACCACAACAAAAAACATACACTTATTGCTGTGTATGTTTTTTATTTATATCAATTACCATTTCTAGTATTTCTTTTAATCTTTTCTCTTGTTTTGTTAAATACAAATATCCTATTAAGGCTTCAAAAGCTGTTGAGTACATATATTCTTGCACAGTTGCGTTTTTCGCTATGTGATGATTTTCTGCATTTCTGCCTCTTTTCACTATTTCTTTTTCTTTATCTGTAAGCATTTCCTCTATTTTTTGTAGTGCTTTTGCTTGTGCAGGAGCTTTTACATATTTTATTGCTTCTACATGTAACTTATGTGGCTTTAGATTTGTTTTATTTATCAGATATGTTCTAATATATAATTCAAAAACAGCGTCTCCTATATATGCCAACGTGAGTGGTGCCATCATATTTATTTTTTCTTCTTCTTTTTCTATATTTATTAATTCCATTTTTGTCTTTCCTTTCTTAAGCTAGTAATTTCTTCGAAGTGTGGGCGATTAAAATCGCCCCTACATTTTTCACAGATTACTTTACACTATCCCTATGTTTTATGCACTTGTTCTAATGTTATTTCTCCTAATTTTCCATTTCTAAAATCATCTAATATAATACCAGCTGTTTTTTCTTGATCAACATATCCTCCAGATATTAGAGCTCCTCTTTTTTTGCCAATTTCATCCAATATTGCTAAAACCAACTCATTTTCTTCTAAATCTTGTTCCATTATTTTATGTATCTGGTCTGGGTCTAATTTATATCTTTCAATTATATTCTTTCTATAATTTTTAACTAGAAACTTCAACAATTGAAAACCTATCTCTATTGTTTGTAATATGTCATCTTTAATTGTTCCTGTATACGCCAAATTTAATGCTACTTGTTCATTCTCAAATTTAGGCCATAATACGCCTGGGGTGTCCATAAGTTCTATATTATCATCTACCTTTATCCACTGTTTCTGCCTTGTTATACCCGGCTTGTTTCCAACCTGTGCAGATGCTTTTTTAGAAATTCTATTTATAAATGATGACTTTCCAACATTTGGTATTCCTAAAATCATAATTCTTATTGATTTTCCAATTCTTCCCTTTTGTACATATGTTTCCGCTTCGTAACATTTTCTTATTGCATTAATGCATTCCTTTATTCCTTTTCCAGAGTTAGAATCTACTAAGATCGCTAAATCCCCCTTATTTTTGAAATAGCTAATCCACTTCTCGTTTTGGTTTTTATCTGCTAAATCAGATTTATTCAATACAATAATTCTTTTTTTATTTTGTATTAACTTATTTATATCTGGATTTTGACTTGCTATTGGTATTCGTGCATCCAATATTTCTATCACTATATCTATTAATTTTAGGTCCTCAGCAATTTGTCTCTTTGTTTTTGCCATATGACCTGGATACCAGTTAAGAACGACTTTAGTTAACTTTTCTTCCTGATTGTTATTTTTCTTTTCTGCTCTGATTTTTCTTTTTTGATACATGTCCATTATTTATCACTTCCTTTTTTATAATTTGTCTTTTACTTATTGCATAATGTTATAACTACTAATTCTGGTCTGTTATTTATTCTAAGTGGTATAATACTATTTCCAATTCCTCTGCTCACTACCATAGTAGTCTTATTTTTTTCAATTACTCCACTTGTATATTTAGGGAAAAAGCCTTGATTTGGTGCAATAATACCACCTATAAATGGAATTCTTATTTGTCCACCATGAGCGTGTCCAGTTAATATTAAATCTATTTTCTTTTCGACATAGGTATCAAATAATTCTGGTCTATGGGATAATAATATATTATATTTATCTCCATTATATTTTGTATTATCTAATTCCACTTTTACTATTTCAGAATCTGATATAAAACTTTCGTGAGCCATTCTTGGATCATCTATACCTATTAAATTTATTGACGATTCATTTATTTTTAATTCTTCTTTTTTATTTTCTAAAATAACAACTTTATTTTCGGCTAATTGTTCTTTAATTTTTGTATAACTCTTAACACTTGCTTCATGATTACCAGAAACATAGTAAATTGGAGCAACAGCATTTATTTTCTTAATAAAATTCATAGCAACTTCTACATTCGTTTTATTAGAATCAATAAAATCTCCTGTTACAACAATAATATTGGGCTTTTGTTTTTCTATTTCTTTTATTAAATCATTAGTTAGAGTATTAGATTGATTATTATGAAAATCTGATATTTGCACTATTTTATAATTATTAAAATCAACAGGTATATTATTATTAACTATTTTATAATTACTTACTTGTAATTTTGTGTTTTCATAGTGTAAATACAATCCACATAAAACTATTGTAATCGTAATAAAAATCATAATTATAACTTTCCTTTTCATAACCAACCTCCTCATCATATTACTATTCATTTGTTTCATCTATATCTAAATATAAGTTTATTTCTTCTTCTGTTGGTAATTTATCCATTAATTCTTTTGGTAGTTGTTCTTTCAATTCATAAGTTGAAACCCCTATAGGAACATTGGTAGATTTCAAAGACCAATCTACCGTTAGCCTATTCTTTCCTCTACATAATAATAAACCAATCGTAGGTGCATCACATTCTTTTTTATTGTTTCATTAACTGCTGTTACATAAAATCCTAATTGTCCTATATATTCTGGTTTAAATTCGCTTGCTTTTAATTCAACAACTACATAACATCTAAGTTCCAAATGATAAAATAGCAAATCAATATAAAAATCTTGATTATCAACTGAAATTTTGTATTGATTTCCGACAAAACTAAAGCCTTTTCCTAATTCTAGCAATACATTTTTTATTTTATTTATTAAAGCGGTTTCCAATTCTTTTTCCTTATATTCTTCTTTTAATGTAATAAAATCAAAAATATATGGATCTTTTATGGTATTATTCATTAAATCACTATCTTTTGGAGGTAACATTGCATTAAAATTATTGTTACTATTTCCTATTCTTTTATGAAATTTTGTTTCAATTTGAATAGCAAGTACATTTCTACTCCATCCATTTTTAATAGTATTTTCGGCATATATTTTTCTAATATCCTTATCTTTAATTTTTTCAATTAGTAATAAATTATGTCCCCAAGGTAATTTGGCAACAAGCTGTTGCCATTTTTCATCATCAGCATATTCTTCATAGAATAATCTCATTGACCTTATATTTCTTTCAGAAAAGCCTTTCATATTAGGAAAAGTTAATTTAAGTTCTATTGACACTTGCTTCGTAAAATTATTTCCATATTGCTTGTTTTCTGAAACGATTTTTCCTAATTTAAAATACAACATAATTAAATTACTATTAACTTCTTGCATAGTTTTAATTTGCGTATTTATAATTTCTTCTTTAATATTACTAATAATATCTTTAAAATTTTTATCTAGCATAATTCACATCCTTTCCATTGTTTTTCATAACTCCTGCACATTTATTTTTTTAACACTTTTCAAGTAAAAATATGTTTAAAATGTAAAAAGAGATTTTATTTTTTTCTTTTATTTTCAAGGGTTTAATAGTGTTCTTACCTAATTTTTATTAATTTTTTATTAAAAATTGTAAAAAGGATTTTAATTAAAAGTCTTATAAAATAAGGGTTTTAAAGAGAGTTTATATAAGTCGTTCTTTACCAGTTAATTCCGACTGATGGAAAACTTTTGGACTATCATTATTTTTCTTTTCTTGTCTAATTTTTCTCTTTTGATACATATCCATTTTAATCACTTCCTTTTAATTATTATTAACTTCCTAGTTATACCCATACAAATCATTATTTTTTATTGTAGTCGATTTTGATTCATATTCCTGATAATTTATACTAGTTCTTAAAGCATATACTAAATAATGATCATAAATCTTTGTCATTATTTTAGGTATATTTTCTAAAAATGTATTCAATTGTTCTTCATGAGATTCTTCGTTACTAGTTTCTGCTTCATTTTTAGGAAAATCTGATATCCCTTTTATAACAATACATTCAACGTCATTAGCTCTACATATATACATAATAGCTGCTGATTCTGTATCTGCTATTGTAATATTATTTTCTTTTAGTTCCAAATAATCTTTCCACATAACAACTGGTTTATCAGCAGTTCCTATAGTACCTGTTAAAATTGACTCATTTTCAAAATTATTTAAAACAGTAAATGAATCTTTTATTAAAGGTTCTGTTTCTTTAACTGTACAATCATATTGAACAGCCTTATTAGGTATGAAAATATCTAATTGGCTATAACTATCATTAATTCCGGCGCAAGTTCCTGCTACAATTATTTTTGCAAGATTAAAGTGATCTATCATATATTGAGTAGATGCTGATGCATTCATTTTTCTTACTCCACCTAAATAAAAAACAACTTCTTTGTTATCAATGATTTTTTTAAAATATTCTCCAAAAGGATATTTTTCACATTCTTCATGGTTCAGTCCAAAATAATTTAAAGTTGCTTCCCATTCTTTTTTTGCTGCTATACTTATTCCTATCATCTTCTTCACTTCCTTTTTACAACTTGTAGTTTGTTTTTTTATTTCAAATTCTTTTTCATTGGATAAAATCTTAATCCTTTAATACTTTGTTCTTTATCTGTATCTATAAATCCCAAATGTTTATAAACTTCATGTGCATACGGAGAAGAATTTACAGTAAAAAATTCATTGTTATTTAATGATTCTACTTTGTAATATAACTTCTTTCCTATTCCTTGTTTGTGGTATTTTCCATCTACAAAGAATAATGCTATATGAGTAACATCTTTTGTTGCTATAACTCCTAATATTTTATTACTTTCATCGTAAGCCCCATAAAAATCTCTTGCTTCAATCCAGGAAACATCATCAATTGTTTTTTTAAATTCTTTTATACCTTCTTCGGTGTAATCAGGTGCTTCATATTCCAAAAACACTTTCCAAACTAATTCTAATGCTTTTTTCATTTCTTCTTTTAATATTTTTCTAATTTTCACTAATTTCATCTCCCTACAACTTACTATTTTATTTCATCAAGTTTCTTTTGCTCTTTTATTTCTAATTTTTTCCTTTTAAATATATCATCAGCGGTTTCACCATTATATAAACCTTTATACCCTGCATTATGAAACTCAGCCATATTTTTAACACCTGCTGCAGAAGCAACTCTTTGTAAAGTATAATTACCTTGTCTCGTTAATTTCCTTTGATAAAATCTTTTTTCGTCATCTGATAATGAATCATATTCTTGCTCTGTTATTTCTTGTTTTCTTGTTTAAATAGCAAAATAGGTTTGTCCTAAAGCAACAACTTCTTTGCTTGGATCTGCATTTTGTACTATTAAATAACATATATATCTTGAAAGTTTATAATCTTGTATATTAGCAGTGGCATTATTATTTCTTTTTGACAACCTGTTGACCTCAACAAGTTGTTCATCTATATTAAACCCAGAATTTTTACAAGCATCTTTTACTTTATTTAAAACCTTTAAGAAGTTTCTCCAGTCTTTATATTCTAAAATTTTTGAAAGTTCTCTAGCATACCAATATTCATTTCCATATTCATCTATATGTTTAATATTTTCAAAAATATTATTAGTATATCTATTTTCAATTTTCTTCATTACTATCTCCTTATTTATTGCTTCATATAAAAGTTTTCCATAAGTCGTTATTACCTCTATTTTATTTAAAATAACTATCATTTTCCAGTTATAAAATGTAAAAAGGGATAAGACTAAAAATCTTTATTTATAAGACTTCATAGGAAGTTTTCCATAATTCGGTTTATACCAGTTGATACTTGTACTTGCACAACTTTTTTCTTCTTTATTACTCATATTATATCTCTCTTTCATCATTATTAATTACTATATTTTTACTTAGTAATTCTTCTAATGGTTTAAACACATTTGAATCGTCTATTTTTTTCTCTAAATATTTTCCGTTATCCCAATATGATTTTAAACCATATGCTTCAATGCCATGATACGAGGCATCGCTTATTATTAATCTATACTTGTCATCTACTATCTCTAAGGCTGTACAATTTGACATAGATAATCCTACTTGATTACTTGTTCTTAATAATTCTTTTACGTTTTCTCTTCTTCCTGGTGCATCACAATGTGATACAAATAATCCATCAATAAAGCCTAAACATTCCATACCAATTAATGGCTGGTCATCTCCATACTTAATTTTTAAAGAGTCAGAAGAGCATTCTTTAAACCAGCAATTTGCACCAGCAGATACTCCACACATTACTTTTCCAGATTCCCATGCTTGTCTTAAAGTTTTATCGAATCCAGTTTCTTTCCACATTTTAATCATATCTAGAGTATTGCCTCCACCTTCATATATAATATCAGCCCAATCGATTAATGTTTTTACATACTCTACATCATTTAATTTGTTACTTTTTAGGTCTTTACAACTACATCCATATCTCTGTTCATAAACAGCTTTCATTACTTGAAAATAGCCTTCTTGATTTTCCAATAATTGTGAATGTCCTATAAACAAAAAATTAGGATTTTCTTTGCCTGTTAATCTAATTATCTCTCTATCTTGTTTTTCTAATTCATAAGGTAATCTTGTACCATCAGATTTTAATCTTCCATTTTCTCCTCCACCTATTGCAACAATTTTCTTACTTATATTCTCACTCATTTTACTCACCCTATTTCCTTTTAAACTCTATTTTTATTGAGTCATCTTGATTTAAATATATCATATTTATTAAATCAAAAATATACTTTCTATTCAACTTATCTATTTTAGTATCTTGTCTATTATTTATTTCTGTAATAACTTTTTCTTCTAAAATATCTTTTCTTATAGTATGTTTGTTATTGCATCCTCTTTTCCTTACATGTGATGAGCATGCATAATATGTATATTCTTTGCTCTTTCTAATAGTCAAATTACTATCACATTCTGCACATTTCAAATATCCTGAAAAAATATCATATTCATTATTTGAATTTACTTTTACTGAATGTTTAATTATATCTTGCACTCTTGCAAATTGCTCTTTGCTTATTATGTCCATATGATTATTCTTTGTAATTATTAACTCGTCTTCTTTTGTCTTTATTAATTTATGATTTTTAAAACTAATTCGTTTTCGCTTTTGTTGAATTAAGTCTCCAGTATATACTTTATTTTTTATAATTCCAGTAATCATACTGACATTCCACTCCCTGTTTTGATTTTCAATTTCTTTTAACCTTTCAAATTCTTTTATTAAATACAGTTTAAATACCGGACTAATTGCTGATGCAAATTCAAATGCAATATCTTTATGTGCATATGTTCCACCATATTTTCCACGCTTTGAATATATTCCAATCGCATTTGTTTTATCACACCATTCAGTAACACTTAATGTAAATGTATGAAGTCCTGCACTTTTTCTAAACCCGTCGAATTCGACGGAATTAAAATATGGATTATAAATAGACTCCCATGTTCCTAAAAATACCAAAGTAATTCTATTTCTTAACCAGTTTCTTATAATATCATCAGCTTTCGATTTTCCCTCTTTGTATTTACCAAAATCAGAAATACAAATATAATCATTATCATCTATGTTTGTAATATTTACTTTAATATTTTGATCAAGTAATACTCCATCTACATCAATTCCAATTTGCATTATTATCGCACCCCATTTCGTTAAATAAAAGTTATCTTTACAATTCTATGAAATCTCCCAATGTCAATTGTTGAGGTTCGCTATATTTTGTTTTTATTTTCGCAATATTTAATAACTCATCCAAATATATTATCTCATGCTTTCCTTTTTGTAGTTCAAGTAATTTTAAAAAGACTTCTGCTGTTAAAAAGCAATCAGCAAAAGCTCTATGCCTATTTTCTGGGATTCGTAATCCCAATGTGCTTGCCAAAGTATCTAATTTGTAATTTGACAATTTTGGTAAAACATGTTTGGCTAATAAAATAGTATCTATTATTGGTGTTTTAGCTATTCCTTTACATTCATCTGTATAATGAGATAAAATATTAGCTTCATATTTAGCATTTTGTGCAATAAATACATAGTCTTTTTTTGAACAAGATTTATCAATTATTCTCATTGCTCTTTTAGCATCTATACCATGCACTAAATCTTGTTCTGTTATACCTGTTTGTGAAGTATCAAAACGCGTTAAGTGTAAACCTTCTGGTGGCTTAATCAGCCAATCAATTGATGCATTATTATCTATTTTTTTTTGTTTTATTCTTAATATTCCTACTTCTATTGGCTCTGGTGGTCTTCCTTTTGGAGTAATCGTTTCAAAATCTATTACTAAAAATTCTGTATCATCTATTAATTTCATTATAAAATCTAATCCTCCTCAACATCTTTTAAAAAGATTTTGTTTTTGAAAGCTCCCTTTCTTCTTGAAAGTTTATAATCTTGTATATTAGCAATAGCATTATTGTTTCTTTTTGACAACCTGTTGACCTCAACAAGTTGTTCATCTATATTAAACCCAGAATTTTTACAAGCATCTTTTGCTTTATTTAAAACCTTTAAAAAATTTCTCCAATCTCTATATTCTAAAACTTTTGAAAGTTCCCTAGCATACCAATATTCACTTTCATGTTCATCTATATGTTTTATATTTTCAAAAATATTGTTAGTATATTTATCTCCAATTTTCTTCATTATTACCTTCTTCTTCATTTTTTATATAAAAGTTTTCCCTAAGTCGTAATTACCCCATTTTTCTTCAAAATCCAATTGATTTTTACTTATAAAATGTAAAAAGAAGTTAAATAAAAAGTCTTATAAAATAAGGGCTTAAGAGAAAGTTTATATAAGTCGTTCTTTACCAGTTGATACTCGTTGATGGTAAACTTTTTGTATCTTCGTTCATTTTTTTATTTTTTCTCATTTCTCTTTTTTGGTACATATCCATTATTTATCACTTCCATTCTCTATCATTCTTGCTTCATTAATCTCTTCTTTATTATTAAAAGCAATTTCAATCATGCAATACTTACTCATTCGCCCCTTCAATTAATTTTTGATTATCTAATTTCGTTATACCTATTATATTATTATCGCTTGCTAAAATAGTTATTTGTCTTTTAGCAGTTTCATTTAATTTTTCTAATCTATCTTTTTGACCAATATTGTTTTCTATCATACTGGCATTTAATACCTCTAAATTAGATAAGACAACTAAATGTAAAATATCTGTATAATCTCTTATATTACCCTCCAATTTTGGATTATTTTCTCTCCACTCTTTTGCAGTCATTCCAAACAATGCTACATTTATTACATCTGCTTCGTTAGCATAAACAAAAACTTTTTGTTTATCTGTTAAAGTAGGAACTAAATTTTCTTTAATACTATCAGTATGTATTCTATAATTTATTTTTGATAAGCTTCTTCTAACAGACCATTCTATTTTTTCTTGATATGTTTCATTATATTTTAATCTTTCAAATTCTTGAATCAAATATAATTTAAATGCGGGATCTATCCAAGACGCAAATTCTAAGGCAATATCTGGATGTGCAAATGTGCCACCATCATATTTTCCTCTTTTACTTACAAAACCCTTAGCATTTGTAGTACTTATCCATCTAGAAGGACTCATTGTAAAAGAATTATTTGCAGAGTCATTTTTAAACTCGCGAGATTCCGCTAGTTTAAAATTTTCATTAAACAGTTCTTCCCAAAGTGAATAAAAATCAAAAGAACTTTTATTGCTCATCCACTTAATAACAACATCCCCAGGATTATCTGGATTTTTGTATCTTGCCAAATCTGTTAAAGATATATAATCTATATTATCAATTCTCATTACGTTTATCAAATTATCTTTTACATTCATTTTTGTTGTAATTTTATTATTCATATATTATCCTTCCTTTCTATTTTATATTTTAGATACTACAAGAAAAATCAAATATATATTAAAAATCAATTTCATTTAATAATTTTTAGTATATAATTAGTATCTAAACACGTTTTTTTCTTATTGTAAAAATGTTAAAAGCCTTATTTAACGGGCTTTTTATTTTTAACCTAGCCTAGAAACAAATTGCAAAGTGTAATTTATTTTGAACTGTTTTAAAAAATTCTTTTGTTATTTCTGAATCTTTATCATAATCAACACTACAAGAAGAATATATATCGGTTATTTTTTGATAAAATCTTCTCTCGCTTGAACGAATGTTTCTAATTCTTTCAAGTGTTTCTTCAAAATAATCCTCGCCAAATATGTAATTAGGATTTTTTAATCTTTCATCATCCATAACTACACCTTTTATCATATATTCTTTTAAT
>ERZ857922.2952-NODE-2952-length-15876-cov-4.289236_pt1 | contig 15876 bp, 14 predicted proteins | sample MGYA00519579_ERZ857922 | MGnify/ENA primary metagenome ERZ857922 (study PRJEB31778, sample SAMEA3449375) | human gut metagenome | biome: human gut; feature: human-associated habitat; material: faeces | place: United Kingdom | collected 2010/2012 ... | reverse complement strand
AGAAGCGCATGCGCCAGATCGGCAACGTGGAGGTGCCGCAGTCGGCATTCCTCGCCGTATTGAAAATGGACTAAACGAACCGACCATGAAGAAGACCATCATCGACCTGTTCGCAGGCTCCGTGGAGAAATACGGCGCCAAGACATTCCTGCTGGAGAAGAAACACCGGGCGTTCGAGCCTACGACCTACGCCGAGACCAAGGAGCTGGCCTTGGAGACCGGGGCCGGACTGGCAGCGATCGGGATTCGCCCCAAGGACAAAGTCGCCATACTGGCCGAAGGGTCCAACGCATGGATCGTCTCGGAGCTGGGCATGTTCTACGCCGGGGCGGTCAGCGTGCCGCTGTCGGTCAAGCTCGAAGAGTCGAACGACCTGCTGTTCCGCATGCGCCACGCCGAAGTGAAGGCGCTGTTCGTATCGAAATACCAGCTGCCGAAAATCCGCCGCATACGCGCCGAGCTGCCCGAAGTCAAGCATATCATCGTCATAGGCCACATACCGCTGGAGCCGGGCGAAACCGCGCTGGGAACGCTCCGCAGGCTGGGCCGCGACTACCTGTCGAAGCACCGCGAGGAGTTCCTCGCCATCGGACGGGGGATCGGGAACGACGACTATGCGACGATCACCTACACGTCGGGCACCACGGCCGATCCCAAGGGCGTCGTGCTGACGCACCGCAACTACACGGCCAACGTCGAGCAGTCGCTTTCGCGCATCGACATTCCGTCGTCGTTCCGGACGCTCATCATACTGCCGCTGGACCACTGCTTCGCGCACGTCGTGGGGTTCTACATCATGATCGCATGCGGCGCCACGGTGGCGACGGTGCAGGTCGGCGCGACGCCGATGGAGACGCTCAAGAACATTCCGCAGAATATCCGCGAAGTGCGCCCGCACTTCCTGCTGTCGGTGCCGGCGCTGGCCAAGAATTTCCGCAAGAACATCGAGGGTTCGATCCGCGCCAAGGGCCGCTTCACGGAGCGGCTGTTCAATCTGGCGCTCCGCACGGCCTACCTATATAATAAGGACGGCTACGGCCGGGGGCAGGGCTGGCGCGTCCTGCTGTGGCCTGCGGTCAGGCTGTTCGACGCCGTGCTGTTCCGCAAGGTGCGCGAAGCCTTCGGCGGAAGCCTGCGCTTCTTCGTGGGCGGGGGCGCGCTGCTCGACGCGGAGCTGCAGCGGTTCTTCTACGCCATCGGCATTCCGATGTTTCAGGGATACGGACTTTCGGAGGCCACGCCCGTCATCTCGACCAATTCGCCCAAATACCATTGGCACCGTTTCGGCTCGTCGGGCAAAATCCTGATTCCGCTCGACCTGAAAATCGTGGACGAAGCGGGCCGGGAGGTGCCGCGCGGGGAAAAGGGCGAAATCGTGATCCGCGGCGAAAACGTAATGGCCGGTTACTGGAAGAATCCCGAAGCTTCGGCCGAGACCGTGCGCGACGGATGGCTGCACACGGGCGACATGGGGTATGTCTCGAAGGACGACTTCCTCTATGTGCTGGGCCGCTTCAAAAGCCTGCTGATCGCTTCGGACGGCGAAAAATACAGCCCCGAAGGAATGGAAGAGGCGATCGTGGACAAATCGCCCTACATCGACCAGATCATCATACACAACAACCAGAGTCCGTTTACGGGTGCCATCGTCGTGCCGAACCGCGAAGCGCTGCGGCGGGAGCTGGACAGCCGCGGGATCGCGGGCGAAAAGCGGGCGGAGACGGCGGCGGAGATCCTCGGCGGCGAAATCGACCGTTACCGGGCCGGCGGCGTATTCGGCGGGGAGTTCCCCGAACGCTGGCTGCCGGCGGGACTGGCCATCGTGGACGAACCGTTCACCGAGCAGAACGGACTGGTGAACAGCACGATGAAGGTCGTGCGCAACAAGGTGGAAGCGCATTTCGGCGACCGTCTCGATTACCTTTACACACCCGAAGGCCGCAGTCTCAAAAATGCGAAAAACCTCGCATCGCTGAAAAAAATCGTGGCGTAAAGGTAAATTTACCGCCCCGAAACCTTGAAAAATCGAAAAATGCGGAGTATATTTGTACTCCGAAATGCGGGAGTAGCTCAGTGGTAGAGCATCAGCTTCCCAAGCTGAGGGTCGCGGGTTCGACCCCCGTTTCCCGCTCATAAAGCCCTGCGAAGGAGGGCAAACGTGCAAAAACCTTGTGTATCGACGATACGCAAGGTTTTTGCATTTCCGGAGGTGACTGCAAGTTCCCGACGAGATCCGGTTTCAAACCGACGGCATGCAAACAAGGGAACGGGAGTCTGTCTGCCTGCGCGGCGGCCTTGCCGGGGCCGGCGGTCGGTTTCTTGCGCGGAATCGGTTTCGAAAAAAAAACTTCGCGGTTTCGTTTCGAATCCCGGTTTTTTTTGATAGATTTGTAGACGGAGGGGACGGCAACCCCGCGCCGGGCGAAGAAAACAGCACAAAAACACAAGCATATGGAACAGTACATTTTGGCATTGGATCAGGGCACGAGCAGCTCCCGTGCGATCGTATTCGACCGCAAAGGGCTGATTCGGTCGGTCGCGCAGCGCGAATTCACCCAGCTGTTTCCCAAACCGGGATGGGTCGAGCACAATCCGCACGAGATATGGTCGTCGCAGGCGTCGGTCATCGCCGAAGCGATCGCCGCAATCGACATCAACGGACTGAACATCGCGGGCATAGGCATCACCAACCAGCGCGAAACCACGATCGTATGGGATGCGGAGACCGAAGAGCCGGTCTACAACGCCATCGTCTGGCAGGACCGCCGGACCTCGGAGTACTGCGACCGGCTGAAAGCCGACGGCAAAACCGAATTCATCCGTGAAAAAACGGGACTGATAATCGACGCCTATTTCAGCGCGACGAAGATAAAATGGATTCTGGACAACGTCGCCGGAGCGCGCGAACGGGCCGAGAAGGGCAAGCTGATGTTCGGCACGGTCGATACGTGGCTGATCTGGCGGCTGACGCGCGGCGAGGTGCATGTGACGGACGTGAGCAATGCGTCGCGTACGATGCTTTTCAACATCCATACACTGCAGTGGGACGAGGAGCTGCTGGAGCTGTTCGACATTCCGGCTTCGATGATGCCCGCGGTGAAGTCGTCGAGCGAAGTGTATGGAGCGACCAAGACCACGATTTTCGCGCACAAGGTGCCCATCGCGGGAATTGCGGGCGACCAGCAGGCGGCCCTGTTCGGGCAGATGTGCGTCGAGCCGGGGTCGGTGAAGAACACGTACGGCACGGGATGTTTCCTGCTGATGAACAGCGGCGAGAAGCCGATCGCCTCGGCGAACAACCTGCTGACGACCATCGCATGGAAGATCGGCGACAAGGTCGACTACGCCCTCGAAGGGAGCATCTTCGTCGGCGGCTCGGTCGTACAGTGGCTGCGCGACGGGCTGGGGATCATCCGCTCGTCGTCGGAAATCGAAGAGCTGGCGGCGTCGGTGCCCGACACCAACGGCGTCTACTTCGTGCCCGCGCTGACGGGGCTTGCGGCCCCGTACTGGGACCAGTATGCGCGGGGCGCGATAAGCGGCATCAGCCGCGGCACGACGGCGGCGCATATCGCGCGGGCGGCGCTGGAAGGGATTGCCTATCAGACGCTCGACATCGTCGGGGCCATGCAGCGCGATTCGGGCATCACGCTCCGGGAGCTGAAAGTGGACGGCGGCGCGGCGCGCAACGATCTGCTGATGCAGTTCCAGTCGGACCTGCTGGACACGCGCGTCATACGCCCCAGCGTGACGGAGACCACGGCGCTGGGCGCGGCTTACCTCGCAGGGCTGGCGGTAGGGTATTGGGACAGCATCGACGACATCAAACGGCAGTGGCAGGCCGAGCGTATCTTCGAGCCGACGACCGACCGGGCGCATATCGCCGAGGCCGTGGAGGGCTGGAAAGACGCCGTACGGCGGGTATTGCGCAGTTAAACCAACCAATCGGAACCGCATATGGAAATCACATTTTTCACCAAATGCCTGTTCGAGTTCATCGGAACGCTCGTGCTGGTACTGCTGGGCGACGGGGTAGTGGCCTCGACGGTCCTGAAACAATCGAAAGGGTACAACGGCGGCTGGATCGTAATCACCATCGCGTGGGGACTGGCCGTGATGTGCGGCGTACTGATCGCGGGACCCTATTCGGGCGCACACCTCAATCCGGCGCTCAGCATCGGGCTGGCCGCCGCGGGTTCGTTCCCGTGGGCGTCGGTGCCGGGATACGTCGCGGCGCAGCTGCTGGGCGGATTCTGCGGCGCAGTGCTGGTATACATCTATTATAAGGACCACTTCGACGCGACGGACGATCCGGGTGCGAAGCTCGGCGTGTTCTGCACCATGCCCGCCATCATGGACAAGCCGCGGAACCTCTTCTGCGAATTCGTCGGAACGTTCCTGCTGGTATTCGTGATTCTGGCCATCGGCAACGAACAGAACACGCCCGAAATAGGGCTGGGGAGTCTGGGGAGCCTGCCGGTGACGATGCTGATCATGGCGATCGGCATGTCGCTGGGCGGAACGACGGGTTATGCGATCAATCCGGCGCGCGACCTGCCGCCCCGCATAGCCCACAGCATCCTGCCCATCAGGGCGAAAGGGCCGAGCGGCTGGAAGTACAGCTGGGTGCCCGTCGCAGGCCCCGTACTGGGCGCGCTCGCGGCGGCGCTGGTCTACGGATGCGTCTATATCTGCGGCTGAGCGGAGACGCGACACGATGAAAACGACCCTCAACGGGGTCGTTTTTTTGTTGCCGCACGTGTCAGGTCATGCAAAAACGGAGTTTCACTGCAGGCGGATTTTCCCCGGACCGAGGGAAGAGGGAGGAAATGGCATGCGCCGTCCGGGCGAATCCTGCCGAACCCGGACGGTGGGGCGGCAGAACGAGGCGGCAGAACGGGGCAGTAAGATGGACAGCAGGACAGAGCGGCAGGACGGGGCGCAGAACAAGGCGGCAGAACAAGGCGGCAGAACGGGGCGGCAGGACGGGGCGGCAGGACGGGGCGGCAGGACGGGGCGGCAGAAAAAGAGGGGGGGGGAGGCCACGTCATCGCAGCGGACAGGTCCGGGGGCGCCGCCCGCACAAACAAAAAAAACGGGCGAGACCATCGGTCCCGCCCGTTTTAGCACCGGGATTCCAACCGCCGGGAGCCGCCGGACAGCGAAAAAGCGCACGGAGAAGCGGCCCGGCATCTGCAAAAGGCCAACGCACAGGTTCTCAATGCGCTGTTCGGACACCGGGAAGGGTGCAATATTATCCGCACGGCCGCCGTTAGTAAAATAACAGAACGCAACTTTTCGATCTTTTTACATTCCGATCATTCTTTCCAAGCGCACAGCCGGACCCTTCCGTGGTCTTTCCCGTTCCCGGAACTGTGCCCGGAGGCCAAGCGGGTCTCCGTTTCCGCAAATCTTCGCAGGCATCGTGCGGCCTTTGATTTGCGGTTTTCTATCTTGTGCACGATTTCACACAAAATTCTATTCTATGACGTATTCACCGGATTCAGTCGGCATGCACCGACACACGTTTACGGGGCGGCCCGCATTCACGGGGCAGCCCCGCAGTAAAACGCCCCCCGATTTCATGTCCTGCTTCGCACTCCACGTCGCCGAGTACGAACAAACGGGAAGAGACGGTTCCGCCGCAAACTACCTGACGGCATACCGCATGCTCGTCAAATACATGAACGGCCGCAAACTGCTGCCCGAACAATTTACCGTCGAATGGCTCGAACGTTACGAACGATGGCTTCTGGCAAGAGGACTGGGGACAAACAGCGTCGTGTTCCACATGCGCTACCTGCGGGCCGTCTACAACAAGGCCGCGGACAGGGGCAGCTTCATCGCATCCCGCGGCAATCCGTTCTACCGCAGGCATATCAGGCAGGTGGCGACCCGCAAGCGCGCGCTGCCGCGCGAAACGCTCAGGCGGATCAGCGACGCCGACCTGTCAGAACTGCATCCGAAATATGCGCTGGCGCGCGACCTCTTCATGTTCAGCTTCTACACCCGCGGCATGTCGTTCGTGGACATGATCTATCTGCGAAAAAGCGACATCAGCGACGGTGTGCTGACATACAAACGAAAGAAAACCGGCCAGACGCTCACGCTGCGCATCGAACCGCCCCTGCAGCGCATCATCGACCGTTACAACGGCGATTCACCTTATATACTGCCCGTGCTCGCCCGCGACGACAGTTACCGCGCCTACCGTCAGCAGCAGCGCGAACTGAACAAATTCATCCGGAAGATCGGCGCGATGCTGGAAATTTCCGAACCGCTGACATTCTATGCGGCACGCCATTCATGGGCGACACTGGCACGCGACTGCGGCACGCCGCTGACGGTCATCAGCGCCGGCATGGGGCACACCTCCGAACGAACGACGCGCATCTATCTGGCGCAGCTCGATCACGACGTCATCGACAAGGCCAATCGGAAAATCATCAACCTGTAACGATCAGGCCGATTCAGGCAGCGTTCGGATTTTTCTGGTATCAGGAAAAAATTTTGCAGAAGCGAGAAACAAGGCCCATTACTGTAAATAATGTGTCTTCGGAACGTAAACAATTGTTTTATAATCATTTCCCGTCATCGGCAAAAATAGGATTATTTATAATCACAACCAAACATTTCATGCAAAAAAATTTACGCATCACAGCTAATTAACTGACTTTTAGCGTAATAACCCGCCCCTTGTTTAAAAAATCGAAAATTCGGACACCGCATTCGATTTTTTCTCCCGCAATTGTGTCCGAATCTGCTATTTAGCAACTGACAACCAGCATTTTACACGAACAAGACCCATTATTTACAGTAAGGGGTCTCGGAGACGCAGTGTAACTATCTGACTAAAAGGCTGGTACAAATTGACACTTTCACTTAAGATTTTATGGGCAGTAAAGATTCTGCTCGCACTCCGCAAGGCGTCGGAAGCCGGCGCCCCTCCCATGAAGAGCCGCGAACTGATGGCGGCATGTCTGAATCCGGGCGCGGACACCTACATGTACCGCCGGGTCCTGCGCGAACTCGTCGCCAAAACCGACTATGCGACCTGCATCATCCAGTCGGGAAGGACCTACTATGAATGGAACCGCAACCTGCGGCCGACGCTCTACGACCTGACGCTGCGGCTGGAAGGCGGAATGCACGAGGTCACGAACGGCTTCTGGTCATACGAGAACAGCCACCTCCTGCAACCCTTATACAAGGCGAACAGGCAGTACGAATCGCTGACGCGCGAATATCTTTCCAACATCCATATCGACGAACTCGACTCCCCGGCGCGCTCCGCGCGCAACTGGGCCGGACAGCCGTACGCATACCTGCCTGCGGCCGAACCGACGGAACGACACATCAATCACCAATAAACATTAAAAAATGAAACGTCTCTACCTCATTGCATTATTCGCCCTCGTCTGCGGCGGCGCTTCGGCGCAGGAGAACGGCAACCGGGATGCGCAAAACCGCGTCGTACGCGGCCCCTACGAAACCAACCGGCTCTCCGACAACATTTTCGTCGGCATCGCCGGAGGTATAAACCTCTATTTCGGCGAGCACGACTCTCAGGGAAAATTCGGCAAACGGCTGGCTCCGGCGCTGGACATTCACGTCGGCAAATGGTTCACCCCCTCGATCGGCGCGCGCGTCGGGTACACCGGACTGCAGGCCAAAGGCTGGACCACCGCCGGAACCATGTACGCGAAAAAGCAGGACGGCGACTGGTTTGAGGAGAAGTTCGGCGTGTCGTACCTGCATGCGGACGCTCTGTGGAACTTCTCGAACGCCGTGGGCGGCTACAAGGAGGAGCGCACGTGGAACTTCGTGCCTTTCGCCGGCGTGGGCTGGGCCCGCTCCTACGGCAACGACACCCATGACAACGAAATCGGATTCGACGTCGGCCTGCTGAACGTCGTGCGTCTGTGCAAGGCGCTCGACCTCACGCTCGAAGCGCGCTGTCTGCTGGTAAACCAGCGTTTCGACGGCGTATCGGGCGGCCGCATCGGAGAGGGAATGCTTTCGGTCACCGCAGGTTTGGCGTACAAATTCAACCGCCGCGGATTCACACGCGCCTCGAAACCGCAGGCGGTGGATTTCACGCCTTACCTCGACCGGATCAGGCGTCTCGAAGAGAACAACAACGACCTCGCATCGAAAAACACGGCGCTCAGCGACGAGAACGAGAAGCTACGCAGCATGCCGCCCAAGGTCGTAGCTAAGGAGAAAGTCGCCGCATCGCCCGTTGCGCTCTTCTTCAAGATCGGCAGGGCCACGCTCGACAGCAAGGAGCTGACGAACCTCGAATTCTATGTCAGGAACGCCATGAAGGCCGACAAGGAGAAGACCTTCACGCTGATCGGGTCGGCGGACAAGGCAACGGGCAGCAAGGAGCTGAACCAGCGTCTGAGCGAACAGCGGATGGAGTATGTCTACGACCTGCTGAAGAACAAATACGGCATCGCGCCCGAACGCCTGATCAAGAAGGCCGAAGGCGATACGAACAACCGTTTTGCCGAGCCGGAGCTGAACCGCGCCGTCATCGTGGAATAACCCCCGAAAACGACCGATTCATGTCCCGGACCGCAGCAACCGTCACGAATGAAACGCCCTCCGGGGCGGCGCATCACCTGCTGGCATATCTGGAGGAGGGGAGGGTGCGCGTGTACGCTCCCCGCCGGCAGAGCCTCTGGATCATGCAGCAGCTCCCGCAGGCGGAGGAGCTGAGGATCGAAACCCAGCTCCGCGAACTGCACCGGACCGGGCGGCGGACGGCCGTGGTGGAGGTGCAGCTCCGCAGGGACGAAGAGACGTTCCGCGTAAGGGTGCTCTGCGTAAGGGCCTGATCCGCACGAATCGGAAACGCACGAACAGATAAAATCAACGCCACACTCATCAATTAAAAAAAGCAATGACCATGAAAAAACAATCAATGCCCTACGAAGCACCGGAGCTGGTTCAGATCTCCGTACGCGTCGAAAAAGGATTTGCCGTAAGCAGCGACATCGAACCGGGAACCGGCGGCGGCGAGCTGGGCGGCACGCGATCGCTCTCCTACGACGATTACGAATAGCACTCCGAAGTCCCGAAAATTAACGTTCAAAACAAAAAGCCTTATGAAAAAACTATTCGTTATAGCGATGCTCGCCGCAGCCGGCATGAGCGCATGCAGCAAAGAAGAGACTGCGACGGCTCCGGCGGAGGCGAAATACATTCAGGTAACCATTCCCGAAGATGCGGTCGCCGGCGAGACCCGCACCGCCGTAGACGGCACGGAGACCACATGGGTGCAGGGCGACAAAGTCGCCGTATTCCTCTACGACGGCTCCGCGACGCGGAAATTCGAATTCACGGCCGACAAAACGGGCGCCACCACCACCTTTACCGGCGACGTGCCCGCAGGCAGCTACTCGCTGGCGGCGGCACACTATCCGTACAGCTGCGGAGCCACGTTCGACGCCGTAAACAAGGTCTTCAACCACACGTGGGGCACATCCTACTGTACGGAGAATCTGGCCGACTACGACTTCATGTACACGAACGTCTGGGAGACCCCGTTCGAAATCAACGAGGATTCGACGGTGCTGCCCGTCAACTTCACCTTCCGGCCGCTGATGGCACGCATCAGGATGAGCCTCGGACTGGAAAGCAACGAGACGCCCAAGAAGATCATCATCAGCACCAGCGGCGACGTAATGCCGACCGCGGGCACGATCGACCGTCTGGGCAACTTCACCGCATCGTCGGTAACCAATTCGATCACCATTCCCACGGACCGGAAGGAGTTTACGATCGGACTGCTGCCCGTAAGCATCCATTCGACGATGAACGTGCAGGTCATGACCGCCGACGGACTGACCTATTCGGACAAGTCGTTCACCCTCGCCGGCCTGAAGCGCAACCACCACTATACGATGAGCGTACCGTGCAACAGCAAGACGGTCACGATCGGGGTACCCGACGCGGTCGACAAGAAGTACGGCACCGGGACGTGGAAGGACAACGGATTCTATTTCGTCGATCCCCAGTACGATCCCGACGGAATCTTCGACGGCTGGTACTTCTACCGCGGAGAGCTTAAGAATGACAAGAACGACGACGACAAACTCAAGAAGAACCGCATCCAGCTGCAGGTTCCGGCAGGATTCAACGACGACAACAACGGCGCGTTCGTGACGGCTCCGATCCAGTGCGACGGTTCGAAAACCGTGAAAATATCCTTTGAAGTAGCGACCAACCGGGCATTGGTGAATATAAAATATCGGATCGGCGTAACGGGCAACGGCCCGATTACGGAAGCTTGGCTCCGCGACCGGAATAACATTCTGAACGGCAACGACAGGGAATGCAAGTCGGGAGTTCAGACCCACACGTTCACGGTCACGAACGGACAGCGCATCATGCTCAAGATACTGAGTACGGGCGGCGCCTACCACGTCGAGTTCGCGGACTTCACCTACACGGTCGAATAGCTTCGGCGACAAGAAATCCAGCTATCGGGACGGAGGTGACAGCCGTCCCGATTCAGCTGTAAAAATACCTATCTGATGAAAGCAGCTTACACAAAGCCGGAACTGGAGATACTCACGGTCAGGACGGAAGCGGGATTCGCGATCTCCCAGCCCCACGGCGGCGAACTGGGTCCGAGTTCGGCGGATTATGCGGACGACTGCGAGTATTGACCGGACGCCAATTCAAACCAGACACCATGACACACAAACCTATCTTCCGCCTGCTGATACTCGCAGGACTGCTCTCCGGCTGCGGAAAGGATACGACGGAACAGCCCCGTCCCGCAGATCGGGCGGCCGGCGGCGACGCCGTCAGCTGCCGTCTTGCGATCGGCAACGACCAGACGTCCGGACCGGAAAGCGAAACCCGCACGGCCTACGGTCCCCTTACCGACGGTTATTTCCCGATTTACTGGCGCACCGGCGACCGGGTGGGAATCATCAGTCCGCAGACGACTCCGCAGTGGGCCGAAGTGGAGGTCGCCGTGTCGGGCGCGACCGAAAGCGAAGCCGACCTGAGCGACACGGGAATGGCGTGGGGCAGCGACCCGCATTATGACTTTTACGCGTTTTACCCGGCCGACGCCGTACAGACCAACAGCGGTTCGATCGTCGTTACGGCGATTCCGGCCGTACAGACCTGCAATAACGGCGAATGCAACATGCAGTACGCCTACATGTCCGCCTGCACGAAGGGCGTGGAGCGCGGCGCGGAGGTGCCGTTCTCGTTCCGCCCGCTGATGACCACCGTCACGGCAGACGTACGATTTTCGGAAGCGGCCGAGGTTCAGAAGCTCGTCCTGTCGAGCGAAAACGATCCGGTGGCCGGGGCCTTCACGTTCGACATCGAAACGCATCGGGCCGCCGTCATTGAGGACAGAAGCTCCAAAGTGCTGGCGCTCCACATGCTGACGGGAGAGGAGCCTTACATCCGGATCGCCGCCGGATCGAAGATCGTGGTCACGGCGTTCCTGCTGCCGCAGGACATTCGGGGACTGACGCTGACGGCCGTCACGACGGAGGGGAAAACCTACAGTTACACGACTCAGGCGACGCTCAGGGCCGGGCATCGCTATTCGTTCACGATCGGCGACATGCAGAAGCAGGCGCAGCAGATCGCGGAGGACTATTCCGACTGGATGAAATACCTGCCCGACAACGTCCACCTGTCGCAGGTATCCATGCCCGGATCGCACGACGCATGCACGATGTACGGCTCGCATTATGAATACAAGAGCGGCATGCCCGGCGAAAGGTATCATTTCAAATGGCTGCAAAACGTCGTATTCGGCTACATGAACGTAACCAAGATCATCAAGGCGCAGGAACTTTCGATCGAGGAACAGCTGGCGGCCGGTGTCCGCATGTTCGACCTGCGTCCGTCGGCGTCGGGCAGCTCGCTGCAGGACCTTCCGATTCATCACGGCATCGCCGCGCTGGGCGACCCGACCCGCGGCGGCTACACGCCGGGCGGTTCCGGGCGGCAGGAGCTGCCGCCCTTCATGCTCTCGCACCTGCTCGACCGCTTCGTGAACTTCCTGAACGAGCATCCCGACGAGACGGTGCTGATACACATGAAATACGAGAACACCAGCGGCACCGGAAAAACGGGCTGGGACAAGAGCGTCGTAGACCTGATAAAGTCGCACTGCAGCGGACACATCGCCGATTTCCATCCCCGGATGACGCTGGCCGACGCCCGCGGCAAGATCCTGTTCATGATCCGCGAAGACTACAAGTCCGCCAACGGCGGCCGGTATCTGGGCGCCTACCTGAACTGGACGCACGACAAGGTCGTGTTCGAGACCACGCTCCACGGCAATACGGGCGAAACGGCGCCGATCAAGGTCAATGACCTATACAACATCAAGAACGGCTCGTCGGACGGCGTGAGCAAGTACGCCGCGATCGACGAGTGCATCGCCTACACGTACGGCGCGACGGACGTCACGCGCTGGTGCATGAACTACGTAAGCTGTTACGACACGGCGCACTGCAGCGTATCGGGCATCAGCCTGTTCGGGGCCGTGGGGGATTACGACTACTGCGCCAACCTGTATAACAGATACACGGCGGACAAACTGAACCGGAAGGACTTCCGCGGAAACGCCGGTATCGTCCTGATGGACTTCGCCGGAGCCGGGAACGCCACGATGACTTACGGGCAGACCTACTCGAACATGCGGGTATACGGCGACGATCTGGTGAAGGCCGTCATCGGCGTCAACAACAAATGGGACCTGCGGCGCAGCGAATAACCGCCCTCAGGCCCTCCGGACCGCATATTTTCCGCTCCCCGTCCGAAACGCCCTTAACCCCCAAAAAACCTCCCGGCTCCGACGGAGTCCGGGAGGTTTCGCACACACAAACATTAACAATACAAACAACGCGAATGGCTGAATTATTTGTTCGGTACAAAGATGCGGGTATTTTCCGAACGGCGCAATCGCCAATAATGGGGATTTTCGGAGCGGCGGCTCCCGAATTATGGTGAAAAGGTCGGACGGAAAGAGGTGAACAGCAACTTTTTATTTTGAATTTCGAAATAATGCACTATCTTTGCAGGCGAATTCCAATACGCCCGGCGACCGCCGGGATTTTCGAAAAAATCACTTTGAAATAGAAATATATGCAGGATTTGAAAGCGCTCGAAGGGAAAAGTCTCGCCGAACTGCGCGAAATCGCCAAAGCTCTCGGCATCGAAGACGTCATGGTAAAGAAGCGCGAACTGATTGAAAAGATCACCGGAGACTCCGTGCAGGAGACTCCCGCAGAGAATAAAGGCAAGCGAGGAAGAAAGAAGGAAACGCCCGCGGCGGAAACTCCGGCCGGAACCGCACCTGAAACAGCCGCACCTGAAACAGCCGTGGCAGAAGCGGCTGCGAAAACGGCCGAGACGCCGGCGGCGGAACCGGAACCGATGGCAGCGGCAGTTGCGGCGGCGAGCGCGAAACCGCGGGGACGCAGGCCGCGCATGACCAAGGCGGAGAACACCGCACCGGTGCAGCCGCAGACGGCGCTGGCTCCGGAAATGCCCGCCGAACTGGAGTTCCCGACGAATGGCGCGCAGAACGAACCTGCGGCGAAGCCCGTGCAGGAAACAGCCGCTCAGCCGGAACCCAAGCGGCGCGGCCGCAAGCCCAAGCAGGAGCAGGAGCAGGCACAAGAGCAGGAATCCGCTCAGGCAAGTCAGCCGGAAGAGATCCCCGCAACCCGTCCGTACGAGGAGGAGGTGATTACCAAGGACGACTTCGCCGGAGAGATCGAAGGCGAGGGCGTGCTGGAGATCATGCCCGACGGTTACGGATTCCTGCGTTCGGCGGACTACAACTACCTGAACTCGCCCGACGACATCTACGTTTCGCCGTCGCAGATCAAACTTTTCGGACTCAAGCCCGGTGACACCGTGAACGGAGCGATCCGTCCGCCGAAGGAGGGCGAGAAGTATTTCCCGCTGGTCCGCGTGAACGAAATCAACGGGCTGGCGCCCGAATACATCCGCGACCGCGTGCAGTTCGAATTCATGACGCCGCTCTTCCCAAGCGAGAAGTTCTGTCTGACGGGAAACGGCCACAACAACCTCTCCACCCGCGTCGTGGACCTCTTTTCGCCCATCGGCAAAGGCCAGCGCGCCCTGATCGTGGCGCAGCCCAAGACCGGTAAGACCGTGTTGCTGCAGGCCATCGCCAACGCCATCGCCGACAACCATCCCGAAGTATACATGATCGTACTGCTGATCGACGAACGCCCCGAAGAGGTTACGGAAATGGCGCGCAACGTCAAGGCCGAAGTCGTGGCATCGACCTTCGACGAACAGGCTTCGCGCCACGTGAAGGTGGCCGAAATGGTGCTGGACAAGGCCAAACGCATGGTCGAGTGCGGTCACGACGTGGTGATCTTCCTCGACTCGATAACCCGTCTGGCGCGCGCCTACAACTCGGTGCAGCCGGCGTCGGGCAAGGTGCTTTCGGGCGGCGTGGACGCCAACGCGCTCCACAAACCCAAGCGTTTCTTCGGCGCGGCCCGCAACACGGAGGAGAAAGGTTCGCTGACGATCATCGCCACGGCCCTGATCGACACCGGATCGAAAATGGACGAAGTGATCTTCGAGGAGTTCAAGGGTACGGGCAACATGGAGCTTCAGCTCGACCGCAAACTCGCCAACAAGCGCGTATATCCGGCCGTGGACGTCATCGCATCGGGTACGCGCCGCGAAGACCTGCTGCTGCCGCGCGACGTGATGAACCGCACGTGGGTGCTGCGCAAATACCTCTCGGACATGAATCCCGTCGAAGCGATGGAATTCCTCCAGAAACAGATGAGTCTCACGGACACCAACGAGGAGTTCCTCGCAACGATGAACCACTGACAACCGATCCGCCCGCAACACAAATCCCGAACATAAATGAAAAAGCTGCTTATTCTCTTTTCCTGCGTCCTTTTCGCCCACGGCGCATTCGCATGGGGGCAGAAGGGACACGACGTCACGGCCTACATTGCCGAATGTCATCTGACGCCCGAAGCGGCGGAAAAAATCGACAAGGCGCTGAACGGACATTCGCCGGTATACTATGCCAACTGGCTCGACATCGCCAGCCACACACCGGAATACGCATATACGAAAACATGGCACTACCGGAACGTGGACGAAGGCAAGACGATCGACACGATGCCGGAGAACCCGGACGGCGACGTGCTGAAAGCCGTTACGACGCTCGTCGCAGAGCTGAAGGCCGGCGGACTGTCTCCCGAAGAGGAGACGCTCAAACTCAAGATGCTGATTCACCTCGTAGGGGACATGCACTGCCCGATGCACGCGGGACGGCTTTCGGATATCGGCGGCAACCTGCGTCCGGTATTGATGTTCGGCAAGAAAACGAACCTTCATTCGGCATGGGACACGGCCATTCCCGAAGCCGCCCGCAAATGGAGCTATACCGAATGGCAGGAGCAGATCGACCGGCTGACGGACGACGAAGCGATGCTGATTCAGGCCGGCGAACCTTACGACTGGCTCAAGGAGACGCACGCGATATGCGTCGGCATCTACGAGGATTCGCCCGAAGGCACGAAGATCTCCTACGACTACGTATACAAGTACACGCCCGTAATCGAGCTGCAGTTCCTGCGCGGCGGCTACCGGCTGGCACGTCTGCTGAACGAGATTTATCGATAATCCGGCCGGATCAAACGACGAAATTACGGAAAAATCCCCGCAGCATATGCGGGGATTTTCGTATGCTGGGACCGGCATACAGGACCGAAAGGAAATATGAACCCCGAAAGGTTCGGGTTTTGTAGGGAAAGAGAAGCGCAGGAAAGAGTAAATATCTTGTTTACAGGTGTTTAATTCTCTGTTCTGCATCTG
>ERZ857922.2945-NODE-2945-length-15893-cov-4.733047_pt1 | contig 15893 bp, 15 predicted proteins | sample MGYA00519579_ERZ857922 | MGnify/ENA primary metagenome ERZ857922 (study PRJEB31778, sample SAMEA3449375) | human gut metagenome | biome: human gut; feature: human-associated habitat; material: faeces | place: United Kingdom | collected 2010/2012 ... | reverse complement strand
TTTTCATGGTATTAGATTTAAGGTTAACAATGAAGATTGGCTGTCCGTGATGGATGGCCTTTTTTGCGTTTATAAGGTTCCTGTTTAAAATGCTTCTGCAAAGTAAACGACAAAGTCTCCTGTATTGCTGAGTGCGGGTGAAAAGTAGCCCGACTCAAAAGTCGCTATTAAAGAATGGACTTTAATGACAAAGACAGTACCAACGAAACCAAAGCTCCTTCCGGAGGAGGAAGTGAAGGTGGAGGGGACAGAGGATCGAGATTTTCTTGGTTCGGGGAATTTTATTTTGAAAGGTCTCTTTAGGAGATAATGCAAGCTACCCGCAAAGACAAGACATTTATGGAGCGGCTGGCAGAAGTACGTAAAATTTCTGCGATACTCTGATAGTAAAGAATGTTATCTGTATGGATAATGACATTTTATAGTGTGAATATGCTATAGAAATGTGTTGTGTAGCATGTTTTTGTTAAACTGTATTAAATGAATGGTGTTTTTGAGGTGAATATTATGCTGAATAACATAAAACCTCTATATTTGCACTGTGTTTTTCATGGTATTAGATTTAAGGTTAACAATGAAGATTGGCTGTCCGTGATGGATGGCTTTTCTGTTTTATAGACGTATCGGTCTTTATTTCCGTGGAAAAAGACTTATCTTTGTACTTCTTAAAACGTAAATGCTTCAAATAAAGATATGAAAAGAATATTCTGCCCCAAATGTGATAATCAGTTATCATTCGATGAAACAAAGTATCCCGATGGGAAAATCCTGGCTTTTGTATGTCCTCAGTGTGGTTCCCAGTTTAAGATAAAACTGGGTAGAAAGACTGTGCGTACGGAGTCCGGACAGGAAAAAGAAGTGAAGGAACCTGATTTTTCCTGTGGTTATATCACTGTGATCGAGAATACTTTTGGCTTTAAACAGGAATTGCCGCTTGTGATGGGGGATAATATGATAGGACGAAGGAATAAGGACACGGAAGGTGTGGATGTTCCTATTATTACCAGTGACCCGAGTGTGGGGCGTAAACATTGTATTATTAATGTGAAACAGGACAGGGATGGTAAATTCGTTTATACCTTGCGCGATAACCAGAGTATGACCGGCACATTCCTCCGCAGTGTACTGCTGGGAAAAAAAGAACAGGTACGGATCGGTGAAGGAGCTATCGTGACTATGGGGGCTACTACTTTTATTTTACATGTTCCGGGAGGGGAAGAAGAGGAAGATTTTTAAATTAAACTTAGATACTGCTCCGGAGTGAACGATCTCTTACATCAGGGCGATAAGGGAGATAGGGGGAATTGGCGTAGGTTTCGGGAGAGATGGATACAAGATTACCTTTCATCTCCGGTGCAGCTCTAAAGTTTAAATCTCATTATTCATGCTTTTTGTTTAGTTGTTCAACGATAAAACAACTATAAGTCTATTTGGCTCACGGCAATTTACGTAAAGAATCAAAAAGAACTGAAAGAAAAGTTTTGTTAAAGCCCTGTGTTAATGCAGGTGTCGCTTTATGAATCAAAGCGAGTTGTCTGTATATTACAATAATTATAAATGTTAATTGAGGAATTTTTATAATTGAACTCTGTCTGTTTTTAACACTTTAGATCATCCGTTTTACCTGATTATAATGAAAGGATGGTTCCTTGTCCGTTATTTTATATGTACTTTTGCAGCTCAATAGGCAATAAGGTTTACAAATGGGACAAAATAAGGTTGAATCGGCAAGTGGGATTACCTTCCGTATCTTAGTGGCATTGAGCATATCACATTGTATAAATGACTCACTGCAATCTGTAATTACAGCTGTTTATCCGTTATTTAAAGATGATCTGGCATTGAATTTTGCGCAGATCGGGTTGATTACACTGGTTTACCAATCGGCGGCATCGGTCTTTCAGCCGGTTGTTGGATTATACTTCGATAAACGCCCTTCTCCGTGGTCGTTACCGATCGGGATGAGTTTTACGTTGATCGGCTTGCTCAGTTTGGCGTTTGCAAACTCTTTACATTGGGTTTTGTGTTCTGTGGCTTTGATTGGAGTGGGATCGTCGATATTCCATCCGGAGGCTTCGCGGCTGACGTCGTTGGCGTCGGGAGGGAAGAGAGGATTGGCGCAGTCATTATTTCAGGTGGGGGGAAACCTGGGGGGATCGCTGGGGCCGCTATTGGTCGCTATCCTGGTGGCACCTTACGGACGGAGCCATATTGCCTTGTTCTCTATTCTGGCTTTCGTCGCTATCCTGATCATGACTTCGGTAGGACGTTGGTACAAGGGATTGCTTTTGCGGTTTAAACGTGAAGATGTCGGAACTTCGAAACGTCATATCGAAATGCCGTTGCCGCTGGGGAAAACGATATTCTCCATATCCATTCTGTTGATCCTTATCTTTTCCAAATATATTTATATGGCGAGCCTGAACAGTTACTATACTTTCTATCTGATAGAGAAGTTCGATGTGAGCGTTCAGTCATCGCAGTTGTTCCTGTTTCTTTTTCTGATAGCGACTGCCCTGGGAACTCTGATGGGCGGTCCGATCGGTGATAAGGTAGGACGTAAATATGTTATCTGGGCATCCATTCTCGGTGCGGCTCCTTTTTCTCTGTTAATGCCGCATGTACATAGTTTATATCTGACGGCAGTTCTGAGTTTTTGCGTCGGTCTGACATTATCGTCTGCTTTCCCGGCAATTCTGGTATATGCACAGGAGTTATTGCCTTATAAATTAGGACTGATCTCCGGTTTGTTCTTTGGTTTTGCCTTCGGGGTGGCGGGGATCGCTTCGGCTGTGCTGGGGAATCTGGCCGACCAGTATGGTATCGAGACGGTTTATAATGTGTGTGGTTATATGCCGCTGATCGGACTGGTGACCTGGTTTTTACCGGACTTGAAGAAAGCCTCGGAAAAAGGAAGTTAATTCCCGCTGAACAATCCCCGAGAGGGTGTTGTTATTAATCATAAATTTCGCTCAAACTAAATTTAAACGTATTTATGATTAATAACTTAACGCATTTCAGTATTGGCTTGCTGTTCCTTTTTCCTGCCATTACTTCTGCCCAGACAGAGACGATAGACCTGACGCTGGAACAGTCGATGGAACTGCTTCAGAAAGGAAACCGTAGTATCCGGATGGCAGGGAAGGAGGTTGAACTGGCAAAGAATGAGCATCAAAAACTGAACTCATTCTGGTATCCTTCGGTTGGAGCGGCCGGCGCTTTTGTGCATATGTCGAATCCTATTGAGGTCAAACAGCCGCTTAACCAGTTCACCGACCCGGCAAAAGACTTTGTCCATTCCATCATCCCCGATGATCAGTTTATCTCTTCCATCCTGGATAAGATCGGTCAGAACACGTTGACGCTGCCGCTTATTTCGCAGAATATCACTTCTATCGACGCTAATGTAACCTGGTCCCTGTTTACCGGCGGTAAACGTATTTTCGCCAGTAAGATCGGGAAAACAATGGTCGGTATCGCTGAGGTAAACCGTGAACAGGTCAATGCCGACCAGCAATCGAAGTTGGTTGAATGTTATTTCGGTTTGCGTCTCGGGCAACGTGTTGTCGCCGTGAAAGAAGCTACGTATAATTCCCTGAAAACCCATTATGACCAGGCTCTCAAACTGGAACAGAACGGGATGATCAACCGTGCGGAACGTCTTTTTGCCCAGGTGAGCATGGATGAGGCTAAACGTGAACTGGATTCCGCCCGCAAAGATTTGGAAGTGGCCGGGCAAGCGCTGAAAAGCCTGATTGATCTGGATGCCGATAAGGAGATCAGCACGACAACTTCCCTTTTCATCAATGAGAATATTCCTTCGGCCGATTATTTCAAAGAACTGGTACCGGTCAACAACTATATGGTGAACCAGTTGAAACTACAGCAAAATATAGCCGGCAACGAATTGAAGATAGGCCGTACCGGATACCTTCCCACTATTGCCTTATTCGGAAAACAGACGCTTTATTCAAATGGGGTGGATAAATACCTGATGCCCCGCACAATGATCGGTGTCGGTTTTACCTGGAATATCTTCGACGGTTTGAACCGGGAGAAAAAGATACGTCAGGCCCGTCTGACCAGCCAGACGCTGGCGATAGGAAAGGACAAAGCGGTCACCGAACTGAAGGTCGGCGTAGATAAATATTATACTCAGTTGCAGAATGCCCTCGACAATGTAAAGGCTCTGAATACAACTTTGGAAATGAGCGAGGAACTGGTCCGTATCCGTCAGAAATCCTTCCAGGAGGGAATGGCAACTTCAACCGAGGTGGTCGATGCCGAGGTAATGTTGTCAAAGGTAAAGACCGCTTTCCTGCTGGCTTATTACCAGTATGATGTGGCATTGATCAACTTACTTTCTATCTGTGGCATTCCGGAAGCATTCCAGCAATACAGGGTGGAAGGGGTAACGGAGATAATTTAATCTACTTTATATCAATAATTGAATTAACAAAAAACACAAATAATTATGGACAAGACTAAGAAATATCTGACGATCTCTTTTATAGTGGTATTGATCGCCGTTATAATCATATCCGCTGTAGGGATGCTGTTGCTGAAGAAAAAGCCGGTTATCCTTCAGGGGCAGATTGAATCTACCGAAATACGTATCTCCGGAAAACTCCCTGGGCGTATCGATACGTTCCTTGTGAAAGAGGGACAGCATGTAAAAGCCGGCGATACGCTTGTCGTCATCAACAGTCCGGAAGCAATGGCTAAATACCAACAAGTAAATGCCCTGGAAGATATTGCCAAGTACCAGCACCAGAAAATTGACGAAGGAACCCGTAAACAAATCGTTGCCTCCGTCCTTCAATTATGGAACAAGTCAAAATCGGATTTACAACTGGCAAAAACGACTTACGACCGTATTCAGGCCCTTTATAAAGATAGCGTGGTCACCTCCCAGCGAAAAGATGAAGTGGAAGCGCTTTATAACGCAGCCGTGGCTAACGAACGCGCTTGTTATGAACAATACCAGATGGCTCGCGACGGTGCCCGGATACAAGATAAGGAAAGCGCCCGTTCACTGGTGGCAGCCGCCCAGGGTACAGTCAACGAGGTAGAAGCCCTTTTACAGGATGCCCGCCTGGTTGCTCCCGAATCAGGTCAGATATCGACTATTTTCCCGAAACGTGGAGAGTTGGTCGGTGCCGGGATGCCGATCATGAACCTGGTGGTACTGGATGATGCACATGTCGTGCTGAATGTCCGTGAAGACCGTCTGCCATTATTTAAGATGGGCGGAACATTTCTTGCCGACGTGCCGGCTATTGCCGCAAAAGATATTGAGTTCAAGATCAACTATGTCAGTCCGCTGGGTAGTTTCGCTACCTGGAAATCCACAAAGCAGACCGGAAGTTATGATTTAAGGACGTTCGAGATACATGCCCTTCCGGTAAAGCCGGTCGACGGACTGCGTCCCGGCATGTCGGTCCTGGTTGATTTGGGAAAACAATAATGGGCATGATCTATGAGTAATAATAAACAACATAGTCCTTTTTACAATGTGCTCCGCCGCGAACTGCAACGGATGGTTTCACGCAGGCTCTATTTCGGGGTTTGCATCGTGTTGCCGCTGTTCTGTATCTTCTTTATGTCCACGATCTTCGGTAACGGGCAGATGGAGAATATCCCGGTAGGTATTGTCGATCAGGACCAGTCTGCTTTATCCCGCGAATTGACCCGCCAGGTCGAAGCTGTTCCGACTTTCCGTGTCACGCATCATTATGCGGATGCCGAAACCGCACGGAAAGCGACACAAGCCAAAGAAATATATGGCTATCTGGTTATCCCGAACCGTTTTGAGGAAGACGTGACGGGTGGGAGGCAGGCTACTTTATCCTATTATTATCATTATGCTTTGCTGAGTGTCGGCGGAGAGGTCAGAGGGGCTTTCGAAAGTCTGTTGCGCATCTTTTCGATGGCTCCGATCGTGGTACAGGCTACAGCGATGGGAATCAGCCAGAAAGAAGTGTCGACCTTCCTGGTTCCTATCCGGGCACAGAATCATCCGTTATTCAATCCGGACCTGGATTATTCCGTTTATCTGAGCAATCCGTTCTTCTTTATCTTCTTTCAGGTGCTGATTTTGCTTACGACGGTTTATGCGGTGGGAAGTGAGATAAAGTTCCGTACCGGTGACGATTGGCTGGCAACGGCGAAGATGAATATGGTAACCGCCCTTTTCGGAAAATTATTGCCTTACACCATCATCTTTTCCCTGATGAGCATCCTGGCTAATTATGTTATGTTCGGTCTGATGAATATACCTTTTTCCTGTGGATTCTGGCCGTTGAACCTGACCTCTGTCCTGTTCGTGATCGCATCCCAGGCTCTGGCGGTGTTCCTTTTCTCCCTTTTTCCGGCAATCAGCATCATTATCAGTATCGTGTCGATGGTCGGTTCGCTGGGGGCGACCTTGTCGGGTGTTACGTTTCCGGCTCCGGCCATGTATGCACCGGTCTATTATACTTCTTTCCTGTTTCCGGTACGTCATTTCGTGGAGATCAATCAGAACCTGTTGTACGGCGATTATGGGTTTGCCTATACCTGGTGGAACTTCAGCACGTTGTTCTGTTTTATATTGGTTGCGTTTCTGATGGTACCGCATTTAAAAAGTGCAATATTAAGTCATAAGTATGAAAATATCAAATAACATAAAAGCTGGTCTGAACAATATATCGTCCATTATCTTGAATGAGTTCAAAACCATCTCAGGCAGTTTCGCCATCGTGTTGGTGCTGATGGGGGGGATATTTATGTACGGTCTGCTATATAATTATATGTACGCCCCTGATGTGGTCCGTAATGTCCCGGTTGTTGTGGTGGATAATTCGAAAACGGAGTTGAGCCGCGAGTATATCCGTTTGCTGAATGCCACTCCGCAGGTCGACGTGATTGCTACCGGTGAGGATTATCCGCAGGCACAGGAGTTGATGAAAATGGATGAAGCCGCCGGCATTTTATATCTGCCGTACGACTTTACCGACCGGGTTTCCCGTGGTGATGAGTCGGTCTTTATCATGTATGAAACGACCAATGCATTCCTCAACTACCTGGCGATGCAGGAAGCGTCGGCCGGTTCGATGTTGGCGCTGAACGATCGCTACCGGCCTGAAATGGTGGTATTTCTCCCCAGCCAGGCTGCTGCACAGTTATCTGTGGCGAAACCGATCAATGTGGCTGGAACCGCCTTGTATAATTATACGGAAGGATATGGAACGTATCTGATCCCGGCTGTGCTGATCGTTATCATGTTTCAGACCTTATTGATGGTGATCGGGATGGTCAGCGGGGAGGAGCGGCAGTTCAAACTGTTGCAGGTGTATCGCCCGACCTTCGGACAAGCCGGACGCCTTGCGATCGGAAAGACATTTGTGTATATGATGCTGTATGCCGTCTTTTCGCTTTTCCTGCTGGGATTGATCCCGCTGATATTCGACTTGCCGGATATCGGTAATGTATGGAATATAATCATGCTACTGATTCCTTTCCTGATGGCGACGAGTTTCTTTGGCCTGACTGCTTCCGTTGTCTTTACCGATTCGGATGCCCCTTTGCTGATGATCGCTTTCTTTTCGGTCGGGTTGATCTTCCTGTCCGGTGTCTCTTATCCGTTGGAACTGATGCCCTGGTACTGGAAGTTATCGCATTTCCTGATTCCGGCAGCACCGGCAACCCTCGCCTACGTTAAATTAAATTCGATGGGAGCCTCGATGGCAGAGATCCATACGGAATATGTCACCTTATGGGTTCAATGTGCGGTGTATTTCGTATTGGCTTGTTGGGCGTATCGGTATAATATACGGAAGACGAAGCTGTAGCCGGTATAGTCTTGATCTTTTGTTTATTCTATTCTTCCGTTATCCATTCGCCTATGTTACGTGTTTCGTGATTGAATGAGACACCGACTTTGACCAGTTTTCGATGATCGGCGGTGTAAGGAATGAGGTAGCCTTTACTGTTTATCTGATGGAGTGCCTCTTCGGCTGAACCGTCCAGTTTAAATTCGAATACGTAAATATAGTCCGGTGTCTGTACAACGGCATCGGCACGTCCTTGGGCACTTTGTACTTCTGCTTGTGTGAACTGTCCCATTAACTTAAATACCAGATAGAATACCACTTGGTAATGGCGTTCTGTTTTTGTATTCAATTCGTAAGGGAAATCAGCAAAAAAAGCACGCAGGCGATTCAGGAAACTTTCGGTCTGCCCGGCCCATAATTCATTTGTGAACTGTCCGATATAAAACGGTGCATTTGCAGATGATACCGGCGTATATAAAGGTGTCACGAAATTAAGAAAGCCATACTTTACTTCTTCATTCGGAAAACCGAGGGTGTAAAGCATGAACCGTTCGTCGTACCCCTTTATTGTCAAGTAACCGCTTTGATAGATAACAGGAACGGGTTCCTGAAAGTCTACCCGGTAGTCGGTCAGCGAAGCGGCACTTACTTGTATTCCATCCAGATCACGCAGGTCGTAATTGGTTTTACGAAGCATGTAGATCAGGAAGGAGGGGGTACCGGTGGCAAACCAGTAGTTTTTGAAATCCAGATCCTTGAATGTCTTCAAAACGCTGAAAGGATTGAATACACCTTCTTTGGCTTTTTCCATGAAGCGATAACCGTCGTATTGCCGGGTGAGCTTTGCCATTGTTTCTGAATATGTCAGGCCGGAAGCCTCTCCCAAAGCATTCAGTTCGGGGCCGAAGGTCGACTCTATCTCTTCACGTGTCAGTCCGCAGAGATAGGTTGAACGCCAGCTGATACTGATATCGTCCAGGTGATTCAGCGTACTGAATACGCCCACTTGCGCAAACTTGGTAACACCGGTGATAAAGACGAATTTCAGATATGGATCAGCATCTTTCAGAACAGTATAAAAGGCCGTTAATGTGCTACGAAAACTATTTTGCAAAGCTTCATCATGATAGGTTTGCAATAGAGGCTTATCGTATTCATCGATCAGAACGACGGCTCCGTGCCCTGTTTTTTTGCGGGCATTCTCCAGAACAGCCATAAAACGAGTGGCGAAGGTCGAGGTTCCGGGATTGGTCCCGTACATTTCTTCCCACTTTTGCAGGTGCGCTTCGAGAATGCCTTCCAGATGTTCGGCAGACTCATACTTCTCTGCATTCAGGCTGAGGTGTAATACCGGATGGACATTCCATTCGGTTTCAAGGCTATCGATTGCCAACCCTTTGAACAACTCTTTTTTTCCTTCGAAATACGCTTTGAATGTAGAAAGCAGCAAGCTTTTGCCGAAGCGTCGCGGACGGCTCAGAAAATAGGCAGCACCAGTGGAGACCAGTTCATATACGAAAGCTGTTTTATCGACATAGAGATAACCTTCTGTACGAAGCTTCTCAAATTCCTGTATCCCGATAGGGAGCTTTCTGAATGGATTTATCGGTGTCATAACGAATGTCTTTTAGTTGTTGCGAACACAAATATAGCTAATCTTTTGCATTCACAGATAAGGAATGTTTATTCATTTCCTCGTAAAAATCCCATCATGCCGAAGATCACAGGAATTTATTATTGCATCTCTCTGATGTGTACGTCTATATTGTTGTTTTTCAGTTTTTCTTTGATCTCTTCCACCTTTGTGTCGCCGTAATGGTATGGGTAAACGACACATAAGAAATAACATTTTAAGTTTCATAAGCGGATAATTTTATACTCAGACAATATGTACAAAGATAATAAAGTATTACATTTGTCGGCATATCTGATAACATGAGAAAAGAAATGAAACGAATACTACTACTAATTTTGATTTGTTGCCACTTATTGCCGGCAACTGCGCAGAAGAACGCCCCTAAATGGATGGACAAAAGTAAAAAAGCGGTTGTTTTAATCACTACATACGGGAAAGACGGAGCTAAGCTGACCTCGGGTACCGGTATTTTTGTCTCTGAAACGGGAGATGTCCTTTCTGCCTACGAGTTATTCAAAGGGGCGGAAAAAGCAACCGTGACGGATACGGAAGGAAAAACTTATCCGGTTACAAGAGTGATCGGTGCCGATGAATTGTATGATGTCATCAAGGTAAAAGCGGAAACACCGAAGAAAGTACAGTTTTTCCCGATTGCTGCCGATCCGCTGGCGGTAGGCACTGTCGCTTATTTGTTACCTTATTCGACTGAAAAGAAAGCAGATTTCGAACAGGGCACGATTACGGAAGTCAGCAAACTGAAAGATCCGTATAGTTACTATAAATTATCCGTTCCGCTGGAAGATGGCCGGGTGAATTCACCGATATTGAATGCCGAAGGTGAAGTGTTCGGACTGGCACAGGCCGATGCTTCCGGAAAGAAGGATGTATCATATGCTGTCTCAGCCTCTTATGTGAACAACCTCGCCGTTTCGTCGACCGATTTCCTGAATTCCGTTTATAATAATATCGGTATCAAGAAAGCCTGGCCGGCTGATGTGGAGCAGGCTCAGGTGGCTCTGTTCCTGAAAGGAAGTACGCAGGATGCAAAAACATATCTGGAAACACTGAATGATTTTATTGCAACTTTCCCGAATTCGGCCGACGGTTATCTGAACCGTGCCAACCATTATGCCGGACGTCGTGCCGAGCTGGCAGCTACTCCGGGCGAACAGGCTAATTATCTGAAACTGGCATTGGATGATATTGAAACAGCTTCCAAATACAGTGATAAGAAAGGGGATGTATATTATAATAAAGCGAAACTGATCTATGGCGTGTCTGCCGGTGATACCACGCTGACCGATCCGGCATGGAGTGTACAGGCTGCACAACAAACTATCCAAAAGGCTATCGAAGAGGATGACGCTCCTGTTTACCATCAGTTGGCGGGTGATATTCATTTCTACCTGAAAGAATTCGACCAGGCTTATAACGAATATATGGTCGTGAATAACAGTGACCTGGCATCGCCTAACTCTTTTTACTGGGCAGCCAAGGCGAAAGAAAATACTCCCGGATTCAATATCGGCGATGTGATTGCTTTGCTGGACGGTGCAGTAGACAAATGCGGCCTGCCTCTTACTTCCGAAGCCGGCCAGTATATTTTGGAACGAATAGACTGGAAACTTCGTTTGTCTCAATATGCGGAAGCGATAGCCGATTATGACCTGTATTATAAGGCAATGAAAGGCGATGTCGGCAGTAGTTTTTATTTCTACCGTGAACAGGCAAAATTCCGTGCCGGTGATATGGAAGGTGCTTTGGCTGATATCAAGGAAGCGGTTCGTCTGAGTCCTGATGTACCCGATTATCGGGCGGAAGAGGCATCTGTATATGTCCGCATGAAAAATTATACCGACGCATTGGCTAGCATCGAGGAAACATTGAAAGTGGCTCCCGATTTTGCGGCTTGCTACCGTTTGAAAGGTATCTGTTATGTGCGTATGGAAAAGAAAGCGGAAGCCTGTGAAGCGCTGAACAAAGCGAAAGAACTGGGTGACCCGTTGGCTGAAAGACTGATAAAGGAACATTGTAAATAAGATCCGGATATGAATAGTGTAAAAAGTATTTTCATTGTGGTTGCCTTGGGCTTGTGTCTGATCGGTACAAGTAGTTGTAAAGGTAAGTCAGGACAAAAAGACAGTAAGGAGTCGGAGACTCGTACAACGGTTCAAACAACCCTTTTCGATAAGTCATTGCCCGAAATCAAAGAGTTGGTCGAGGGAAAATGGGAGTTGGTAAGCGGACAGAATACCACTCAGCTTTGTGAGTTTGAAAATACTTTCATCCAGTTCAACGGCGATAAATACGTCTGGACAGAAGAAGGCAAAGACGAACCGGGCGACCTGAACTGGCGGAAAGCCGATACGGGAGCGGGCTACGAAGCCTATCTGATGGATGTGTTTTTAGAAACGAGTCCTTCTTATCCGTTAGCTATCAAAGGCGATACACTATTTATCCAGGATTGTACAGAGACAGCCTATAAATATACGTTGGTGAGACGTTGAATTAATTGACCTTACTTTTCTCTTGATAGAAAAGTAACATTCAAATCTGATAATAACTGAACTATAAAGCAATTACATCTATTGTTTTTGAAATCAACTATCATACTATCATAGTCTAATGTAATATGCATATAATTAGTGTATTAGTCTATGATAGTTGTTATTGTTAACTGTCATTTATCTATCATTCAACTATCATATTAACATTGTTTTAACCAAACTATCGTTCCTGTATCTATTAAAAATCCTCTATCCTAAAGTCTTTTTTACCGGAATATACAGACCTATTTCATTAAAACACCTATTTATTGTTGTCAGGATGCCCGTTTTATCCTGTTTGACACCCGGATGTTGACGATGCTCAGACCCGGGTGTCGGCAATCTTGAGACCCGGGTCTCAAACAACAAAAGTAATTACTTCCTTGAAAATAAGTCATATACTTCAGCAAAATAAGAAGCTTGCCTTGGGTTTCCGGATAGGACTATGATAGTTGCATGATAGATAAATGACAGTTAACAATAACAACTATCATAAGGTAATGCTTTTATAATTAGTGTGTTACTCTTTAAAATGATAGTATGACAGTAGATTCGATGAAGTTGTTTTTAAGACACATTCAAATCCAGTCAATAATTGAATTGCTAATCCCACAAACTTAACTGTATCCCGTCTTTACCTTTATCCTTATCCTCTTTCTTTTGCGGCTTTTTAGCATTGCCGAAAACGGTTTTACCGCCATATTTATAAGACGTGTCCCGTTCATGTTGAACCCAGTCGTCGAAATAGTTACTCGGAGTATAACTTTTCTCCATCTCCTGGGATATTTTGGACAGGTTCTTTAAGGCATTTGATTTGTCCTTTTCTCCAAGCCGTGCCTGACGGATTGCCTTGTCAAAGACTTCGATAGTCTCATCATAAACGCTTGTCGGAACCGGGAACGGATGTCCGTCTTTCCCTCCATGGGCAAAAGAGAAACGTGCCGGATCGGAGAAGCGGGAAGGGGTTCCGTGTATTACTTCGCTGACCAATGTAAGAGATTGCAACGTGCGCGGTCCGACTCCTTCCAGCAAAAGCAACGATTCCATATCGGATACATTGGTTTCGTGTGCCAGGATGAGGGCGGCTCCGAGCCGTTTGAGGTTTACGTCTTCGGCTTTTACTTCGTGATGGTTGGGCAGGATGATGGATACTTCACGCATTAGTTTGTCCGGCGATTCCTTTGTCAATTCCATGATGCCTTCTTTGGTCGGGGCCGCAAGTTTATCGGTCAGGTTGAGGATCAATCCCTGATTTCTTCCGCAGACAGACGTATGCGGTTCCTCCATAAAAGAACGTAAAGAGGAAGAAAGCCAGTGGTAGCGTCGTGCCATGCGTTCATTCGGGTTCATCCCTTGTTGGATGACAGACCAGTCACCTTCCTTTGTGACAATAAATGTATGCAGGTAAAGTTGAAAACCATCCTGTACGGCTGTATTATCGACTTTGGCAGCCAGTTTGCTGTGTCTTACCAATTCATTCCCGTTTAATCCGGTTTTGTTGGCTACCTCCAGCAATTGATTAGGTGTTTCTCTCGAAAACTTACCTCTTCCTCCGCAAATATAAACACCAAGTTCTTCCGACCGGTAATTGATCGCTTTTCTCAGGGCATTCATAACAGACGTTGTAATACCAGACGAATGCCAGTCCATTCCCAGCACGCAGCCTAACGACTGAAACCAGAAGGGGTCACTTAGCCGTTGCAACAAAGCCGGACGTCCGTATTCGATGATGATGGCTTCTGCAATAGCTCCGCCAAGCAGGCTCATTCGTTCGGCCAACCAAGGGGGAACGGTTCCGTAATGTAATGGTAAATCTGCTGTACCTCTTTTCATAGATGCGAAGATAGCTAAAAAACAGGATCGGTTCAGTTAATGAAATGCTAATATAAACAACAAAAGAAAAGTCTGTGATGTTATTAATTAGAAATCAAATAGTAACAGCTATGTATTTGGAAGTAAATAAGAACGACCACGTTCAAGGTCCGGTCAATGCGCCGATAGAATTGATAGAGTATGCTGATTATCAGTGTCCTTATTGTAAAAAGGCTTATCATATAGTAAAGGATATACAGAAGAAACTCGGGGACAAGGTTAAATTTGTTTTTCGTAATTTCCCGTTGACAGAGTTGCATCCCCACGCTTTGCACGCAGCTATTGCTGCTGAGATCGCTGCTTCTCATGGGAAGTTCTGGGAAATGCACGACCTTCTTTTCGAGAATCAGAATGCTTTGGACGATTATTACCTGTTGGAATATGCCAGGAAGCTGGGAATAAATGCAGCGGAGTTTGAAACGGATTTCGGCAAAGACCGTTTCTATCAGAAAGTAAAAGATGACTACGATTCCGGATTGGAAAATGATGTACAGGGAACCCCGACTTTCTTCGTCAATGGCGAACAGTTTGACGGGAACTGGATGAATTCAGAGTTTCTGGAATATCTGGAGTCTTTAATCGTTAAGTAATTATGAAGAAAATAAGTTTGTTCATACTGGCCTCTTTCTTGTTGGTAGCTTGCGGAGCATATAAATACCTGGATTTGGGAATGTTGACTACAGGTATGACCGTTGCCGAGGTGGAGAACCTGATGGGGCCTCCCAACCGGGTATTGGCTGTAAACAAGAAAGATGGTTATGTGCAGGAGGTTCTGGAATACCGGACAGCCCGTGATGAAGTGTATGCGTTGGAGTTCTGGGATAACTATCTGACAGGATATGAATATTTGTATGACGATGTAACCTATATTCCACCGGTAGCTCCTCCGATGATATTCCCGGATTATGGCCGTCCTATTTATATTTACCCTCCGGACCATCATCACCCGAACCGTCCGAACAAGCCTAACCGTCCCGGTTCGAATCGCCCGGAGTCCAATCGACCAAGTCGTCCGGAGTCCAACAGACCCGGCTCGAATCGTCCCGAATCGAATAGGCCAAGCCGTCCGGAAACCAATCGTCCGCAGACAAAACCTTCGGAAGTTACCCGTCCGTCGAATAGCGGAACAAGTAACCGTACGGAACAGTATAGAAATCCAACGAATAGTCAGTCAAAAACGAATGACAGATCAAATACAAACGGAAGGAATGGGGGACGAAGATAGTTATTAATTGCGTATATTTGTTCATGAAAATATATCTCACTGAATATGAGATCAAATAAGGAGAACGGAAGTAATAGTGAATATATCAAATAAGTAAGTATATTACGAATTATATTTAGATTATGCTTTTAGAAAAACTACTTAAAGAATTTAATTTTAGCACTAATACTTTTAATTTGGAGGAATCTAAGTTATTTGACCAATATTTTGAACGAATATTGGTTAGTAAAGGTACATTTTTGATTAAAGAAGGAGAAACAGAAAGGTATAGTTATTTCGTTTTTGATGGAATATTGCGTTGTTGGCTTTTAAATCATAAAGGGGAAGAACAAATTTTTTGGTTTTGTAAAGAGGGTACGTTTTCAATGTCGAATATATCTTTTACATTACAAACAAGGTCTGCATTTAATGTGCAAACAGTTGTAGATAGCGTTATTTACCGAATAGGCAAGAAACAAGTAAATGAACTATATACTGCTATCCCTAAGGTAAAAACTGTATTTGAAGATTTGAATGCTATATTGTTGAATAAACTTTTGGAAAGAAATATCGATTTGATTAAATATTCTCCTGAACAGTATTATCTACAGATGATTGAAGAATATGGCATTACATTAAACTATATCCCACTCAAAGATATAGCTTCTTATTTGGGTATCACGCCGCAAGCACTAAGCAGAATCCGTAAACGTATTTTTTAACCTGGGTTCAGTGCATTGAATGTATAAGTTCCGAACTTTGCGGCTTTAAATAGCAATTACAATTATGATTAGAAAAATTAAAGTTACGGATTATCCACG
>ERZ857922.2926-NODE-2926-length-16031-cov-4.074549_pt1 | contig 16031 bp, 19 predicted proteins | sample MGYA00519579_ERZ857922 | MGnify/ENA primary metagenome ERZ857922 (study PRJEB31778, sample SAMEA3449375) | human gut metagenome | biome: human gut; feature: human-associated habitat; material: faeces | place: United Kingdom | collected 2010/2012 ... | reverse complement strand
ATGGTTGGTAGGAAATCGGCCGGAGCGAGGCCAGAGTTCAAGTGGTAGAAAAACAGGTTGAGGTGATCCGATATGTGGAAAAGAAGAAGGCTGAGATTCATGCGCGCCCTAATGCCGGCCGCGATGATCTGCTTAAGCTCATGCGCGCCGGCCGGCTATAGTCCGGGTTGTCCGGTTTATCCGGCAGCCGGCGAAAAAGTGGCCGCGGAGCTGGAAAAAATCAGTTATGACCAGGCGCCGAACTTTTGGGAGTGGCTGGGGCGGATCGACAAACTCCGGCAGGAGTTGGAAGTATGCGGAAAATGAAGGTTTGGATATATCGGCCGGATATGGCCAACCGTGTCGATCCGGCATGTTTATATGATCACCGAGGACAAAACTATTATGACTGGAAAAGGGACGAAGAAACTTTGTATAGGGAAAAACTTGAAAAAATACGAGAGAAGCTGAATAATCTGCCGGACTACCAGGTCCATGATTACTGGCGGTGATTTGAGGCGGGAAAGGGAAATAAAATTATGCCACCAGTTCTTGACGAATTAGCGCAAGCTGATCTTTCATTGCGGTGATTTCTGAACGATGCTCTAAAAATATTTGTAAATCAATGATGTTTTTTCGAACATTAGACGAATTGGGCAGCCAAGCATCTGAATAGCTCGTTGAAATAACGAGCTATTTTTTTTGTTTTTTACTAGTGATCTGCTAAATGATACAGCAAGGTGACACAGCAGATGGCTCAAAATCAACCCAGATTACTTCTTCGGAAACACTCTTATTACATTAGAATATTTATCCCACGAAAACTCCAATCAGTTGTAAAAAGAAAAGAAATACGATATTCTCTTCACACAAACAACTATTTTGAGGCTTTAAAAAAGCTTCGTCAAGAATCTGCTAAAATTGACAGTTGGTTAGAAGAATTAGGCAATAATGAGGATGATATGGAGTTAAAAGATAAAAAATTAAATCTCACAGAAGAAGATGCCAACAGCTTATTGCTTTCTCGCCTTGATGAAATTGAAAACTATTTCATCAAACAACAAGATCGGTTAAAAATAGACAAGCCCAAAGTATTGGATATTAGTCTGTTTGAAGAACATCTAGGAATGTTAAAAAGTCCTAAAATAAACAGCAATCTCTACAAATTAGCTATATTAATCAAAAATTTATTAAGAAAAACATCACAGTATTTACCAGACGATGCTCCTGAAAAAGAAATATTTAAAAATGTAAAACAAACTGAAATATATGTAGAGTTAGAAGAAATAAATTCTCCATATACTTATGGCATAAGTGAATATGTGGATTTCAAAGCTTTGGTTCAAGACAAATATTTTTTAGAATATCTTAAAAACTGTTTTGAAACAGAAGAATATATTGAAGAAAAAGCAAAAGCTATCTACAAGAACAAAGAATATAAATCAAATAATCTAAAAATTTCTAATTTTGTTAATATTTTAAAGCAAAAAGAATTATTAAAGTTAGAAGAGCATAAATTAGTCAAAACACACTGGAAAACGGTATTCAAGAATATGTGTAGTACCGATAAAGCTAAAACAAGCAAAAATACGATTAACAAATACGAACAACTCTTGAATATGGTATTTTCAATTATTGGAAAAGACAAAATTGAAGATATTAATTTTGAAGATTGCAGCAAATTTGTTTCTCTTATTTATAAGTTACCTCCCAAATGCAAAGAAAAGTATCCAAAACTAAATATTGCAACGGCTATCCAACAAAATGAGGCTAAGAATGGTGATTGTATCAAAATTAAAACAGTCATTGATCATTTTAGAATCTTTAAAGAACTAATGGCATACGCAAAATTTTCTAAGGTTATCAAAGAAAATCCTTTTGAAAATTTCAAAACACCTAAAAAAAATCATAATAATGACGATAGTAAAATTATTGATTCTTTTACACCTGACGAATTAAAGAAGATATTTTCAAAGGAAACATACCCTAGCAGGTATGATCGTAAAAATTTCTATCGCTTTTGGATACCTCTGATCGCTTTATATCACGGAGCGAGACAAAGTGAAATTGCTCAATTACAACTTGATGATATAATAAAAAAAGATGGATATTATTGTTTTAACATTACCGATGAAGGTAATGAGAAATCAATAAAAAATAAAGCCAGCAGAAGAACAATACCTATACATCCCACGTTAATTAAACTAGGATTGGTGGATTTTGTTAAAGAAATTAGAAAAAAGAAAAACAAACCCAATAACAGAATATTTTATACTTTAACTCCCGATTCCCGAGGAAAACTCAACGATAAAATTTCCAGTTGGTTTAATACCACATATTTAAAAAGATTAGGATTAAAAACCAAATCCAAAAATTTTCACTCATTTAGACATACTTTCAGAAGTGAAGCTGGACGACAAATAAAAAATGATAATGTAATCATCCGCATTGGAGGTTGGGAACTTCCTGGAATGGCAAAAGTATATCAGCATATAGGCATACCAGAAATGTATAATGAACTGAAAAAGCTTAAATATCCAATTAATATACAAGATTTAATGCCAGACCCCAAACGAGGAATATTTTAAGTTTTTGTATGCATATTAATCTTTTATGCCCAATTCCTTACGAATATGAGCTTGAAAATCCAATATTTTCTTATTATTTTTTGTGTGTGCCTTATCAAAGTTTTTCTTATACTGTAAAGGACTATTAAATAAATCTCCAAAAAAATCATAAAACAAATCCATTGTTTTCTTATTTCCCCAAATACATTCAACTTGAATTATATTCAATAAGTCTTTGGTTTGTTTTGACATCCAATTATCTTTTCCAATACGAATATCTTTTTCAAAACGCATTAAAAAATCATACATTTTGGCATATAAGTCTTCTCTCTTTCTTTTCAGATACAGCTCATCATCTCGCTTCTGCTTTTGTATTTCTTGTCCTGCCATAAACTTAAATTGCTTTGCCATCGTTAAATAAGCAGCAAAGCCACCTACCGCAGCACCTACAATACCTGATAATGATGAAACTAAAATTTGACACCAATCCATTATTAAAGTTCCTTATTTTTCTGCTAATTTTTGAAATACTGACTTATCCAGAGATTGTGCTATCTTTTCCAAACTTTTTTGTGTTTCCAGATAATTCTTAATAAATTTTTCTAAAATCTCTCGGGTTATAGGTTCCATATACTCTTTAATAAACAAAAACAAACGTTCAATATCATTCTTTGTACTATCACTTATAACTTTTCTCAACAAACTAAAATTTGTTACATTGCCTGAATGAAGTAATTGACTTCTCAAATCATAAGCTGTTTTAAATATTAAACTTAAATCTTTTTTTAATAAGGATGAACCTCTTACCATCAAACAATATTGTAATTCAGATTTTCTATCATTTAATAAGGTTGTTTCCCAAACAGTACAAAGCTTTATTATTTTTTCTGTTAAATTTACCGCTGAATAATAAGACATAAAATAAGATATAGGTAACCAAAGTGCAGAAGCTGATTCAGAAATTTTATTTTTATATTCCCAAATATTTTTCCACATATCTAATGATAATTCATACTCATCCCACCAAAACATTTTTGTATCAATATAAAATACCCTATCAATAAAACTTAACTCTGTCGATAATGGAAGATTAAAACTACAATGCTCTTTATCCGCCAAAGCATAAACTCGATTTACCTGAATATTTCCAGTATACTTCAATCTCATTGCTGTTAATAAAAAGGAAAAATCTTCCGCCACATTATCTCGTATTGATTGGTTTCTATCTGATATTTCTTTATCATATCCCTGAAACAAGTCTAACTCTTTTATCAATACATATTTTGCCAGAGGTCTTTTATACAGCATTCCTGCAAAAGGTTTCTTAATATCTTCATACAAATCTTCGGGATTAAATAATTTTCCATTTAAATTTTGAAATATAAAATCATTCGTAACAATTTTATAACCCTTTAAATCTTCATTTATAATATCCTTATTAACAGATACATTATAAAGCGGCACAATAAAATAAGATTTATAAAATTCATCTGAACTCATTGTTTCTTTCCCAATAACAATTGCTATGAAAAACATTATCATTAGAATTCAATGAAGTCAAATTACTAAAAAATAGTTGCTCAATATAATGCATAGTAAATATTTCTCATATAGAACATTTTCTCTTGACTTCCAACGTATAAATGTTGTCCTTTATTGATTATAGATGATGTCTTCGAGGATTTCTCCAAATGGAACTAAGCAATAAAGAATTAGCCTTTTTAATTACTATCGCATTATTTTTTCTATGGTGTTCATATAAAAATATAGATTGTCTTATCCAACTAATAAAAGCTACATTTTCCCCAAAATTAGCTAAACTCTATCTTGTTGTTCTCATATATTTCATTACTATAACATATCTTCTATATCAAATAAATCTATGGAATTATTTATTGCTTAAAACATCTGTTGTTTGGGTATTAAGTACTGGTATATTGACCGTCTTTTCTACAATAGAAAAAAAAGAAGTTGATATTAGAAAAGTAATAACAAAATCATTCATAATTTCACTTTTTGTCAATTATATTCTCGGATTTAGCAATTACAACTTACTTATTGAGGTATTTCTTCTTTGGCTAGTCATTTTTCTATCCTTATGTATAGTAATACTACAAAACGATAAGCAATTAAAACGAAAACCTGGAATAGATAAGTTAGAAAAATTGATTTTTATTATTCTTACGATAATCTTTTTTAACAATTTTATAAACGGTGTTTTATATCTTATAGAGAATAGAGGGGATGAATTTTCTATCCAAGAATTAGTACTTCCATTTCTATATACACTTGCATATATTCCTTTTTGCCATTTACTTGCAGCATATGTTCAATATGAAATAGCACTAATAAGGCTTGGATACTATGATATTGAAAATAAATTTTTGAAATTTTATTTACTTGTTCGTTTGACTTTTATTTTGAAAGCGAATACTAAAAGAATTGAAAGGACTCAGAAATATCCTTTGTATAAAACGTTTTCCAACTGTAAATCTGTAAAATGCATTAATAGTAAACTGAAAAGACTAAATGCAATCACAAGAGTTGTTAATCCCCATTAAAAAAGCCCACAACTATTTCTTCTTTGATAAGCTCTTTTCTATCGTTTTCAGACATTCTAAATAAGCCGCCTCAACAGGAGTAATTGTTTTCTGCTGATATTTTTTATATTCAGCATCAACCTTTTTCATTGCATCACTATGTTTAATTTTTCCAGCATTCTGTAAAACTTTTTCCCCTGTGGCTGATAAGATATTATCCAGTTGTTTGAGATAATCTTTCATATAAAGATATTCGTGGCGAGCTGCATAGATTTCAGCAAAGTCAAAATATCCTGATACCAAATTGTTTAAAATTTTAAGTTCCTCGGGCGTTAAATAATTTTTGGCAATTTTAGCCTCTGATTTTGTTGGTAAATCACCTGAAAAGGTTGTCAGCCCCATAAAAGGTTTATCAGAATCGACTCGCTCATAGATAACTTCTGATGCAGTATGTCCGTGGGCTGCGTAATGCAATTTATTTTGAACAACTTTGAAAAACTCAATAGTTTCAGGTGCTTTGGCATCATAATCCCTGCTGGTGGCGTATAAATCCAAGACCTGACGGTATAAAACCTTTTCAGAAGAACGGATGTCTCTGATACGGTCAAGCAACTCTTTCCAATAATTACCGCCGCGATTCTGCTTTAACCGCTCATCATCCATTGTAAAGCCTTTGATGATGTATTCTTTTAACCGCTCTGTCGCCCAAATACGAAACTGTGTCGCAATAGATGATTTGATACGGTAACCCAAGGAAATAATCATATCCAGATTATAGTATTCGACATCTCTGGAAACCTCTCTATTTCCTTCTTTTTGAACTGTTCGGAAATTCCGAACAGTTGAACTTTTTTCTAATTCACCTTCTTCATAAATATGTTTAATATGTTCGCTGACATTTGATTTGCTTGATTGATAAAGTTCAACCAACTGGGCTTGTGTAAGCCAGACTGTTTCCCCCTCCAACTTGACATCAATCTTATTTTTACCATCATTAGTCTGGTAAATAATAATCTCACCCTGATCATCAGTCATTAGACAACCCCTTAAAATTCTATCATAATTTAGCTCATAATAATGGTATCCATTTAAAATATGGTGAATCATTTACCAAAAGAATAAAAAAATCCAAACACTCTTTGTTCAGAATTATAATATGCTACATAATAAAAAATTTAACTTATATTTTTCATTCTTCAATAAATTGTAGAAATTCATTTACTATTGGAGTTGTTATAGGAGCCTCTAATCTAGACCACTTCAACGTTACTGTATCTATATAATTTTTTATAACTATTAGCCTATCCGAGAATAAATCTCCTATCACCAAATGCTCCACTTCTCCCTCTTGGTAAGAAAAATTACTTTCATTAAAGAATTTTTGAGGCGATGATTGATAGTAATATAATGCGCCGTGAATATTATACTTTCTTATAAAAGAGGCGTATTTTGAGGGATTATGAAAATACATCAAAGTTTCTATATGAGCTAATGAATATTTTCTTAACATATTGAGAAAAATATGAGTTTTTATATTATTTATATTTTCATTTTTTATTGTATTGATTATAGTATTTGCATATAAATAGACTTTGTTTTCTTCAACATCAGATATTGCACCTTGCCCCGCATTTGCTAATATTTGAGCAAAATTAGAAATCGAATTAATTTTATTAAAATCTACACTATCTTTGAGTTTTTGAAGTTTTTCTTCTAAAACTTCTTCCCATTTTTCTCTTCTCTGCTGCCATTGCCTACCGGCATATTCATCGTACATCGTTTGCACAAACCCTGTGATTGGGTTTGTATTCATAATTGCTTTTACTAATCCAGCTCCGGCATCGGTAATTTTATGATTTTCTGTAATTTCACTCATCTAAGTCCCTCATCATTAATGCTTTCTTATAAAAAACTAATCTTCAATTAGTTTTGCTATATCTCCCCTCTGTGGAGATTCAAAAGGACTATATTTATATGCTCCTGTTAAAGCTGCTGAAAACGAAATCAAAGCATTTGATAAATTTCTACTTTTCAGAACTGAATATTTGTCTCTTACTTCTATTATTTCCCCTTTTCCTCTTATTATTTCCCATCTTCCTAAATCTTCTTGTGTTTCAGGGTCAATGATTATATCTCCTAATTTATAAACAAGATATTTTTGATTTTCTTTTATACCATCATTAAGCCCCTTGTTTAGTATTAATGTATAATTATCAATAACTTGTGCAACTAACAACTGTTTACTCATTATTATTCTCCTTTAACAACTCAATACTCTTAAAATTAGCAAAAGGTCGAATCTTTATATTTTTTATTTTCCGATGCATAAACTTTTCAAAATAGTCTTGTCTTATATTTATAACTTTAATTTGCAATTTGTTCTCTTCCTTATCTATTGAATCAACAAGACCTATCCCGATAAAAATATTAAATTCTCCATCATTATAATAAAAACTAACATAAGAATCTAAGGTGTATAATTCTGAATAGTTTGCAAGTATAAGTCCTTGTTCTTCATTTATAGCCCTTATTTTAGGAGAAATAATTAAGGTAATTTTCTTATCTTCTAATCTAAGTATATGCTTAAATTGTGCTAAAATTATAATTAACAGAAATGAAAATAAGGGTACGAAAACTATTGACGGAGTTTTTATTCCCAGAGGACACATCCAAAATAAACATCCAATAATAACTGAAATTATTAGATATTCTAAAAAATCTTCTATAAAATTTTTTAACATAGCCTTCCTTTCATTACACCAGATAATTTAATAGTAACACTTTATTAAATATCATAAACAAATAAATATTGTCCTGTGAATACCATTTCAAAAATATCTGCGACCAATTATTTCTATAATGATTGTAGTAACAATAAAGCGTACCTTACTGTTACCTAAAAAACGTCCGCTTGAAAGTAATATTAAGGTAATATTTGCATTGACTTTATAAAAGTAATGCGTATATTAAAACTATAATATTACTTTAAAGAGGTTTAAATAATGAAATTTTTATATGCTCGTGTTTCTTCAAATGATGGCAGTCAGCATATTGACCGTCAGACAACCGAAATGAAAAAATATGATGACGTGTTCATTGATTATGCATCAGGTGGTTCAACCAATCGTCCAAAATTGCAGGAAATGCTGAAATGGATTAGAAAAGGAGATAGTGTTGAAGTTCATTCTATTGATAGGTTAGCAAGAAACATCAATGATTTGCTCCAAATCGTAAAGATTATAACCGATGAGCGGCACGCCGAGATTTTTTTCATCAAAGAAAATTTACGTTTTACAGATAATGAAACCAATCCGTTTAACAAACTGATGCTCCACTTGCTTGGTTCTATTGCCGAATTTGAGCGTAATATGATTAAGATGCGGCAGAAAGAAGGTATTGCTATTGCAAAACAAAAAGGCGTCTATTCAAAAGAACGTTGTAAAAAATTATCACTTTCTAAAATTGAAGAACTGAAAAAAGATATTGCCGATAAAGTTAAAATTTCTGATATTTGTAAAAAATATGGAATTACCAAACCGACTTTTTACAGGTATAAAGAAAATTATAAATTGTAATTTTACATAATGTTCAGAACAATTTTTCTTGCTAATTCTGTGGCATTCCAACCTGAACTATTGAAACCGTAAGTGGATTTTATCCCTTTTGGGGCATCTAACAGAGTAATGAGAGCATATTCTTGGTTCTGATAGCTAAAATGTCCGAGGAATGTTGTGATAACTTCATCTGGATTATCTAATTTATAATCGGTAGCCATCAGACCATAAATATTGATGCCCTCTATGTTTACCTTACGGGCTGTTCCAGTAAGCACATTATTTCTTAATTTTTCCAATTCTTTCTTATCTGCTGATTTGACGAAAGCTGTATAATCTTGGATAAACTGCTGTGTGGTTGCCGTTTTGTCCTTTTTCAGGAGCTTCATAATGTTGTTAGGTGTATATGAATAGTCTTGATTATAATTAAAATCCTTCAAAATACTGATAGATGCAGAGTTTAATACTTCATTGTTTTTAAGATTTATCAGAATAAAAGCCCCACCAGTCGCATTAAATTTTTCAATTTCTTCTGCCAGCACGCTGGTGTTTTTCTTACAGATGCTTGTTTCCATATTACAGTTTTTAGCAAAAGATTTGTTGTCCGCAATGTTTTGATGAGCACATCCCATCAAAATTAGAGAAATTATCATCAAAGCCTTTTTCATTACTTTTCTCCTATATCAAGTCAATTCTTCTGCCGCCCAGAGTATCGTTTGAATTACTGCAAAAAGCATTTATTTCTTTACTATTATTTGTAATTTTTACAAAAGTCATTTTTCTTTTCTTGTGGCAATTGGGAGAAAATATTTAACATTTGCAATTCTTCTTGGGGTATTTCTGTTATAAGAATTTTATTATTTCCATAAATAGGATGTGGTGTCTTCAACGGAATAATCGAGCAGCGAAAACTCATTTTTCGCCACATTCCAAAACCGTTTTGCACTTCTGCTGAACCAATATACATTTCAGGTAAACTACCATTTTCATCACATACAGAAAATGGTTTAAAGGAAGCATTTTTATAACCATAGTTGATATTTTTTTCCAATTCCTGAATACATAAAGATACATTAGCATCTGAAATGGTATTACCACCATTGGATATGATGAATAAAAATAAACATATTATTCCAATGATTATTCCGTATTTCTCTTCTTTCTTTAATTTTATATTAGAGTTGATTTTTAATTCTTTATTAATGCTACATATCATTTTCCAAGCAAAGATAACAAAGGCAATGATTATCAGGAACATAAAATAAAGCAGGAGCCAACCATAATCATTAGCAATTATGCAAAAAACTAATATTGGTATTAATAACAGAGCTAATATTTTAGCTGTTTTTACATTTACAATTTTAGGAACTTCAAACTTAACAGAACTGACATCTGGCTTTTCTTGCCGCTTTATTTCCTTTGTTTTGTTCTTTTCAAACAATATTAAATGAAAATACTTCTCATTTACTTGTATCTTTTTCGATTTAATATTGACCAGATGGTGTTCTTGAATAAACGCAACAGCATTCTTAATATCTTCTATTTTATATTCTTCTGATAGTTTGCTGTTAATTTCTTTTTCCGATACTATTTGAGGTGCATCAAATTTGGAAACAAATAGATAAAGTATTTTAAGAATTAATTCTGAGGAAACATTATATTCAACAGCTTTATCCAATACAGCATAGAAATCGTCTTTTAATTTATTTTCCATACCCTTTTTCGCCATATACGAAGGTAACTCCCAAGCAAGTATAAACACTATAATATAGATGATGATTTCCAGCATTTTATCTCCCTAACTTAATTCAATGTTCGTAAATCAGGAATGCATCGGTTAACAAGTTGGTTAATTGTTTGCAATTGATTACACTGTGTTCCTATTTCCAAACCCAGACTCAAAAATGATTGGTAATTTTCCAAAGAACCGTACATAGCTGAAAAACGCATTCTATCCATCATAATCAATCGTTCAGCTCCTCCCGGTACAGGTGCAGTGCATTCTATTTGTCCTGCTTGAATACCGATGCATAAAGCTGTTCGTTCTGCTCGGGAAAGCTGATAATAACGGTTATTATCAAAAACAATATCATATGGTGAATTTCCACTGACACCACTGTTATCGCTATGTACAATCATTACTATGGCAGCAAATAATTGCAAAATAGCAACGACGGATACTATTAAGATTCTTAACTTATTATTCATCTCTTATTCCTCAATTTTACCAAAAGTTTTACGAATTTTAAGAAGACAACTTTCTAAAAGCAGACTAATTTCTTTATTAAAGATGATATGGCGATAAGAATACATCAGATACATACCTGTAAAGAATACAGCCAAATTTCCCAGAATTTGTATATCAGGTATTTTAGCAAGGAAACCTGCATCAATAAAAATATTCCATAAAGCAAATGTATAAATTAACGCTTTATGAAAGACGGATTTATATTGGGGAATATAGTGTGTTTGAGCAATCATAAAATACACACTGACATAAGCTAGTATTCCTTTATATGGAGTAAATGAAAACAATGTCAGAGCAATAAAACAGATGACAAACAATGTTTTGTTCAAATAAAATTCTATTTTTTTATCAATAAGAATATTAAAAGCAAAAACAGAAAAAAATCCTGAAAGCCCCACTATTGCTAGCTGTGCAGTTACTGACAATCCTAATTTGTTTCCAATACTTAAATTTGTAAACAGCAACAGAAAAACAGTTATAATCCATATATATTTTGAATATTTTCCGATTTGAGAAAGCAATTTAGAATAATTTAAGGATAAGCATATTGCTATTGGTATAGTAAATGACAAAATTCGGAACAATTTTGTGCTAACAATAGAGGAAATTAGGCTATTCTGCCACGTTCCTCCTGTTAGATGTCCTGATGCAAGCAAAATTGAAAAAATAATAAGAAATGCTAGTTTTAATAAAAAGCACCATTTCATCGTCTTGCACATATCTTCATATGAAAAATTATTTACCTTTTTTTCAAGATTATTACTCATAAAATTTTCCTTTATCAAAACATAGATAAACATTCTTGCTGTTTGTCTTTTCCTTTAATCTGCCAGCAATATGACTTTTCCCTCTTGATTATTGCCAGACAATATTTTTGCTCGTCATTATCTTTAATTTGCCAGCAGTAGGTTGTGTCATTTTTAGTCTTTGCCAAACACATCTTTTGAGCATCATTGTTGCTGATTGCCCAACAATCAGCTTTGGCTGGGTTAATAGCAGAAAAGATTAAAATAAATGCCCAGATATACCTCATTATAGATTTTCTCCTAGAACATCTTCTTTGATTTAAGTTTATTGACTTCCGCTTTTAATTCTTGTACACGGGCATCATTGGCAGCTTTTATTGCCTGCTGGCGTTTTATTTCCTTATTTTTCATTTGCTGAACATACTGCTTGGCTCCTTTATTTCCCTTTTGCAGGGCTTTATTCAGGTGTTCCTGAACCAACAGACAGTCATAATATTCATCATCTCGTAATGTTGTGCAGTTTTTGTCATCATATGGATAAATTTCTTTTTTTACTAAAAACAGAGAATATGATGCATTACCATCACCCCAGTCATCAGCAACTTCCAACATATCCATTGCTGTCTTTCTATTATCATCATTTTGGGGATAGAAACGCTCATCTATTAATAAACTTGCAGCAGTCGTGTAATATTTAGGTTCTCCATTACTATCTTCTCCTGGTCTTCCTGCTCTGGGAAATCCCATATTTGATAATTTAATCAGGGTATAAAACAAGCTGTCTGCCAATTGAGATTTGATTTTCTGATTTTCTTCATTTAACCCCTTATCAAACATTTCAAATACGGTATTTGCATATGTCAAAAGCAGAACATTTGTTCCGCTGTCAGTAGGAAGCATTTGCAATTGTCTGGAAAAAGATGTCAGCTCTGATTTCTTTTTATAATTACTTGCTGATGATAAAATTAAAGCATTATTTTTTGCCGCAATAACTGCCAACGGATTCTCTGTACACTGATTTTGATTGTAAGGATGTTTTTGATAACGGTTGTTATAATCATAACAGGTCGTTTCAACAATGCTCAATAACTCATACGCCTTATTATAATCCTTGCTTTGGGCACTGTTGACAGCTTCTTCTACAACCTGCCGTTTATCCATAAAATAATACTCACTGTTTGCACAAGCACCCAAAGCCAGTAAGGTTAAACCAGCAACTATCTTTTTCATCATAAATGCTCCTAAATGTTAAAATTATTAATCTTTTGCCGAATCGTCTCTTCTTGTTGTTCTTTCTCTCGTTCTTGCTTATTATTTTCTTCAATTATTTGGTTTTGTTCAGATTGACGTATTTTTTCTTGGGCTTTCTGATAATTACCCCAATTGATAAAGAATTTTTTGATAGCAATAGGTTGATTGTTCTCAAAACTGACTTCGACTTTCAAAGCCCACGGTTTTTCAATCCAGAAGAAAATTTCACTATCCTCATTACAGGAAACGGCTATTTTTTGAGTTATCTTGTCATTTTTAGGGTGATATAAGGTATCTTGATTACAGTTAGAAATGTGATGTTTTCTTTTTATTATTGTATCTGGTTTTCCATAATTTTCCGCCAATTTAGCTAAAATCGTATCATAAGGAATATTTCTAACATCAACACCAGTTGTGTAATTTTCCAAAGGAGTCACAACAATGGGTAAATTGTCAGAATATCCCAACAATACACCGCTCTTACAAATTTTATATGATACTGTTTTGTTCTTTATGCACGGATTATTATACTCTGTATGTAAAGGATATTGGAAAGCTAAAAAACAATTATGAGAATCATTACCATCTCTAATGCAATCATTAAATTTCTCTTGTTGGTTTTCATAACAATCAGTATCCAGAAAAGATACTTCTAGTTTTTTTATTTCTTCTTTATTCTGACAGGCATATAATGGCACTAAACCAATATCTATGTCATCATCAACAAACATAGCTTTATCCCGAACAGCCGTTCTAGGAATGCTACGATTGTTCATAAACTGGTTATTGGGTAAATCCCGTGGGTGACCACCATCAACCTCGAAATTTTTGATTTTAATTTTTCCTTTTTCTATTTCTTTTAGTGTCCAACCATTAATTTTTTGGTCGTATAATGATTTTTTAGGAGCACTATTGAAAATATCTTTCGTAATTTCCTCGCCCCAAAGCAATTCAAAACTTTTCTTTTCCAGCTCCTGTCTATAAATTTCGTTAGTACTAGCCTGTGCAAATTGGCTGTATCCTAAGGAAAATCCTAATGACATCAAAAATAGTATAATTTTATTCATTTCTGCTCCTAATGAATAATTTAAAGAACAGTAAATTATACACTCATTTCTGCCAGCCGTTATCTTCCTCTAATTCCTATGAAAACCAAGTATTTCAACTGATTAGGTATATAATATTCTTTTTTTCTTGCATTTTTTATTTTACCAGGTATGTTAAAAATAAAAGTTCATTATTTTTCAACATATTAGCTTAGATTTTCACTCTAATTTCAATAAATAAAAGAAAAAGGATTAGAGATGATATATGCGTATGTAAGAGTTAGCTCTCAAATACAAAATGAAGCGAACCAACACTATGAAATTGAGCAATTTGCTCAAAAAAATGGCTTAAAAATTGATGAATGGATTGAAGAAACAATTTCATCTGGTAAAGATTTGAAAAAAAGAAAATTCAATTCCTTGCTTAAAAAATTAAACAAAGATGATATTCTGATAACAACAGAGCTTTCCAGAATTGGGCGTAAAAGCTTTGAAATAATGGGCATCCTTTATGAATGCCTCAACAAAGGCTGCCAAGTTTGGACAACGAAAGAAAAATATAAGCTTGGGGATGACCTAAATTCTCAAATATTGGCTTTTGCTTTTTCTATTAGTGCTAGCATAGAGAAATCATTAATCTCTGCCAGAACCAAAGAAACACTTGCTAGGTTGAAAAATTCAGGTGTTAAACTTGGAAGGCCCCAAGGAAGTAAAAATAAAAATCTGAAATTGGCAGGTAAGGAAAAAGAAATTAAGGAATTATTAGCCCAAGGTGTATCCAAAGCTAAAATATCCAAAATATATGGTGTGAATCGTATCAGTCTTTATCATTTCATCAAAAATCATCTAAATAAAGAGCCATAGTTTTTGCTATGGCTTTGGGTGTAAAAATAGTTTTTTAATGTTACATATAATAAAAACATTTCCAATCATCTTTTGATAAAGATAATTTTTGGGATTTTGATAATGAAATTGCTCAAAAGTATAATCATACTCTATTCCGATAGAGCTGATAAAATTATATGGCTCAATTGTAGCATAAATCCCATCTTCGTTATAAACATAAAAATACAACTCTAAAACTACATTTTTGCTGTCCTGCTCATAATACATCACCCCAACAGTTCCCAATAAATTGTTTGGATGCACAAGATTCCAGCCCTCTAATAGCGATAAAACGGCTTCTTTTACTTTATAAAGGTGAGCATCCTTAAAGGTCAGCTTAAATATATCAGAATGTTTCATAGAAAAGTTGTTTTGAAAATTATCAAAATTAAACTGTTGGTTCGTTGGTGCAAGAGCGTTCGCAGCTTTCTCCAATTCATAATTTCTTTTATATATGGTCATATCAGCACATCCTTTCTTCGATATTGTGAAGCAATTCTGCCGAAAATATGATTTTGGAAATATGGTAAAATATTAGGTAGAACACTTTCTTCACGGATTTTTTGATATAATGTTATTAGTGAACCGATACTTGGTTTGATATTCAAATCATACAAGAGAACATTCATATAATTACTATTTTTACCTAGATATTGCTCGCTAAATTGTCGAAATGAACGAATTTTACCTTGTCTATATAATAAATTTGCTATTTCGATTAAGAATCTAACTTCATCATTCGTTGGATAATTGATATTTTCACCGATTTTACGCATAATAAATCCTTTAATTAATATAAATTATTTATCAATTTTTGAGGAAATATCTTGTTGTTGAAAAAATAAAGGAACTGATGAAACAGGTGATAATGCACCCATTGGGCAATCCGCTGCCAGCAGGCATTTGCATTTGATTTATTTACATTCTACTATTTTAAATAAAAGAAAAATGAGCTATTTTCTTCTTTCATTTCTATTATAATAGTTTTTTCTCTTCTTCTATTATAATACTATTATAGAGGTAAAATTTTCCTCTGTATCCCTTGCCAGATAACACTTAGAGCATTTTTCTTAGAATATAACTATATCCAAATCGGGATATAAGAATATCCTAAATGGAAATAAGAGTATCCCTTATGAAATATAACAGTATCCATTTTTAGGATGCGTGGATATAACGATATTTTTTTATAAAAAAAGCGGATATAACAATATC
>ERZ857922.2923-NODE-2923-length-16040-cov-3.846919_pt1 | contig 16040 bp, 19 predicted proteins | sample MGYA00519579_ERZ857922 | MGnify/ENA primary metagenome ERZ857922 (study PRJEB31778, sample SAMEA3449375) | human gut metagenome | biome: human gut; feature: human-associated habitat; material: faeces | place: United Kingdom | collected 2010/2012 ... | reverse complement strand
ACTTAACGATCACGTTTATGATATTTTAAAGTACGTAACTACAATCGTACTACCAGCATTTGGCACTTTGTATGCTGCTATTGCTGTTATTTGGGGATTTCCTTATGGAGAGGCTGTAGTAGGCACTATCGCAGCTATCACTACTTTCCTTGGTGCATGTTTGGGTATTAGTTCTAAGAACTACGAAGGTCAGGGTATCCTAAATATCACCGACGGTAAGGACGGAGAAGAAGGTCTGCTTCTAGATTTTGACATTGACGATCCTATCGGCCTTATGGACCAGAACACAGTAACGTTGAAGGTTAATAACGAGACTGGTAAGACTAGTATGGACGTGAAGGCCAAAGCGTAATTCGCAAAAATTACATGCGCTATAATGGTAGGGTTAAAGCCGATAAAAAGGAGCGAGATATGTTAAATATCGGTAAAAAGAAGCAACCTTCAAAGCTTGATGAAGCTATTGACGAACTTATCGAAGAGATGCGATATGAGGAAAATGCCGATAAGTATAAGGTTATGGCTGAGAGCTTAGAGACGCTTTATAGGGCGAGAAGTCATGAAGATAGGACTCGTCATATTAGCGCCGATACGCTTGCTGTTATTGCTGGAAACTTAGCAGGCATTGGACTTATATTGTCTTATGAGAAAGTTCATGTAATATCGACTAAAGCTTTAGGGTTTGTTATGAAGAGCCGAATTTAGCGATTAAGCTATATTTAGAGCTTGACTTTAGAGAAATGAGGTATCGTAATAAAAACACGGTATCTCATTTTTTGCCTAATTCGTAAAAAATACACGTCCTATAATGAAGTGATATTTTGGCAAAGGTAAGGAGTGTAAAATGAATAAGCTAGATAAAGTTAAGGATTTTTGTATAAGACATAAGTATGATTTAATCGCATACGGTGGAGGTGCTGTAATTATAGGCTTGACGCTTGGCGGTGTTTATATTTACGCTAAGGGCGTTGTAGATGGCTCAGTACTTACGTACAAAACGATTGAAGAAGTTGTTAAAAAACAAGATCCAGAAACATGGTCTAAAGTTACTAAAATCATTACTGACTTCGGTGAAAATGTTGCTTAGTAATCAGAGGTGTTATGTTAAAAGCATGGCACCTCTTTTTATATTTTTTGTACGGGGTACTTGAAAGGAGAAAAAAATGAATAACCACGAGCCATCAATCAGATATTTATGTGATAGAAAGAAATGCGAAGAATGTCTATCAGATCTTTGTTCTTATACAACTGACATAAATCACGCTAAAAATTTTATAAAAAGATGGGGCGATTTCGTAGAAGTTGAAACTAAAGACCAGTATAAAGAGAAGCAACGATGTACGTAAGCATGGAAGACTTCTTAACTATAGTTATTAAAAACTCTTGAAAGGAGAAAAAGATGACACCGGAGCAAAAAACATACAAAACCGTTATGGAAGCACACCTTAAAACACACGATATATACTTGGAGGTGTCAAACAAGTTGCTTGAATATGCTAAGGAGAGTGAGGATATTACCATCGCGTATTTGATACTTTCTATATCAAACGAGTACGAGAAAAAAGCTAGGAGCTCAATGCAAATTGCTAAACAAGCGGCTGATAGTTTAATGGAAGAGGAGTAAGGTTATGGGTTACGTAAATCAAGTAAAGAATGTTCTTATCAAGCATTCGCCAACTATTATGACAGCCGCTGGTGCTGTTGGAGTAGTCACGACCGCTGTAATGGCGGTCAAGGCTACGCCTAAAGCTATGCAGATATTAGAAGGAATGTCTGATGAAGCTAGCAAATTCGATAAGGCAAAAGCAGTAGCTCCTGTTTATATTCCAAGCGTATCTGTAGGAGTGCTCACAATAACTTGCATATTTGGCGCTAACTCGGTTAACTTGAAACGCAACGCAGCACTTGCAAGTATGATGGCTATATCTGAGAAGTATTATAACGACTATAAAGACAAAGTAGTAGAGGCTATCGGTGAGAAAAAAGAGCAGACAGTACGCGATGAAGTAGCTAAGAAACATATTGATGACAAGCCAGTAAGCTGTAGCGAAGTTATTATGACCGAGTATGGTAATACTTTGTGCTATGACGAGTTGTCTGGACGATATTTCATGAGCGATATGGAAAAGCTTCGTAAAGTACAGAATGATATTAATGCGCGCATCATCGACGAAGTGTTTGTGTCGCTTAATGAATTCTATTACAACATAGGTCTTAAACCATTGAAAAACGGTGACGAGATCGGTTGGAATGTTGAGCGTATGTTGGACTTACGATTCAGCAGTCAGATAGCAGATGACGGGCGTCCATGCTTAGTTGTAGACTATTATTGGAATCCTACGCTTAGATAATTCGTAAAAATTACAAGGCATATAATGAACTGGAATCCCTTATGAAAGGAGCATTTAATGAAGCCTATGGACGTTATCAATGCAGGAAAAGATTTCGTATGTAATCTAGGAAAAGACACGATTATAGCTACTGGTATAACCGTTGGAAGCTTAGCCGCAGCAGGCTTAGTTCTGGCGTTTGTTGGCCGGTATCATTTAACCGATGATATTCCTAGCGAGGAAACGATAATAGTTCCTGAGGAAGATATTGAAGTAGTACCATTTGATGGTGAAGAAAAAGAAGAGGATTAAGTGATATTTGGAGGATGTTGAGTATTAAATACTTAGCATCCTCTTTTTTAAGAAGAGGCGAATAAAAAATGCTTATTATAGAGTTTATAAAGAATCATAAAAAACTTTTTGGTGTGTTTGTTATACTATTAGGTATATCTACATTGTTTCTATCTCCAGATAAAACCACTGGGTATGTAGATGGAACTCCAGCACTTATGTGCTTTCTTGTAGGAGCTGGACTTATATTTTATAAGGAGTAATTTTATGAGCGGGTATAACTGCAATGTTTGCGGAAAAGATATATACTTTGATGAACGTTTTGAAGGAAAAGTAAATCTAGTAGAAAAAGAGGAATCTGAAACAGGAGCACTATCAACGAGTGAGTTAAAATATACTGTATGCTCACACTGTTTTTATGAAATAGTCAACCTAATCCACGAGCTTGTAGAAAAACGAAGCAAAAAAAAAAAGACGATGAGGATATACTGTATGCTCACACTGATTTAACTTCAGAAACAGGCTGGACGGTCACCCGAGATTTTGGAGTGAATGAAAATGACTAAAAAAGATAGAGGATGTTTACTAACATTACTAGACTTAGTATTGATTATATTAACCGGGGGTCTTTGGCTTATTTGGATACTGATTAAGTATCTGCGCAATAATTCGTAAAAAATACAAAGGCTATAGTAGAAAGGGTTAATTAAATCTTGAAAGGATTATATCATGAAAAAGCGAGAAGCAGTTAAATTCGTTGTTGGATCAGCAGTTGGCATTTGCGCTAGCGCAGTTGTTGGCATTGCTACCAAAAACGTTGTCGGTTACGATCAGCTATCTAAAGGTTATCAGATAGCGACCGCTGTAACCGCAGTAGTTATTGGCAGTAAAGTTAGCGACGTTGCTAGTAAATATGTTGGCGATATGGTCGATGACGTTTGTGAATTGGGATCAACTATCAAAGAGATGGTTTCGGACAAGACAAAAAAGTAACTCTCATAGATAAAAGACTAGTATGATTTACATGCTGGTCTTTTATTTTCTCTATAGGAAAGGAGCAAAATGTGGCGGAGAGGAAGTTAAACATAGAGGACTATCCCTCTAATAGCAATGCTATGAAAAAAAGAACTGGAAAAGTCCAGCCAGTAGCTAAAGCTAAAGTTACGGAGCGAAGTAGTAACTCTTTTATAAGAGAGGATCTTAAAGATGTTTTTAAATACGCATTTTGGGACGTAATAGTTCCAGACTTTAAGGCTACTGTAATAAGTACCGTAGACAATATGATGCATAATCTGTTCTATGGCGCTAACGCTCCAACTAAGACGATTCGTGATAAAGATAGAACTTATGTAAGTTACAGTAGTATATCTAGTAATAAGTCTGTTCCGTTTAAGGCTACTAGCGTGCACGCACCGCAAAGTACACGATGGGCATTCGAGACTTATATTTTAAAGAATCGGCAAGAAGCTGAGGAAGTATTATCTAGAATGGTAGATTATCTGGATACGTATGACTGTGTTCCAGTATCTATATTCTTCGAGTTAATCGGAGTAGAGGTTCGTTCTACTGATAACAATTTCGGTTGGACATCATTGAAGGACGCTGAGGTAAGGGATAGCGTAAGCGGTTGGTACGTAAAGCTTCCACATCCTAAGTCTCTGGATTAAGAAAGGACAAAGCAATGAAACTTGCAGGCGTTAAGAAATCTATTGAAAAGATTGGAGGTCGAGGGTTGCTGCTTGCTAAAAAGCACAGCCCAGAGGCCTTAGCCATTAGTGGCGTTATTTTCGTAGGTGCTGGTGTGGTACTGGCGTGTAAGTCTACCATTAAAGCAAAAGATATTTTGGATGAGCATAAAGGGATGATCGAGCAGATCCATTTGGTAAAGAATCATGTGGACGAGCAGACAGACTCTGAATCTCCAGAGGATATTGAATACACCGAAACTGATTATAAAAAGGATCTTACGATCGCGTATGTTCGCACTGGACTTGATTTGGTTAAGTGCTATGCTCCGGCAGCGGTGCTTGTAATCGGTGGAGTTGGCTGTTTGCTTGGCGCTCAAGGAATCTTGTCTAAGCGTAACGTTGCACTCATGGCAGCATACAAAGGCTTGGAAGAGTCGTATGGACAGTACCGCGATCGTGTGGTAGAGGCGCTTGGCGCTGATAAGGATAAGGAGTTCTATAACGGAATTGTTGAGGAAGAAGTAGAAGAGGAAGTAGAAGGTAAGGACGGAAAGACTAAGAAGACTAAGAAGAAGGTCAAAGTAGTAGAAGAGGGATGCGTATCACCGTATGCACGATTCTTCGACGACGCTAGTCCATATTTCGAGAAGGACCATTCACGAAACCTGTTCTTCTTAAACCAGGTACAGGAGTCTATGAACAACCGACTCAAGTATCAGGGACATGTGTTCTTGAATGAAGTATATGATGAACTTGGTATTCCTCGTGACTCTGTTGGAGCTATTTCTGGTTGGATCTATGATCCAGAGAATCCTAATACGGATAACTATATCGACTTTGGTATCTATGATGTTAACCGCCGCGAATCCCGCGATTTCGTAAACGGATACCAGGAAGCTATCCTTCTGGACTTCAATGTAGAGGGTATTATTTACGATCTTATTTGAAGACGAGACGGGCTTAAGGCCTTAGGAAGTGGAAACTTCTATCAAGACATATTGGATTACCCGTACGTCTATATGTATGATGGTGGGTTATTTTTGGAGCAACCTGAGAGAAGGCCGATATTCTATGAACATCTCTTATAAGCAATTAATCTATGTGGGGGTCGGATTTATATCCGGCTCCTTAATTTCTGCCTCTATTAGCTATCTATATTTGCATCGAAAGCACTTAAATGACTTAGACGAGTGCCGAACCTACTGGCGTGGCAAATGCAAGGAGCTAGAGAAGCTTGTAGAGGAAGACAACGTACAATTAAAAGAGGAAGTAGAGAGCGAAGAACCAGAGATTCTATCTATGAATCCACAAAAGTCTGGCTTAGAGGTAACTGCACAAAGCCTTGCAGCTGCGGATAAAGCTAAGGAAGACTTCAAGCGTGAACCTGTTGACTATACGTCTTTTAATGACGGAGAGAAGGTAGTAAAGCCTGAGGATGTATCGAGTTTTGTTAGCTCTAGCGATACTGTTGGTGGCGATGTCATTAAGCAAATGTCCAACTTCGTAGAGAGTAGGGACGAAGAAGAGGATGATGAGGAATACGAAGATGACTTTACGGATATTCCTAACGTAAAAGAGGAAGGCGTTCGACTCATCAATCAGATCTCTTATGATTCAAGCTATATTCACTACGATAAGGTCGCACTTACTTGGTATACAGAAGATGAGATCCTAAGTGACGATCAAGATCAATTAGTGGACGATCCCATTCGCATTATTGGTGAAGATGCTTACAAGCTTCTCAAGGACGTGGATTATCTGCATGATATTTATGTCCGTAACTTTGATATGGGCACCGACTATGAGATCGTTCGTCATAACGGCTCGTATAAGCACACTGTATTAGGCGAATAGTATGTATGACCAAGACAGAGAATGCTATATTTGTGATAGGTGCGGTTGTGAGATTAGAGACTTCAAATACAAGCGTCGCATTATAGCTATTGATGATTCTAAGGGAAAGATATTTAAACTTACAAATGGGATTTGCGGTAAGTGTTATGATAAGTATTTGGTAGAGATGAACCGCTTTATGAATTCCGCTAAAGAAAGGAAGTAAGGATGTAGAGGCTATGAAAGACTATAAAGAATTGGCGCATATTAATGACAAGTACTTTAATCAACTAGTAAAGATTATTAGCTCCTATAAGGATCCAGATTATATTTCAAATCACATAGATGTCCTAAAGCTTATGCATGATACTACGTTTAGTGTAGTAATTGACAACGATGAGAATCGTATTAAGGATGCTATAAACTTTAGGCACAGCGTCCTTAACGCTCTAGGCATTAATACTAATAAATACTTTGAAGATGGTAGGGCAAGCCTACTTGAAGTGATGATCTCTCTTGCAGATCGTATGAGTTTTATCATCTCAGATCCTAATAATCCCAATAGACTTGGCGAGTGCTTCTGGGATATTTTCTCAAACATTGGTATGCATATGTATACCAATGAGTTTATTCAGAATCAGAATGAGAAAGCTATGGCGTTTTATAGGGGCGATGTTAAGTGCTTGATGGATCGTAATTACGAGTATAATGGAACTGGCGGATTTTTCCCCTTAATCTATGCAAACCAAGACCAACGACGGGTAGAGATTTGGTATCAAATGCAGGCGTATTTGGATGAAAAGTACAGCATTTAGGGCTAAAGATTTAACAAAATCTTCACAATTTCTCCATATTTTCTTCACAATTTCTCCACAATTCGTGTGACACTTTTTGTGACACTTTTGAAATTTGTGACACTTTTTTGTCACAAATGTGGAGATTTTGTGGAGATTTTGTGGAGATTTTGTGGAGACGAAAAAATTTGTGACACTTTTTTGTCACATTGTGACACTTTTAAATCAAAAGTGTCACAGGCGTTTGCCCAGATCAAATACCATTTTTAGTCAATTTGTGACACTTTTCCACTTTTTTTACTTAACTTTTATATAGAAAAAATTAATATATATAAAGTTTTTGCAAATTTTCCGCAAAAGTGTCACAAACGTCACAAATTGTATATTTGAAAGGAGAATCCGTGGATTTCTATCAGATCAAGGAAAGGAGTCTGAAAAAAGGCGTCACCGAGATATATCCGGACTTTGTTATATGCCGGTCTAAAGATCTGATGATCCGTGGAAAGTCGTTCTATGCTATATGGGACGAAGAAAAAGGATTATGGTCAACTGACGAGTATGACGTCCAAAGACTCGTTGATAAAGACCTTTCTGAATATTTTGAGAATAGGAAGAGTAAGTTAAAAGAAACAGAAGAAGTAGTAAAGATAAGATATTTAAGAAAGTTTTCTTCAGGAGCATGGGCAGAGTTTCAAAGATACGTTGGCAATCTTTCTGATAATTCACATCAACTAGATGAGTGCCTGACTTTTAGTAATACCGAAGTTAAGAAAACGGACTATGTCAGTAAAAGACTGGACTATCCGTTGCAGGAAGGAGAGTGTAAAGCGTATGATGAAATCATCGGAACTTTATATTCAGAAGACGAGCGAGCAAAACTTGAATGGGCTATTGGATCAATTATTGCCGGAGATTCAAAGAGCATTCAAAAGTTTATCGTCTTATATGGAGAAGCTGGCACAGGTAAGTCGACAATTCTTAACATCATTCAAAAGTTGTTTAGAGGATACTATACAACGTTTGAGGCAAAGGCGCTTACTTCAACGTCAAATGCATTTGCAACTGAGGTCTTTCGATCCAACCCTCTTGTCGCGATCCAACACGATGGTGACTTATCAAAAATCGAAGACAATACGAAACTCAATTCGATCGTATCGCATGAAGAAATGACAATGAATGAGAAGTACAAGCCTAGCTATACAGCTAGAGTGAATTGCTTCTTATTTGTTGGTACTAACAAACCGGTAAAGATTACCGATGCTAAGTCTGGTATAATTAGGCGCCTTATAGATGTTACTCCTACAGGAGAAAAGATACCTCCAAAGAAGTACCAGACTCTAATGAGTCAAGTAGATTTTGAGTTGAGCGCTATAGCGTATCATTGCCTTCAAGTATATCGAGAGATGGGTAAGAACTACTACAGCGAGTATCGTCCGCTTGGAATGATATTTAAGACTGACGTGTTCTTTAACTTTGTTGAGGCATATTACTACACTTTCAAGCAGCAGAACGGAACTAGTCTTGCACAAGCATATGAGATGTATAAGACATATTGTGATGAGTCTCTCGTCGATTATAAGCTGCCTAAGTATAAATTCAGAGAAGAACTAAAGAATTACTTTTCTGAGTTCTTAGAAAGGGCGAGAATCGACGATAAACAGGTTAGAAACTATTATTCGGGATTCATTACTAGCAAATTCTCTCATATTTTGGAAGAAGTGGAAGAAGAGCATCAGTTCTCTTTAGTTATGGATTCTAGCGAATCTTTGTTAGATAAAGAATTAGCTGAGGCTCCAGCCCAGTATGCTAGCAAGAAAGAGACTCCGTTAAAGCCTTGGAGTGAAGTAACCACTAAGCTGAAAGATATTGATACCAAGTGTCTTCATTATGTAAAACTTCCTGAGAATCATATTGTTATAGATTTTGACTTAAAAAACGATAAAGGTGAAAAGGATGCTGAAATAAATTTAGAAGCTGCTAGCAAGTGGCCGGCTACCTATGCTGAGTATTCAAAAGGAGGCAGTGGCATTCACTTGCATTATATTTATGAGGGGGATGTTAAAAAACTAAGCCGTTTATATTCTGAAGGAATAGAAATCAAAGTCTTTACGGGCAACAGTTCACTTAGAAGGAAACTCATTAAGTGCAACAATATTCCTATCGCAAAGATTAGCAGCGGCTTGCCCTTGAAAGGAGATAAAGTGATTAATTTTGAGTATGTTAAGAATGAACAAGCAATTAGAACTTTAATTCAAAAGAATCTAAAGAAAGAGATTCATCCGGGAACTAAGCCTAGTGTAGACTTCATCTATACCATATTGGAGGAAGCCTATGAATCAGGAGTTCCTTATGATGTAACGAATCTGCGTCCTGATATTTTAGCATTCGCTAACAACAGTACAAACCAAGCAGATTACTGTGTAGCTTTGGTAAACAAGATGAAATTTAAGTCTGAGAATGCTGAAGAAAGCTATGCTCCTAACTCGGATACTGACACATTAGTATTTTTCGACGTTGAGGTGTTTCCAAATCTGTTCCTTGTTAATTGGAAGTACCAAGGAGAAGGTAAGCACTGTGTTCGTATGGTCAATCCTACGCCAGAAGATATTGGAGAGTTAATGAAGTGTAATCTTGTAGGGTTTAACTGTAGGCGCTACGACAATCATATTTTGTACGCTAGGTATTTAGGATACAACAACGAGCAACTTTATAAGATGAGTCAGCGTCTAATTAACGGAAGCAGGAATGCTACGTTTGCACAAGCATACAACATATCTTACACAGATGTTTATGACTTCTCTTCTAAGAAGCAGTCTCTAAAGAAATTTGAGATTGAATTAGGCATTCATCACCAAGAGCTAGGACTTCCTTGGGATCAGCCAGTTCCAGAAGATAAGTGGGAGTTGGTAGCTAAGTATTGTGATAACGATGTAATAGCTACAGAAGCAGTTTTTAACGCTCGCCATGCAGATTTCGTTGCAAGAGAAATATTAGCAGACTTAAGTGGGTTGACGGTAAATGACACTACTCAACGTCACGCGGCGAGAATTATTTTCGGAAACGATAAGAGTCCGCAAGACAAGTTTATCTATACAGACCTATCTACTATATTTCCTGGGTATGAATTCGATCATGGTAAGAGTTCGTATAGAGGAGAAAGTCCCTCTGAAGGCGGATACGTATATTCTGAGCCAGGAATGTATGCTAACGTCGCCCTTCTCGATATTAGTTCAATGCATCCTTCTTCTATTGAGGCACTCGATCTATTTGGTCCTTATACCAAGAATTTCTCTGAAATCAAAGCTGCTCGTATTGCCATCAAGCATAAGAATTTTGATGAAGCTAAGACGATGCTTAACGGAGTTCTTACCAAATATTTGGAAGACGAATCTGAAGCAGACAAATTAGCATATGCTTTAAAGATTGTAATTAACATCGTCTATGGTTTAACAGCCGCCAAGTTTGATAATCCGTTTAAGGATCCAAGAAACAAGGATAATATTGTTGCTAAGCGTGGCGCGTTGTTCATGATAGATTTAAAGCATGCTGTGCAAGATAAAGGCTTTACTGTCGCTCATATTAAGACAGACTCTATCAAGATTCCTGAAGCTACTCCTGAGATAATTGAGTTTGTAATGGAGTTCGGAAAGAAGTATGGATATTCTTTCGAGCACGAAGCTACCTATGATCGAATGTGCTTAGTAAACGATTCTGTTTATATTGCTAAGTATGACACTGGCGAATGGACCGCTACAGGTGCACAGTTCCAACAATCTTATATTTTCAAGACGTTGTTTAGTAAGGAACCATTGGAGTTTAAAGACTTTTGTGAAGCACGATCTGTAACGTCAGCTTTATATTTGGACATGAATGAAGATTTACCAGAAGATGAGCATAACTATATTTTCATAGGTAAAGCTGGTTTGTTCACTCCTATTAAACCAGGATGTGGTGGAGGAATATTATTAAGAGAGAAGGATGGTAAGTATTACGCAGTAAGTGGCTCTAAAGGTTATAGATGGCTTGAGTCAGAGCAGGTAGAATCTTTAGACAAAAAAGATGATATTGATGAGAGCTATTACAAGAATTTGTGTGATGAAGCCGTAGATAGTATATCTAAGTATGGCGACTTTGAATGGTTTGTATCTTAAAGTAAGGAGATTATCATGGTAAACAAGAACATCGAGATTCGCAACGCAAAGCTCAAGTACAAGAACTTTAGCGGACGAGCTACTGACTTTGATCCAAAGGGCACTAGGACTTTCAATGTTGTTTTGGATGAGGAAATTGCTCATGAGCTTAAAGCTGATGGTTGGAATGTTAAAGAGCGTACTCCTAAAGAAGAGGGCATGCCTGTTACCTATGACATGAAGGTTAAGATCCGTTACGACAACTATCCTCCAGTTATCGCTCAAGTAACCTCTAATGGCAAGAAGATTCTTAAAGAAGAAGAGATCGGTATGCTTGACTGGGCAGAGACTACAAATATTGATCTTATCATCCGTCCATACAACTGGGAGAATTCTACGGGATCTGGTGTAACTGCATATTTGAAGACCATGGTTGTAACTTTAGATGAGGATCCGCTGCTTGCTGAGTATGGTCTTTATGATGTAAGCGCTGAGGAAAATGGCGATTAGTCTGTATGAGCATCAAAAGAAAGCAATAAAAGAATTACGTTCCGGCTCCATCCTTTGTGGTGGGGTCGGTACTGGTAAGTCAAGAACTGCTTTAGCATATTTTTACTTTAAAGAGTGTGAAGGTGACATTGCTGTTGACGGCTTTGGAAGTTATAAGCCTATGAAGCACCCTAAGGATCTTTATATTATCACAACAGCAAGAAAGAGAGACACCAAAGAGTGGGAGAAAGAATGTGCTCCTTTTATATTTGATTCTATAAAGGTTAAAGTTGATTCTTGGAATAACATAGAGAAGTATGTTGATGTAAAAGATGCTTTCTTTATATTTGATGAGCAAAGAGTTGTTGGTTATGGAGTATGGGTACAGTCATTCATTAAGATCTCAAAATCCAATCATTGGATATTACTAAGTGCTACGCCTGGAGATACATGGATGGACTATGTACCAGTCTTTATAGCAAATGGATTTTTTAAAAACAAGACTGACTTTGTAAGAAAGCATGTTGTTTATGATAGATTTTCAAAGTATCCTAAAGTTGACTACTATGTAGGGACTAATATCTTAAAGAGGTATAGAGACAAGATTGTTGTTAATATGTCTTATACAAAGCTTGTTAAGAAAACTAAGAAAGATATTTTAGTTTCATATGATGAGTCTCTTTATGGAGTGGCTAAGAAAGCTAGATGGAATCCGTATACCAACAAACCTATAAAAGATATTGTAGAGCTATGCTATACGTTAAGAAAGATAGTAAACAGCGATACAAGTAGAGCCGAAGCTATAAAAGATATTTTTAAAGATCATAAGAAGTTGATTATATTTTACAACTTTGATTATGAACTAGAAATTTTGAGGGGACTAAAAGATACTCTAGGTGTAGCAGTAGCAGAATGGAACGGGCATAAGCATGAACCTATACCTAAAACTAAAAAGTGGCTATATTTAGTTCAATACGCTGCCGGAGCAGAAGGATGGAATTGTATAGAGACTGATACTATTATATTTTACTCACAGAATTACTCTTACAAATCGACTGTGCAAGCGGCAGGAAGAATTGATAGAATCAATACTCCATTTCAGAGGCTATATTATTACATGCTTGTGTCCAATGCTTCCATTGATATTTCAATCAAGAGGGCTTTAGATAACAAAAAGAATTTTAATGAAAAGACTTTTGCTAAAAATAGTCATTCGTAAGAAAAACATGTGCTATAATAGAAGAGGAGTAGAATATGCCTTACTTTTAGGGAATACTTAAGGCGAATGATTTTCTACTTCTCTTTTATTTTTTTGCTTAAGGGAGGTGACTATGGCTAGAAACAAAGAAGGAATATTTCAAGACAAGCTGTTAAAACGTTTAGAAGAGTTGTTTCCTGGCTGCATAGTCATGAAGAATGACAGTTCTTATATTCAAGGAATACCAGATTTAACTATTTTGTATAAAGATAGGTGGGCGGTTCTTGAATGTAAGAAAAGCAAAAACGAACCTCATAGACCTAATCAAGATTATTATGTAGGCCTTTTGGATTCGATGTCTTATTCTAGTTTTATATTTCCTGAAAACATGGAGGAGGTACTAAATGAACTTCAACAAGCATTCGGAACTAGAGGGCCTTCACGCGTTTCTAGGAGCTAGCAAATACAGTTGGCTTAACTATGATGAAGATAAGCTACGAGAAGCATACTCTTCATATTTAGCGAAGCAACGAGGAACTATTCTTCATGATTTTGCTAAACAGTGTATCGAGCTTAAGCAAAAGCTAAAAGGATCTAAACAGACTTTGAACATGTATGTCAATGATGCTATAGGATTTAGAATGACTCCCGAACAGCCATTGTTCTATTCAAAGAATTGTTTTGGCACAGCCGATGCTATATCTTTCAGAAAGAATCTTCTTAGGATTCACGATCTAAAAACAGGAGTAACTCCAGCAAGTATGCATCAATTAGAGATTTATGCTGCTCTGTTCTGTCTTGAGTACTCTGTGAATCCAAAAGATATTTCGATAGAGCTTAGAATTTATCAGTCTAACGAGATTTATATTCACAATCCAGATGCGGAAGATATTCTTGAGATTATGGATAAGATTGCTAAGTTTGATAAGGCGATAGAAGACGTAAAGGCTGAGGAATAATGGGTATAGCTATATTTCATGAAGGAGTCAAACGAAAGTCTGGCAGATATCCTTGGGGTTCTGGAGAGAATCCATATCAGCATGAAGCTGGATTCTTAGGAGCTGTGGATAGTCTTAGAAAGCAAGGGATGAGTGATTTGGATATTGCTAAAGGTTTTGGAATGACCTCTAGCGAATTTAGACAAAGAATCACCCTTGCGAATGAAGAAGTTAAGGCAGCTAACAGGTCTCAAGCTTATAGGCTTAAGCAAAAAGGATATTCTAATGTTGCGATTGCTGAAAGGCTTGGCGTTAGTGAAGGAACAGTAAGAAATTATTTAAAGTATTCTGAAGATGATAGAAAGAAAGTAACTCAAACAACTTCGGATATTTTGAAGGATGCTGTAAAAGAAAAAACTTACGTTGATGTCGGTGCTGGGACAGAGCAAATGCTTGGCATTAGTCAGGTTAAATTGAATACAGCAATTAGAGCTCTTAAAGATGAAGGTTACACGGTTCATTATATTCAGATCCCGCAATTAGGAACACAAAACAACAAAACTACTTTAAAAGTTTTAGCTCCTCCTGGGACTGAATGGAAAGATGTTAATGAGCATAAGTTTGACATTAAGACGGTTCAAAAGTTTTCAGATGATGGTGGAAGATCATATTCTAGCACACTTCCTATTGTTAATTTGGATTCTAAAAGAGTTAAAGTTAGGTATGCTGAGGATGGCGGTAAGGAAAAAGACGGTGTTATAGAGCTTAGAAGAGGCGTAGAAGATATTTCTTTGGGTAATGCTAAGTATGCTCAAGTTAGAATTGGTGTTAATGGTACACATTATTTAAAAGGTATGGCTATGTACAGCGATGACCTTCCAGATGGTGTTGACATTATATTTAACACTAACAAGCATAAAGGTACGCCAATGCTTGGAGAAAAGGATAATACTGTATTAAAAGCAGTAAAAGACGATCCAGCTAATCCTTTTGGTGCTTCTATTCGCCCTAAAACATATATTGATAAGGATGGCAAGCAAAAACGATCTCCTTTGAATATTGTTAATGAAGAAGGTGATTGGGACAAATGGTCTAAGAATCTATCTTCTCAGTTCTTATCTAAGCAAACACCCGCTTTAGCCAAGAAGCAATTAGATTTAGCTTATCGTTCAAAGAAAGATGAGTTCGATGAGATAATGTCTATTACAAATCCGTCTGTTAAGAAGATGCGATTAGATTCTTTTGCTGATGATTGTGACTCAGCGGCTGTTCATTTGAAAGGCGCAGCTTTACCAAGGCAGTCTACTCATGTTATTTTACCGTTTCCTTCTATGAAAGATACGGAAATCTATGCTCCTAACTTTAGGAATGGTGAGAAAGTAGTATTAGTTCGTTACCCTCATGGTGGTATATTTGAAATACCAGAGCTTACAGTTAACAATAATGTTAAATCTGCCAAAAGAGCTATAGGCCAAGCTAAAGATGCTGTTGGAATTAATTCTAAAGTTGCTGAGAGATTGTCAGGAGCTGACTTTGATGGCGATAGCGTTCTGGTTATTCCAACAAGAGGACAGAACATTAAGACCGCTAAAGCGTTGAAAGGATTAAAAGACTTTGATCCTCAGGCTGCATATCCTGCATATCCTGGAATGAAGAAGATGTCTTCTAGAACTAAACAGCTTAAGATGGGTGATGTATCAAATCTTATTACAGATATGACTATTAAAGGTGCTCCTTTAGATGAAATCTGTAGAGCTGTTAAGCATTCAATGGTTGTTATTGATGCTGAGAAGCATAATCTTAATTGGAGGCAATCTTATATCGATAATGATATTGCTGGATTAAAAGAACAGTATCAAGGCGGTAAGAATAGAGGAGCATCCACTCTTATTTCTAGAGCTTCATCAGAGCAAAGAGTTGGTGCTAGAAAAGAATCTATTGATACTGAAACCGGTAAAAGAGTTTATGCTTATACAGGAGAAACTTATACTAATAAGCAGGGTAAGCAAGTAAAGAGAACTATATCTTCTACTAAGATGTTTGAAGCAGATGATGCTTATTCTTTATCGTCTGGTACAAGGATCGAATCTATTTATGCAGAACATGCTAACAGATTAAAAGCTTTGGCTAATCAATCAAGGAAGAATTCCATATCTACTAAAGTAATTCCATATTCTCCATCGGCTAAGAAAACATATGCCCCCGAGGTAGAAACCCTCCGGGCTAAATTAAACGTGGCTCTAAAAAACAGGCCTATCGAAAGACAGGCACAGCTTTTAGCTAACTCCATGGTCCGTACAGCAAGGCAAGCAAATCCTGATATGGACAACGATGATATTAAGAAATTAAAAG
>ERZ857922.2911-NODE-2911-length-16114-cov-8.883617_pt1 | contig 16114 bp, 10 predicted proteins | sample MGYA00519579_ERZ857922 | MGnify/ENA primary metagenome ERZ857922 (study PRJEB31778, sample SAMEA3449375) | human gut metagenome | biome: human gut; feature: human-associated habitat; material: faeces | place: United Kingdom | collected 2010/2012 ... | reverse complement strand
CCGGAGGAAAAATTGCTGAGAGCAATCTTCGGTGATAAAGCCGGTGATGTGAAAGATGCTTCATTGAAAGCTTCTCCTTCATTGAAAGGTGTTATTATTGATAAGAAATTGTTCCAGCGTACGGTAAGTGATCGGAAAACGAAAGCTGCCGGCAAGAATCTCTTGGCCGAACTGGATGAACAATTCCAACGTAAAGTCGGAGATTTGACTACTTTATTGATCGACAAATTATTCGAGTTGGTAAATGGTAAGACTTCGCAAGGTGTGAAGAATTACTTGAACGAGGATATTGTTCCGAAGGGAGTGAAGTTCTCTTACAAGATGTTGCAGAACATGGACTTCTTGCAGATCAATCCGAACAAATGGACGACCGATAAGCAGAGAAACGATATGATCCGTGACTTGTTGCATAATTATATCATCAAGTACAAGGAGATCGAAGGTCAGATTAAACGTAAGAAGTATAACGCTACCGTCGGTGACGAGCTTCCTTCCGGAATTATCAAGATGGCTAAGGTTTACGTGGCTAAGAAACGTAAATTGCAAATCGGAGATAAGATGGCAGGACGTCACGGTAACAAGGGTATTGTATCCCGCGTGGTAAGGGTAGAGGATATGCCGTTCTTGTCTGACGGAACTCCGGTTGATATTTGTTTGAACCCGTTGGGTGTGCCTTCCCGTATGAACTTGGGACAGGTGTTCGAAACCGTGTTGGGTTGGGCCGGAAAGAATTTGGGATTGAAGTTTGCAACTCCTATTTTCGATGGTGCCTCTTTGGACGATATCAACAAATACACGGACGAGGCTGGTGTGCCTAGATTCGGAACGACCTATCTGTATGACGGAGGAACGGGAGAACGTTTCGACCAGCCGGCAACCGTGGGTGTGATCTATATGCTGAAACTGGGACACATGGTTGATGACAAGATGCATGCTCGTTCTATCGGCCCTTACTCGTTGATCACGCAGCAACCTCTTGGAGGTAAAGCTCAGTTCGGTGGTCAGCGTTTCGGAGAGATGGAGGTTTGGGCTCTTGAGGCTTTCGGAGCATCACACATCTTACAGGAAATCTTGACCGTGAAGTCTGACGACGTGATGGGTAGAACCAAAACTTACGAGCATATCGTGAAAGGTGAACCTCTTCCGACACCCGGAATTCCGGAATCATTCAACGTATTGTTGCATGAACTTCGCGGGTTGGGATTGAGCGTTAATTTAATATAATTGTTGATTTATGATTTTAGATTTACGATCCGTATAATTGTAAATCTAAAATCTAAAATCTAAAATCTAGAATATGGCCTTCAGAAAAGACAATAAAGTAAAAAATTTTACTAAGATCGCTATTGGATTGGCTTCCCCGGAAGAAATTCTGGAACGGTCCAGTGGTGCTGTATTAAAACCGGAGACGATTAACTATCGTACTTACAAACCCGAACGTGACGGTTTGTTCTGCGAACGTATCTTCGGTCCGGTGAAGGATTACGAATGTCATTGCGGTAAATATAAACGTATTCGTTATAAGGGTATCGTTTGTGACCGTTGTGGTGTTGAGGTTACGGAGAAGAAGGTTAGACGTGAGCGTATGGGACATATCCAGTTGGTGGTTCCGGTGGCTCATATCTGGTATTTCAAGTCGTTGCCAAATAAAATCGGTTACTTGTTAGGGTTACCTTCCAAGAAACTGGATACCGTTATTTACTACGAGAGATACGTGGTCGTAAACCCGGGTATCATGGGAGATTCCGGTATTAAAACGATGGATTTCTTGACGGAAGAAGAGTATTTGGATATTCTGGATAAACTTCCGACAGATAATCAATATCTGGATGATGATGATCCAAACAAGTTTATTGCCAAGATGGGGGCGGAAGCTATTTCCATGTTGTTGGAACGTTTGAATTTGGATGATCTTTCATACGATTTAAGAAATAAAGCAAACACGGAGACTTCTCAACAGAGAAAGAACGAGGCGTTGAAACGTCTTCAAGTCGTAGAGGCTTTCCGTGAAAGTAAAGAAATTAATAAACCGGAATGGATGATCGTGAAGGTGTTGTCTGTGATACCGCCTGAATTGCGTCCGTTGGTTCCGTTGGACGGAGGTCGTTTTGCTACTTCTGATTTGAACGATTTGTACAGACGGGTGATTATCCGTAATAATCGTTTGAAGAGATTGATCGAGATCAAGGCTCCGGATGTAATCTTGCGTAATGAAAAACGTATGTTACAGGAGGCCGTAGATTCATTATTCGATAACTCTCGTAAATCCAACGCGGTTAAGATTGAAAATAACAGACCGTTAAAGTCTCTTTCCGACAGTTTGAAAGGTAAACAAGGACGTTTCCGTCAGAACTTGTTGGGTAAGCGTGTTGACTACTCCGCTCGTTCGGTTATTGTCGTAGGTCCGGAATTAAAGATGCACGAGTGCGGTTTGCCGAAGAATATGGCTGCCGAGCTTTATAAGCCTTTCGTTATCCGTAAATTGATCGAACGCGGTATCGTGAAGACGGTGAAATCCGCCAAGAAGATCGTTGACCGTAAGGAACCGGTTGTTTGGGATATTTTGGAGTACGTAATGAAGGGCCACCCGGTATTGTTGAACCGTGCCCCGACATTGCACCGTTTGGGTATCCAAGCGTTCCAGCCGAAATTGATCGAGGGTAAGGCTATCCAGTTGCACCCGTTGGCATGTACAGCATTCAACGCCGACTTCGACGGTGACCAGATGGCTGTTCACTTGCCGTTAGGTAATGAGGCTGTTTTGGAAGCTCAAATGTTGATGTTGGCTTCACACAATATCTTGAACCCTGCGAATGGTGCTCCTATTACCGTACCTTCTCAGGATATGGTGCTTGGTTTGTATTATATTACCAAGTTGCGCAAGGGTACACAAGGCGAAGGTTTGACTTTCTATGGTCCGGAAGAGGCTACGATCGCTTACAATGAGAAGAAGTTGGATATCCATGCTCCGATCCATGTTTACGTGGAGGATTTGGATGCGAACGGTAACTTGGTGAAGACGATGGTTGAGACTTCTGTTGGACGTTTGATGGTCAACGAGTTCGTGCCGAAAGAGATTGGTTATGTAAACGAGGTGTTGGGTAAGAAGTCTCTTCGCGACATCATCGGTCGGGTAATCAAGGCTTGTGGCGTAGCTCGTACCGCTCAGTTCTTGGATGATATCAAGAACTTGGGTTACTATATGGCATTTAAGGGTGGTCTGTCTTTCAACTTGGCCGATGTGCTTATTCCTGCTGAAAAAGACGCGTTGGTTCAGAAGGGATATGAGGAGGTTGAGCAGATCATGGCTAACTATAATATGGGTTTCATTACCAACAACGAACGTTATAACCAGATTATCGATACTTGGACACACGTTAATAGTAACTTGTCTAATATCTTGATTAAGCAATTGACGGCGGATAACGATGGATTCAACTCAATCTACATGATGATGGATTCCGGTGCCCGTGGTTCTAAGGAGCAGATTCGTCAGTTGTCCGGTATGCGTGGTTTGATGGCGAAACCGCAGAAGAGTGGTGCAGAAGGTGGTCAGATTATCGAGAACCCGATCCTTTCTAACTTTAAGGAAGGTTTGTCCGTGTTGGAGTACTTTATCTCTACTCACGGTGCTCGTAAAGGTTTGGCTGATACCGCTTTGAAGACTGCCGACGCCGGTTACTTGACTCGTCGTTTGGTTGACGTCTCTCACGACGTGATCGTAAACGAGGAAGACTGTGGTACATTGCGTGGCTTGGTTTGTACGGAATTGAAGAATAACGAAGAGGTGATCGCTTCCTTGTATGAGAGAATCTTAGGTCGTGTATCTGTTCACGATGTGATCCATCCGATTACGGGCGAGGTTATCGTTCGTTCCGGTGAGGAAATCCGTGAGGATGCCGCTAAGGCAATCCAAGACTCTCCGATCGAGAGCGTCGAGATTCGTTCCGTATTGACTTGTGAGTCTAAGAAGGGTGTCTGCGCTAAGTGCTATGGACGTAACTTGGCTACGAACCGCATGGTTCAGAAGGGTGAGGTTGTCGGTGTAATCGCCGCGCAGTCTATCGGTGAGCCGGGTACACAGTTGACGTTGCGTACATTCCACGTCGGTGGTATCGCATCCAACATCGCAACAGAGAATAGTATTACATCTAAATATGATGGTATTTTAGAGATCGATGAGCTTCGTGCTGTTGAGGCGGTAGACGAGGTGAGCGGAAAGAAACATTTGGTAGTAGTAAGCCGTTTGGCTGAAATGCGCATTGTTGATCCGAACACGAAGATCGTGTTGTTGACTCATAATATACCTTATGGTTCTAAGTTGTTCTTCAACAACGGTGACTCAATTAAGAAGGGTGACGTGATCATCGAGTGGGACCCGTTCAATGCCGTAATCGTATCAGAGGTTTCCGGTAAGATCGAGTTCGAGAGTTTGGTAGAGAACGTAACTTACAAGGTTGAGAGTGATGAGACTACCGGTTTGAAGGAGAAGATCATCATCGAGTCTAAGGATAAGACGAAGGCTCCGGCCGCTCATATCGTGGATGAGAATGGTAATTACTTGAAGAACTACTCTTTGCCGTTGGGCGCTCACGTCGTGAAAGACAATGGTGATGTAGTGAAAGCTGGTGAGGTTTTGGTTAAGATCCCTCGTGCCGTAGGTAAGGCCGGTGATATCACCGGTGGTCTTCCTCGTGTAACCGAGTTGTTCGAGGCTCGTAACCCGTCTAACCCTGCTGTCGTATCTGAGATCGACGGAGAGGTAGGATTCGGTAAGATCAAACGTGGTAACCGTGAGATCACTGTAACGTCTAAGTTGGGTGAGGTTAAGAAATATATGGTTCCTCTGTCTAAACAATTATTGGTTCAGGAAAACGACTATATCCGTGCGGGTATGCCGCTATCAGACGGTGCTACCACTCCTTCGGATATCTTGGCGATCAAAGGTCCGACGGCTGTGCAGGAATATATCGTGAATGAGGTTCAGGATGTATACCGTCTGCAGGGTGTGAAGATCAACGATAAGCACTTCGAGGTTATCGTTCGTCAGATGATGCGTAAGGTAGAGGTGGTTGATCCGGGAGATACTCGCTTCTTGGAGCAGCAGATTGTTGATAAGTTGGAGGTAATGGACGAGAACGATCGTATCTGGGGCAAGAAAGTTGTTACCGATCCGGGAGATTCTCAGACATTGCAGGCCGGACAGATCGTGACTGCACGTAAGTTGAGAGATGAGAATAGTATGTTGAAACGCCGTGACCTTAAGTTGGTCGAGGTACGTGACGCTATTCCGGCTACAGCCAACCAGATTCTTCAAGGTATCACACGTGCCGCTTTGCAGACGAACAGCTTTATGTCCGCCGCATCTTTCCAAGAGACGACGAAAGTATTGAACGAGGCTGCTATCAACGGAAAGGTAGACCGTTTGGAAGGTTTGAAAGAGAACGTTATCTGTGGTCACTTGATTCCTGCCGGTACCGGTCAGCGTGAGTTTGATAAGCTGATCGTAGGCGCAAAGGATGAGTTCGATCGTATCTTCGCTAATCGCAAGAACGTGGTTGATTTCAATGCCATGGACAAAGATGATGAAGAATAGGAACGTTTAATAAACTATAAAGAAAGGCCGGCAGAGCAATCTGTCGGCCTTTTTTGTTCTTCCTTATTTGCTTAATAAATGGATAAACTTTATTTTTGCGAGGTAACAAAGACCATAGATAAATACTGAGACATATAAGAAACATATAATAATCAATATCATGAAGAGAATTTTACTTTGTTTAATGGTGGTTTTATTTGCCACTGGCTGCTTATTCGCTAAAAACAACGATGAGAAAATGAATGTAATGTCTTATAACATCCGTTACGATAATTCGGGTGATAAGGATAATCAATGGAAATTCAGAAGAGATTTCGCTGCTGATTTAGTGAAATTCCATGAGGCGGATGTGTTCGGTGCGCAAGAGGTCTTGAATAATCAGCTGAATGATTTGCTTGATCGTTTACCGGAATACGCTTATGTGGGTGTTGGTCGTGAGGATGGCAAGACGAAAGGGGAGTACGCTCCGATTTTCTATCGTAAGGATCGTTTCTCCGTTGAGAAAAACGGTAATTTCTGGTTAGCCGAAGATATAAATGCCGTTGGTAAGAAAGGTTGGGACGCCGCATGCGAGCGTGTAGCTACTTGGGCGATCTTGAAAGATAAGAATACAGGAAAGAAATTCTTCTTCTTGAATACGCACTTGGATCATATGGGGAAAGTGGCTCGTCATGAAGGAGCTTCTTTGGTGCTGGAGCAAGCGAAGAAATTATCCGAGAATTTACCTATAATCGTGACTGGCGATTTCAATGCCGTGCCTTCTGATGAGCCGATACAAGTATTGACTAATCCGAGTGATCCTCGTCATTTGACTCATTCCCGCACGATCGCAGGGTTTACTTACGGCCCGGAATGGACATTCCATGATTTTGGAAAGATCCCTTACGACAAGCGTGAATGGATCGATTATATCTTCGTGAAAGGGAATATCAAGGTATTGCGTCATGGTGTATTGACTGAAACGTTGAATAATCTGTTCCCATCCGACCATTGCCCGGTAATCAGTACGTTGATACTCGAATAAAAAAGCTTTGTGTGTATGGGGAAAGTAGACGTATTGAAGGAAACTACCCCGCTTTCATCAGAAGATTGCTTCTTGGTCATGCAACGCCCGAAATCGGGGTTTAATTTTCCGTTACATGTACACATGGAGTTTGAGTTGAACTATCTGGAGAATGCCGCTGGTGCTATCCGGATAGTTGGCGATTCGGTCGAGGAAATCGATGATCTGGATTTGGTGTTGATCGCGGGAGGAACGAAGCATGCTTACTCGAACCATAAGTGTCCGTGTAATGGGATCTTTGAGATAACGATACAATTTCATAAATCGTTATTTGATAGCTTGATCAATAGACGGCATTTCAAGACCATGAAGGATATGTTTGATAACGCTTCCAGTGGTCTTGTTTTTCAGCCGGGAAATGATACTTGGCATTCAAGATAAATTAAGAATGTTGTCGAACGATAACAAGCCGGATTCTTTCAAGAACCTGTTGCGTTTGGTCGAGATTCTTAAGATTCTATCTTTGGATAAAGCAGCCCGTCGGTTGAATGCTGTGAACACGGTAAAGAACTATAATAATAACGATACCGATCGTTTAGATAGTATCATGTTATATTTACACGAAAATTATCAAAAACGTATCACCTTGTCGGAAGTGGCTAAGTTAACAAATATGAGCGATGCCTCATTGATGCGTTTCTTGAAGAAGTGGACGGGAAAGACATTTATCGATAACTTGAACGAGATCCGGGTAGCTGAGGCGGTATGCCGTTTGACCGATACAAGTGACAGTATTTCTGAAATATGTTACAGGTGCGGTTTTAATAATCTATCGAATTTCAACCGGGTATTCAAACGGCGTAGGGGGAGTACCCCTACAGAGTACAGGGAGAAATATTCCCGTTCGAGGTTTATAATTTAAAACATGATTTAAAGCATGTTTACATTGATTTGTGTCAAGTGTTGATGATATAGTATTATTTATTGCACATATAGTATTTGGTGGTCTTTGCTAAAGCCCTTACTTTTGTAAAGTTCAAGTGAAAGAGATTAGCACTTAGACAAAACAAACCTTAACTAAAACGCCAAAACCAATTATATCAAACACAAAAGGTATTTTTACATTGGTCTAAAGAATTGAGAATTAAAAACACAACTAGAAAACGACTGCCTGAGAAGGTAGTCGTTTTTGCATTTATAGTCTTCAACCCCTTTGTAACCCGGAATAAATATGTATATTTGTCTTCGCAATTTTTAATCACCATAAATTTAAAAGAAGAAAGTATGGAAAACAACAAACCTGCCAATAACGAGATTCAGATCGAGTTATCTGAAGAGATGGCACAAGGAACTTACGCCAATTTGGCTATTATATCTCATTCAAGCTCTGAATTTATCCTAGATTTTATCCGGGTGGTTCCGGGAGCTCCTAAGGCACAAGTCAAAAGTCGCGTAATCTTAACTCCGGATAACGCTCAACGTTTGTTATTCGCTTTGCAAGACAATATCAAGAAATTTGGGGAGCAACTTCAAGCAGGAAATAATAATAACAAAACAGCTAATTTTGAGGACTTCGCAGGTCCGACAGGAGAGGCTTAATAGATTTGTTTTCAGCCATAGAAAGAGTACTTTTCTACAAGAGTAGGGGAGTACTCTTTTATTGTTGGGATGGCTCGTTTACATTGAAAAACCTTGATGCCTATTCTTAGATGCTTACAATGGGCATTCTAAGGTGTTAAGAATGCCTGTTATAAACACCTAAGAATGCCCATCGTAAAGAATACCCTATCTCTCTATCCTAAAGATTAGATAATCCCATCAATATTTTCTTCAATACGGTTTGTGCGGAGATCTCACGGTTTGCCGCCTCGGGGATTACGATACTTTGCGGGCTCTCTATCACATCATCGGTAACGATCATATTGCGGCGAACCGGCAAGCAATGCATGAAATAAGCGTTATTCGTAAGCGCCATTTTCTCAGCGTCTACGGTCCAGCTACGATCTGTGCTGATTACTTGTCCGTAATTCGGATCTTTATAAGCGGACCAGTTCTTTGCATAAATGAAATCCGCTCCTTCAAAAGCCTTCTTCTGATCGTATTCCACTTTAGCGTTGCCTACGAATCTAGGATCAAGCTCATAACCTTCCGGATGAGTGATAACAAACTCATAATCTGTAGCGTTCATCCATTCGGCAAAGCTGTTTGGAACGGCTTGCGGCAATGATTTCGGATGAGGAGCCCAAGTCATGACTACCTTCGGACGAGCTGTTTTCTTATATTCCTCTATCGTGATCAAGTCGGCGAAACTTTGCAACGGATGGCGTGTCGCCGCTTCCATGCTAAATACCGGCCGGCCGGAATGCTCGATGAACTGACTCAATATCTTTTCGTTATAATCATCTTCTTTATTCTCAAAGCGTGCGAAAGAACGGACCCCGATCACATCGCAGTAACAGCCCATTACAGGAACAGCTTCCAGCAAATGCTCCGGTTTATCACCATCCATGATAACACCTCGCTCTGTTTCCAGCTTCCATGCACCTTGGTTAACGTCCAAAACGATCGTGTTCATACCTAAGTTCATGGCAGCCTTTTGGGTGCTTAAGCGGGTACGTAGGCTTGAGTTGAAAAATATCATCAACAACGTCTTGTTTTTTCCCAGTTCACTAAACTGGAAACGATCTTTCTTGATCTCGAAAGCTTCATTAAGCGCTTGTTTCAAGTCACCTAAATCCTGTACGCAAGTGAAATGTCTCATATCTGTTACAATAATATTTTGTTAAAGGCAAAGATAATGACTACTTGTCAATTATCCTTTAGAAAGACCAAGGAATTGTTTAAGAGATCGTATCCGGAGGTGTTATGGGTAGTTTGAAACTGAAGGTAGAACCTTTCCCTTCCTCCGAGTTCACCCAAATGGTACCTCCCATGGCGGTGACCAGACCTTTACAGATTGAAAGTCCCAATCCGGTACCCGGTTCAAATTCGTTCAATTGTAAGAATCGCTCGAAGATGTGCCCTAGTTTGTCCTTCGGGATGCCGTTGCCTGTATCGGACACGTAAAATTGCACGCTGACCGGATACAACGATTGGTATCCGAAATGAATTTCTCCTTTCTCCGTATATCGGAGGGCGTTAGAAAGTAGTTTTTTCAAGATAAGCATAAGCTTATGTTTATCCGTGTGAAGAGATACGTTTGGAGAATCATCCAAGATTAACCGTACGTTTTCGGATATGCGGGGAGAGGCGTATTCGTATACATCGTGCATGATAGCGAGCGGATTTACATCCTCATATGACCAATTGATCGTATTGGACTCGATTCTGGACATCTCGAGTGTGTCATTGATTAATTCGAGCAAAGCCGTGTTATTTTCTTTAATCATGGAAATATACTGTTCACGCATTTCCGGATCATCTTCCAGTCCTAACATATCGGAGAAGCCGACGATGGCATTTAGCGGAGTCCGGATCTCGTGCGTCATATTTGCCAGAAACGTAGATTTCAATAGGGAAAGATCCTTGGATTTCTGATGATCCGCGATAGCTAGCTCGTCGTTTTCCTTTTCGATAATGCTACCTATAATGACATGTGGGGTGCCGCTTTCATCAATATCCATGCTTTTACCCGATATTTCATACATCTTATAAGTCCCGTCTTGATTCCTCAGGTGGAAGGTGACGTTGTGAGACGATAATTTCTCGTCCCGGATTTTATTGAACAGATAGAAGAAATCTAAACTATCCTCGGGCTTACGTACGGATGATAAAGCCCTGCATATAAACCTGTTTTTATCTAATAGAGTATTGGTCGTGCCGTAGAATTGAAAACAGCGGTTACAATGCTTTTTGTCGCAAGTGGAGAAACGGTCGAAGCTGAATGAGTAAGCGGCTAATTTACCGTCTTCCAACGCTTGCCGCATCAATATCCGGCTCTCGTTCAATTGTCCCATCAATAGTTTATTTTCCCTGTCAGTTTCTTTTTCTCCCTGCTGCGTAAGCCAAAGCGTATACCCGCTAAGCCCCTGTTCATCGGTATAGATGGGTTCTACTTTAAACGTGACGGGCTCTTCGCATATAATTGCGTCACCTTTTCTTAAAGATGACTTCAAGGAATCGGTTAGTACGATGTTATTAAATAGATGTTCTATAATAAAGTCATGCTTATCCGCCAAGGAAAAATGAGCGAACATCGCCTTATTCAAGTCTATCAGATTTCCTTCCGTATCATAGATAGCCCCTCCTAAAGGACAGGAATAGAATGTATTTGAAACTAAAGTATTGAAAATATTTGAATCTATTACTGTTGACATTATTCGTTTAGATTTAAGTGTTGTTCTAGAAGAAAGAGACAGGCGAGTTCCTATATTCTCGTCTGCCCGTCTCCTTCTATGATGTATTTATAAGTCGTTAATTCAGGAAGCGCCATCGGTCCCCGGGCATGTAGCTTTTGGGTACTGATTCCGATCTCCGCCCCGAATCCGAATTGGGCCCCATCAGTAAAGGCGGTAGATACATTTGCGTATACGCAAGCGGCATCTACCAATTGCTGGAAGCGCCGGATAGTTTCCGGATCTTCGCTGATTATGCTTTCGCTATGTTTTGAACTGTACCGGGCGATATGTGATAGAGCCTCGTCTAAAGAGGATACGGTACGGATACTCATTTTGTAATCGAGGAACTCGGTACCGAAACTTTTTTCGTTAGCGTGTTGTAAAAGCGTCTCCGGATAATGTTCGGATAGAGCGGCATAAGCCGGTTCGTCCGCATAAATGATTACGTTGCTGTCCGGAAGCTTTCCACAGATATACGGAAGATCAGATAGACGTTCTCGGTGGATGATTAAGCAATCCAAGGCATTACATACGCTGACCCTCCGTGTCTTTGCGTTATTTACGATTTCACGTCCCTTGCCTTTATCTCCGGAGCGATCAAAATAGGTATGACAGATACCAGCGCCAGTCTCGATCACCGGAACTTTTGCGTGTTCCCGGACGAAGTGAATCAAGGAACTGCTTCCACGAGGAATGATTAAGTCAACCAAGCCGACCGCTCCCAGTAATTCCGCCGTAGCCTCTCGATCCGGAGGTAGTAAAGTGCATACAGCCGGATTTATACCCTGACGCTCCAATACAGAATGGATGATGCGTACCAAGGCTCGGTTAGAGAAGTCCGCATCCGATCCACCCTTTAGTACGCAAACATTACCGCTTCGGAAACATAAGGAAAAAACATCGAAGGTAACATTCGGACGAGCCTCATAGATCACGCCGATCACCCCGAAAGGCACGGTTACTTTTCGGATAACCATTCCGTTCGGGCGGGTAGTCTCGCTCAAGACCTTATTTAATGGAGAAGGTAATGTCGATACATTCTCCATATCGGCGGCGATACCTTGTAGCCTTTCCTCTGTCAATTTCAGCCGGTCGTATTTCGGGTTCGCTGGGTCCATACGTTCCAGATCTTGGCGATTCGCGGCGAGTACCTCCTCCGTATGAGTCCGTAGAACCTGCGCTGTCTCCTTTAAGATCCCGATAATCGTTTGATCCGATAGCGTTATCAATTGTTTAGCCGCATCCGATGCCTGTCGCAGCATATCTTTTACATTCATACTTTTTAATCCAAATATAGATAATCATAATGTATAAGCGGTTTTAAATCCCGTTGCCCTATTTGCTTACGTGCTTCCTCGCTGTCATAGGCGGTACAGCCTACGCCGATTTGCACGCCTTCCTCATTCATTATCTTTACGATATCATCTTTTTCGAAATCACCCTCGATGCGGGTTACTCCAACCAATAATACGCTAGTCGCTTTCGGGGCGGTCAATGCCTCCTCGGCTCCTTTATTGATATGTATTTCCCCTTTGGCGAAACCCTCGGAGTGGGCGATCCATTTCTTTACGCTGCTGACGGGTTTCGAGGCCGGAATGAAACGGGTGCAGACCGTGTCGCTATCCACCGCCAATAACATCGGAAGGATATTATCCTTTTTGCCGTTGGCGATGATAACCGCAATACCTTCGTCTGCCACTTTTTGGGCGATATGACATTTCGTCAACATACCTCCCCGTCCAAAGGATGATTTGCTAGTCTGTACATATTCCGACAAATCTGTTTTCCCACATTCGATTTCCCGGATCACGGAACTATCCGGGTCCGACGGATTTCCATTGTAAATCCCGTCTATATTACTAAGAATCACCAAGGCATCCATTCCCATCATCGTAGCGATCAAGCCGGATAACTCATCATTATCCGTGAACATCAGCTCGGTTACGGATATCGTATCATTCTCATTCACGATGGGGATCACCTTGTTTTCAAGCATTACCTCCATGCAATGCTTCTGGTTTAGGTAATGCGTACGACTCCCGAAATTCTCTTTTGTAGTAAGCACTTGCCCGCAAGTCATGCCATGCTCCCGGAATAACTCGTAATACCGGTTGATCAACTTGGCCTGTCCTACCGCCGAATACAGTTGCCGGGCTGATACGGGATCCAGCTTTTTGCCGGCCTTTATCTCGCTTCGTCCGGAAGCCACGGCACCGGAGGAGATCAAGACGATCTCCATACCTTGCCGATGCAAGTCCGCTACTTGGTCAACCAACGCGGACATGCGGGTGATATCTAGCGTCCCATCCTTGCGGGTCAGGACATTACTTCCTATTTTTACAGCGATCCTTTTCAAGAAAGTTATGATTTATTATTTATTATCTTTATCCCGGATCTCTACCCGTCGGATCTTTCCGCTGATTGTTTTCGGCAGTTCGTCCACGAATTCGACAACACGGGGATATTTGTAAGGAGCGGTGACACGTTTCACGTGATTTTGCAATTCTTTGATCAAGGCATCACCCGCTTTATCCTTATAGTCCTTCGCCAATACGATCGTGGCCTTTACTACCTGTCCGCGGATCTCGTCGGGGACACCGGTGATAGCACATTCCACTACCGCCGGGTGAGTCATCAAGGCACTTTCCACCTCGAACGGCCCGATACGGTAGCCGGAACTCTTGATCACGTCGTCCGCGCGGCCAACGAACCATAAGTAACCATCCTCGTCACGCCAAGCCACGTCTCCCGTGTAATACAGGCCATCGTGCCAAGCTTCCCGGGTACGTTCCGCGTCCCGGTAATATTCCTTGAATAACCCGATAGGCTTGCCATTTGTTGTGTGTATCACGATCTGTCCTTGCTCGCCATCCTCCGCACGGCTTCCGTCCGGACGCAATAAATCGACATCGTACTGCGGGTTGGGAACACCCATAGAGCCCGGTTTCGGCTCCATCCACGGGAAAGTGGCGACTGTCAGCGTAGTCTCTGTCTGGCCGAAGCCTTCCATCAATTTAATGCCGGTCAACTTATAGAACGTGTCGAACACGGCGGGGTTCAAGGCCTCGCCGGCGATCGTGCAATATTGAAGGGATGATAAATCGTATTTAGTCATATCCTCACGAATTAAGAAACGGAAGATCGTAGGAGGAGCGCAAAGCGAGGTGATCCGGTAATCCTGTATCATCTGCAACATATCAGCAGGCGTGAATTTCTCGTGGTCGTAAACAAATACGGTCGCTCCGGCGATCCATTGCCCATATAGCTTACCCCAAACCGCCTTGCCCCAGCCCGTATCCGCGATCGTCAGGTGAAGGCTGTCTTTATGCAAGTTGTGCCAGAAACTACCGGTCACGATATGCCCCAGTGGATACGTAAAGTCGTGGGCCACCATTTTCGGGTTTCCAGTCGTACCGGAGGTGAAATACATCAAAGAGATATCGTCATTGCTATTTGGGTGAGACGGGCGGGCGAAAGGAGCGGCGTTTTGGATACCCTGTTGGAAATCCTCGAAACCTTCCGGTATTTCCGGCCCTACGGATACGACACTTTTTACGGTCGGTGAGTCCGGCAAAGCCTCTATGATATGTTTCGTTATCACTTCCTCTCCGGCGCAAACGATCATCTTGATATCGGCGGCATTCGCACGATAAACGATATCTTTCTTGGTCAGTAAGTGTGTAGCCGGTATCACGACAGCCCCTAATTTATGCAATGCGATGATAGAGAACCAGAACTCATAACGGCGTTTGAGTATCAGCATCACCATATCGCCATGTCCGATCCCCAAGGATTGGAAATAAGAAGCCGTCTGGTCCGTATACCGTTTCAAGTCGGCAAACGTAAAATCAATATGCTCTCCATGATCGTTTGTCCAACATAACGCTTTCTTATCCGGTTCTTCCTCTGCCCAAGCGTCTACCACATCATATCCGAAGTTGAAGTTCTCCGGAACCTTGATCTTGAAGTTTTTAATAAAATCCTCTTGCGACTCAAACGTCGTTTTATCTATAAATCTTTCTAACATGCTGTTGATCGTTTATAAAATGACGGCCAAGAAACTGACCTTTTCCCCATCCAGCGCTTTCATACCGTGAGGAAGCTCTGAGTTAAAATAAATACTATCACCTTCTTCTAAGATAAGATCTTTATTGTTGATCTGTAGTAACAGACGTCCTTTTAATACCATATTGTATTCTTGCCCCGGATGGGAATTGAGATACATCGGCTCATCCTCTGGTTTGGGATGTACGGTTACCAAGAAGGGGTCCGCTTTACGTCCGACGAAACCGGCGGCCAATGATTGGTACTTATAGGCTTTCGTACGCTCTACGGCAACACCTTTTCCATTACGAGTAATAAAGTACGTACTCATTTTAGGCTCGTCGCCAAACATCAACGTGGTTAATTCTACGCCATAAGCCTGTGAGATCTGGTGCAATACGCTAACGGAAATATCAACCGTGCCGCTTTCCAGCAGCAAATATTGCTCAGTCGTGAGGTTGCAGACCTTTGCCATTTCTTCCGGCGTAATCTCCAGTGCGTCCCGTAGTCCGGCCAGACGCTCCGCGATTTGTTGTATCTGTTCGTTCATTTTGCTGAAGTTATTGTATTATGTCGCTCCAAAGATAGGAATAAAAAGCAAAAAGAAGGTGAGAGCCCTTGTTTTCTTTTCTAATTAACAGGTATGGCTTGTTTTTAATACAAATGACGCAGATAATACGGATAAGAATAGCAAATCCGTGTCATCTGCGTCTGAAAGATAAGCATCTAATACTTATTCAGCATTTTTCTTTAGCCATTCTAACCGGCGCTGATCCGGGAGGTGTTTTACCTTGAAATGCTCGAATGTCACATTAAATCCTTTCCCGTCGGGACAAGCGGCCATAAACCCGACTTGTACGGGGATATTGTCTTGTAGCCAAGCGTTACGCATAAGGGTGTATTCCTTATCATCGAATGAGTAGAAGATCTCCACGGCGTCCAATCTCCGGACAGCTTTTATCCATACATAGGGGATCGCTTTGTCTAAGGTGATAACGCTCCAGTCGGAGGTCTTATGCGTAACGACCGCGCTTAGGTTGTATTTACCATCCACGAACTCTATACCGGCTTTTATATAATTTTCATTGTATAATAATTTATCGTTATAAATTTGCATAAACATTCAACATCAAA
>ERZ857922.2899-NODE-2899-length-16181-cov-3.982823_pt1 | contig 16181 bp, 17 predicted proteins | sample MGYA00519579_ERZ857922 | MGnify/ENA primary metagenome ERZ857922 (study PRJEB31778, sample SAMEA3449375) | human gut metagenome | biome: human gut; feature: human-associated habitat; material: faeces | place: United Kingdom | collected 2010/2012 ... | reverse complement strand
ACGTGAATGGCGGTTTGCTTCCTACGGGGAGTTCTAGTACGTGGAAAGCATAATGCCAAGACAGAAAAATAACCGCCCTAGCCTGGAAAGTTAAGCGGTTATTTTTATAACTTATTAATCATCAGGCGAACCGTCATCGGTAGCACCTTTCTTTATTAATATACTAACATTTGGTATATTTTATGTCAACAAATAAAAAATAAAGGAGAGGTGAATACACACTATGGATCCAGAAAAATTAAGAACCATATTGCAGATAGGTGAAACAATAGCAGTAGAATTTAAAAGATGCAGCAACCGAATAGAAAATGATGTATATCAAAGTGTATGCTCCTTTCTGAATCGTTTTGGTGGAGATATTTACCTTGGAGTAGAAGACGATGGGACTGTTTGTGGAGTTCCTGAAAATGCAGCAGGAGATATGGTAAAGAATTTTATAAAGATTATCAGTAATCCCAATATGTTTACTCCAACCATATATCTATCGCCAGAAATTATAAAATATGAAGGAAAAACGATCATTCATATTCATATACCAGTCAGCGCAGAAGTACACAGTTTCAAAAAGGAAGTTTATGATAGAGTAGACGATGCAGATGTAAAAGTTACTGCAACAGCCCAACTTGCAATGATGTATATTAGAAAACAGAATAGGTTTACAGAGAAACAGATTTATCCTTATATTTCACTGGAAGATTTTAGATTAGATTTATTGCCACGAATTAGAAAAATGGCAACAAATAATATAGAAGGTATGCATAATTGGGAAAGTATGAGTGATGAGGAATTATTGAGAAGTGCGGGATTATATGGAAAGGACAGAGCGACAGGAGAAAGTGGATATAATCTGGCAGCAGTTATGTTATTGGGAAAAGATGATCTGATCATGGATATTTGCCCAGCTTATGAAACGGATGCGTTGGTAAGAAGAGTTAATGTGGATCGCTACGATGATCGAGAAATCATTAGAACAAACTTAATAGAAAGTTACGATCAATTAATGGAATTTGGAAGAAAACATTTGTCTGATAAATTTTTTATAGAAGGGGTGGAACGAAAAAATCTGAGAAATATTATAACCAGGGAAATGATTGCAAACACATTGATTCATAGGGAATTTACGAGTTCATATACAGCTAAATTTGTAATAGAAAAAGATAGAATGTATACAGAAAATGCGAATCGGTCATCAGGAGATGGAATTATTACACCTGATAATATGGAACCAAATCCAAAGAATCCTATTGTTGCTTCATTTTTTAGAAATATAGGATGGTCAGATCGATTAGGTTCAGGAGTGAGAAATATATTTAAGTATTCGAAATATTATTCAGGAGAAGAACCAGAATTTGTAGAAGGGGATGTATTTAGGATTATTGTGCCATTAAATGAAGATTACTCCTATGATAATGTAAAAAACGGCGATAAAAAAACGGCGATAAAAAACGGCGATAAAAAAACGGCGATAAAAAACGGCGATAAAAAGATTTCAAAAAAGACAATACAAAATTATAAAAAAATACTTGAATTTATGGAAGAGGGTAAAGAATATACGATTCAGGATTTTTGTAATTTGTTAAATTTAAAACCCTCCAGAACGAAAGAGTTATTAAAAGCTTTGACACAAGATATAGAACAAATAGGCAATAATAAAAATCGAAAATACAGATTAAAATAAAAAGGCTATGGGGAGGAAACCTACAAATGCAATCAGCATATATTCACTTATATCTGATCATGATCAACGTTATAACATTTGCATTGTATGGACTAGACAAATGGAGAGCGATGACAAGACAGTGGAGGGTCAGAGAGAAAAAATTGATCATACTTGCACTGATCGGAGGCTCCATTGGAGCACTGATCGGTATGACAGTATTTCATCATAAGACAAGAAAATGGTATTTTAGATTAGGGATACCTTTGATTTTGGGCATTCAGGTGTCGTTGATACTTTGTTTTTATGATATGATGTAAGTAAGCAAAGAAGAATTGGGAAGAAGTTTAAGAGACCCAAAAGCAAGGGAAGATTAGAGATATGAAGCAAAACAAATGGAAGCATTTAAAATTTGAAAAATATGTTTTTGTGTTATTATTGGCGATCGAGCTTATTATGTCATTTACTTTTTTAGGATTCATCCATATTGATCCAATTTCACTTACAACAGCATATATCCCGATCGTAGTTGCGGGATGTTTGCTTGGACCTTTGGAATCGACACTGATCGGATTGGTATTTGGACTAGCAAGTATGTATAAGGCATTAGCACTTTATGTTGTATCAGATGATAAGATATTTTCGCCGCTATACAGTGGTAATCCAATAGGAAGCATTTTACTAAGTGTTGGGGCAAGAGTTCTGTTTGGTTTTGTGATCGGATATCTGTTTTCTATCATAAAAGGACGAAAGTATGAGAAAATAGGAATCTGGATTCTTTCTTTGATCGCACAGTGGATACATGCTTTCTTAGTGTTCATTGTTATGGGAGCCTGTTTTCCACAGCTTGGCTATACTGGAATGTCAACATTTCATATGGGGATCAATGATGCACTTATTGCATTATGTTGTCTTTTCTGGGTAGAGGTGGCATATAAGATTTATCACAAGGAACGCATTCAAAAATACAAGGATGCGGTAAATCAATCTTTGGATGATCCATACCTGTCCTCTAAGATGGTCGCTATATCATCAGGGATCAGTTTTTTGATCATCTGTATAGCGATATTTTCTACTGGATATTTTGCAAATCGGTCTACATATATGTTGAAACAGCACAGAGTTCATGTAACAAGAACAATTAAGATTGATCTGTTACATTTACAGGTACAGTTTTTGATCGCAATGCTTGCATTGGATTTTATCTTAATATTGACGATGCTTATGATCTACAGATATATGAAGTACCGGGAATATCAAGGGGAGATCGATTTCCTTACTGGGGTAATGGGAAGAAGACTGTTTTTGCAGCATTGCCAAAATATTCAAAGTGATCAGAGGATTCATGGCCATCAAGGATGGTTTTTATTCTTGGATGTGGATTGGTTTAAGCAGATCAATGATAAACTGGGACATATAGCAGGAGATGAAACCTTAAAGAAATTTGCGATGTTTTTAAAAGAACAATTTGAGCCATATGGAGCAGTCGGAAGAGTTGGTGGAGATGAGTTTGCTGTGATGATCGAAGAAGAGATGAGCCAGGAAGTGTTAGAAAAGGAACTGGAACAATTCTTTCAAAACATCTCAGGAATTCAGAAGGAAGTTACAGTAAGCTGCAGTATTGGAGTATATCGTTTTACATATCCAAAAACAATCAAGGAACTTCTGACAAAGACCGATGAGATCTTATATGAAACAAAAGCAAATGGAAGAGGCTGTTTTGTTATTAGATAAAGTCTAAGAAGGTGGTAACGGTGGTGTTGGCAATGAACAATATGAAATTACCAGTAGGCATCGATCAATTTGATAAACTGATAAAATCTGGTTTCTACTACGTAGACAAAACCAGATTGATCGAGCAGCTTTTACAAAACTGGGGAGAAGTAAATCTATTTACACGTCCTCGGCGTTTTGGAAAGACTTTGAATATGAGTATGCTGAAATCCTTTTTTGAGATAGGAACAGATAAAACACTGTTTGATCAATTGTATATTGCTGCAAATAAAGAATTATGTGAAGAATATATGGGGCAATATCCAGTAATCTTTCTTTCGCTAAAAGGTGTTGATGGATTGAATTTTGAAGAAGCCAAAAGCATGCTAAAGATTACGATCCGTACGGAAGCACAGAGACATTACGAGTTGAAGAAGAGTGGAAAAGTTACATTAAAGAAGAAAGCCAAGAAAGGAACATACAAGATCCGGATCACGGCAGCAAAAACATCGAAGTATTAGAAAGCGGTGAAATATGTGACGGTTAAGGTAAAATAAATCAACAAAGAATTATGCAAAGGTATTGATTGAAAATTTTAAAGTATGTTATAATTGACTAATTACTAATTGCTCGATTAGTAATTAGTCAATTAGTAATTAGTCAATTAGCAAAAAGGATGATGGTATGAGATTTGTTGGAAGAGATCGTGAACTTAAGAAGTTAAATGAATTGTATCAAGAGGAAGAATTTCAGTTTGTTGTTATCTATGGAAGACGGCGGGTTGGAAAAACGATGTTGATCAATGAATTTTTGAAAAAGAAAAGATCCGCATATTATATGGCAGTTGAAGGTACATCCAAAGAAAATCTGTCAGGTATTTCAAAAGTGTTATTAGCTGAAAAAAATGAAGAATTTTATATGCCAGAATTCCCAGATTTTGAAAGCTTGCTTTCATATATCGATCATTTATGTAAGAATACAGATGATCAAGAACGTCTTGTGATAGCAATTGATGAATTCCCATACCTTGCAGGATCTTATCCTGCGATTTCTTCAATGTTACAAAGTCATATTGATCAATGTTGGAAAGATTCCAATTTGTTTTTGATTCTGTGTGGATCTTCTATGAGTTTTATGGAAGAGCAGGTGTTAGGGTATAAAAGTCCCTTATATGGAAGAAGAACGGCCCAGTTTAAACTACATCCTTTCACTTATTTTGAAGCCAGACAGATGCTTTCAGGTTTTAAAGCAGAAGAACAGGCAGTTTTATACGGTGTGACAGGGGGGATTCCAGAGTATTTATCAAGGATTCATAATGAGTGGTCAATGGATGATAATATTAAGAAATTATTTTTTGATGAAAGCGGACGTTTATTTGATGAACCAGGGAATCTTTTAAAACAGGAACTTCAAGATCCATCAAGCTATCATTCAATCATAACAGCGATTGCAGGAGGTGCAAGCAGGTTAAATGAAATTGCAACGAAAACAGGACTTGCAAGCAGTGGATGCAGCGCACAGATTCAGTCTTTGATAACGTTAGGAATCATTAAGAAAGAAACACCATTGACTGAAAGTATCAAAAGTAGAAAAACATTATATACCTTAGAAGATTTTATGTTTTTATTCTGGTATCGATTTGTCAGACCGAATTTAAGCGGTATTATGAGAGGAATCGGGGAGACAATCTATGAGGTATCTGTAAAACCTCAGATCAGTCATTTTATGGGATATATTTTCGAAGAAATCTGCAAGCAATATTTATATCTTCCACAAATCTATATGACACTTCCATTTCCAACAGGTGAATTTGGACGATGGTGGGGAAATAATCCAAAGAAGAAACGACAAGAAGAGATTGACCTAATGGCGGAGAACGGCTCAGAAGCGATCTTTGGAGAATGCAAGTGGAGAAATGAGCCAGCAGATGTGGATATATTGGAGACATTACAGGAAAGAAGTGGATTGTTTCATTATCAAAAACAAAGTTATATGATATTTTCAAAATCAGGTTTTACGGAGAAATTAAAACTGCGTGAGAAAGAAGAGGAAAATGTCAGACTGATATCATTCGAAGATATGAATCAGTTGTAAAAAATATGGGGACAGTTTCAGATTTTGAAAACAGTCTCCATATTTTTATTTCATGTGTAACATACAATTGTTGAAAAATATTAAAAAGTTGGTTACAATCTACAACAAATCCCCCTGCCAAACATCCTTAACCTTCATCTCATGCGCAATCCTATTCAAAACTTTCCGCTTATAAACACTCCACTCAGGAGCAATCAACAAATCTCTCGGTCCATCTCCAGTTAATCGATGAATCACGATCTCAGGACTCAGATTCTCAATACATTTCAAAATCAGATCAACATAAGACTCCAAAGTAAACACATCAAAGGGATGTTCCTCATAATGATCAGCCAGATCCGTATTCTTCAAAATATGCAGCATAGAAAATTTAACCCCATGAATCGGAAGGTGATTCAGATAACGAACTGACTCAAGCATCATATCATCCGTTTCACCAGGAAGCCCAAGAATCAGGTGAACAACAGTCAATACACCGATCTTATGAAGATTCATAACTGCTTCATCAAAACAAGACAAAGGGTACCCACGCCGGATAAAAGAAGCGGTCTCTTCATGAATCGTCTGCAGACCAAGTTCCACAAACACAGGTTTGATCTTATTTAATTGATTTAAAAGTTCCAAAACCTCGGCAGGCAGGCAATCCGGTCTGGTACCGATTGCAAGAGCAATGATTCGCGGATCATTGACCGCTTCCATATACAAAGCTTCCAGTTTTTCAATCGGACCATAAGTATTCGTAAAAGCCTGAAAATAAGCAATATACTTTCCATTCTCGATCTTTCTAGAAACCATCTCAATTCCAGCGGTGATCTGATCTGTCACAGACAAAGCAGCTGAAGAAGCAAAATCCCCGGAACCGCCCTCACTGCAAAAGATACAACCACCAGTTCCAAGTGTTCCATCTCTGTTTGGACAGGTAAAACCACCATCTAAGGATACTTTATAAATTTTCTCACCAAAATAATTCTTTAAAAAACTATCAAACGAATAATAACGTTTTCCATGCCAATTCATATGATCATAACTCCTAACTACAAGTTTGTTATCTACAAGATAGCACGAAAAATGTGGAAATTCCAGCGTTTTCAAGTCACAAAATGTTCATAACATTATCACGTACTATAAAATCTCAATCACAAAACTCAAAGTTTCATGTTCCCCAGGTTCCAAGAATCGAACACCTCTTTTATGTTCAAACACATCATCCTCATCACTGCAGGTAGAAGTTCCACTCCAAGGTTCCAAAGCAACAAAAGGTCCATCATTTGCACTAGACCATACACCCAGATAATCAAAATCAGGGAAAGTAACTAAGATACCATGACCGCTTTCCTTATGTTTTAATGCAACCGTGCGTGATTTCAACTGATCAAAGATCAAAGCGTCCTTGTAAAATAAAGAATGTTTTACAGGGATCACAGTTTCATGATCAAGAACAGGAATACGATCGTTGTTATTGATCAAACCATCATCTGTAAGCTGTGCACAGGCAGCAGTTTCCGGTTGTTCAAATTCCACGATATAATCTTCAAAATTCTCCCCTTCATACACTGGACAGTTAAATGCAGGATGACCGCCAATACAGTAAGGCATAACGATGTCCCCATGATTGATCACCTTATGACTGACTTTCACTCCATGATCCGTTAATTCATAGATCATCTGGAGCTCAAAATCATAAGGATACTGTTCTTTTGTAGAATCATCCGCTTTCAAAGAATAAACAGCACAAGTTTCAGAAGAAGAAACCAAAGTAAATTCTAATTTTCTTGCAAGACCATGACGGCCAAAAGAACAAGTCTTAGAATTACCGATGGTTGCAGTTCCATTTCTTAAACATCCAACGATCGGAAATAAGACAGGTGCCTGTCCGCTCCAGAAGTCAGGGTTTCCCTGCCAGAGATATTCCGTACCAGAAGCATCTTTGATAGAAGTCAGTTCCCCACCAAGAGATTTTAAAGTGACAGATACATTTTCATTGCGTAAGATTGTATTGCTCATGAGATATCCTCCTAGATTTAATATAGTATGATTATACCATGAATTAACATCGAAAAACACTTGTGTTTCTTGAGAAAAGCAATAGTTAAAAGCATATTTTTTATAAAGAATCAGTAGAAATTTAAGAAGTGGTGTGATAATATGACTAAGTATGCGTAGAAATGTAAAATAATAGATAAAAATAGAAAAGAGGAAAAAGATTATGGCAAACAGTATTGAGCAGGAAATCGGCCGCAGAAGAACCTTTGCGATCATTTCCCATCCGGATGCCGGTAAGACAACGTTGACTGAGAAGTTCCTTTTATATGGAGGAGCGATCAATACAGCGGGGTCTGTGAAAGGAAAGGCAAACTCCAAACATGCAGTATCTGACTGGATGGAGATTGAAAAAGAAAGAGGTATCTCTGTCACTTCTTCTGTATTACAGTTTGAATACGAAGGAAAATGTATCAATATCCTTGATACACCAGGACATGAGGATTTCTCAGAAGATACGTATCGTACACTGATGGCAGCGGATTGTGCCGTCATGGTGATCGATGCTTCCAAGGGTGTGGAGCCACAGACGATCAAGTTATTTAAGGTCTGTGTTATGAGACATATCCCGATCTTTACATTTATCAATAAGATGGACCGTGAAGCTAAGGATACTTTCGATCTGTTAGACGATATCGAGAAAGTCTTAGGGATTGAGACATGTCCGATCAACTGGCCGATCGGATGTGGAAAAGAATTTAAGGGTGTATACGAGCGTGCATCAAGAAATATCTTACGATTCGAGGCAGTCTCCACAGGTGGTGCAAAAGAAGCAAAAGAAACGATCATTTCAGCAGATGATGATAATGCAGCAGATCTGATCGGAGCAGATTTCTATGAGAATCTGATGGAAGAAATTGAATTATTAGATGGTGCGGCAGCAGATCTTGATATGGAGAAAGTACATCAGGGAAAACTATCTCCTGTATTCTTTGGATCAGCACTTACAAACTTTGGTGTAGAACCATTCTTAGAGCATTTCCTGAAGATGACAAACAGACCACTTGCAAGAACATCCAAGGGAGAAGAAGTAGATCCTGTGGAAAATGGTTTTTCAGCGTTTGTCTTTAAGATTCAGGCAAATATGAACAAAAATCACCGTGACAGAATTGCATTTATGAGAATCTGTTCCGGTAAATTCGAAGCGAACATGGAAGTAAAACATGTACAGAGTAAGAAAAAGATGAGGCTTTCCCAGCCACAGCAGATCATGGCACAGGAACGTAAGATCGTAGAAGAGGCGTATGCAGGAGATATCATCGGAGTATTTGACCCGGGAATCTTCTCTATCGGAGACACTGTCTGCCTTCCAAAAGATGACTTTGAATATGAAGGAATCCCAACATTCGCACCAGAACATTTTGCAAGAGTCATCCAGTTAGATTCTATGAAGCGTAAGCAGTTTGTGAAAGGTGTAGAACAGATCGCACAGGAAGGTGCTATCCAGATCTTCCAGGAACATGAAGCAGGATTTGCAGAGATCATCGTCGGAGTTGTAGGAACACTTCAGTTTGATGTCTTAAAATACCGTCTGGAAAATGAATACAACTGCGAGATCCGTTTAGAACCATTGCCATATCAGGCAATCCGCTGGATCAAAGACCGAAACACGGATATGAACAAATTACGTGGTGTATCTGAAGTTAAGAAAGTCAAAGATATGCGAGGAAATCCACTGTTGTTATTTAAGAATGAATGGGGAATCCAGTTTGTACTTGATCGTAATGAGGGATTAGAGTTAGTTGAGTTCAGCAAAGAATAGTATAAATTGTATTGCTTTTTGGTAAGAAAAAGCATTGTAACTTGAGAATAAAGGTGATATATTATATTAGTATATTTCTTAAGTTATCAAAAATAATATAAATATCAGACTTAGAAAAGAGATTGTTATGGCGTTGATAGATATTCATACACATATATTATATGGAGTTGATGATGGAGCAAAGGACATCAATGATTCAATGGGACTGTTGGATGAAGAACGGGAACAAGGCGTGGATCAGGTAATACTGACTCCGCATTACGGTCCGAAGTTTGGATATCCGGATACAGAAGTATTGAGAGAGAAGTTTGAGGCGATCAGAGAGAAGGCATACAAGTATTATCCAGAGATTCAGCTATACCTTGGGAGCGAATTATATTATCAGCAAGGGACAGTTTCAGATCTGAAACAAGGGAAAGCATTGACGATGAATGGGACTCGTTATGTTTTAGTAGAGTTTGCAACATCAGATGCCTATTCGCATATATATCGTGCGGTTCAGGATTTTGTATATGCAGGATATATTCCAATCCTTGCGCATGTAGAGCGATACAAAGCAGTTTTCGGACATGTAGACAAGATTGTCGAACTGATCGAAACAGGTGCATATATTCAGATAAATGCGGAAAGTCTGATCGGAGGAATTTTTGATAAACGAGCATCTTTTTGTAAGAAACTTATGAAAGAAGGACTGGTTCATTTCCTTGGAACGGATTGTCACGATTTCCGGACAAGAAGACCAAATATGAAACCGGCAGCAGAAGTTGTACGGAAGAAGCATGCGGACCAGATTCTTTATGAGAATCCAAGGAGAATGCTTGAGGGGAAAAGTATTTAATTAAAGAAAGGATAAAAACATCTATGTACGAGTTAGAGAATGATGATGAGATCGAGATTGATTTAAGGGAAATGTTTTTGGCATTGAAGAAGAAGATCGTTTGGATTTTGTTGACAGCAATCGTCTTTGCAGGTGCATCAGGATTGATCACGAAGTTTGCGATGACACCGATCTATTCTTCTACAGCACAGCTTTATGTTGTTTCGAAGGGTGGATTTTCACAGCTTACAGATCTTACAATGGGTACTCAGTTAACACAGGATTATATGGTAATTGTTAAGACAAGACCAGTCCTTGAACAGGTGATTGCAGATCTGAAGCTTGATATGGATTATAAAGAATTAGAGAATAAGATCACGGTGGAGAATCCATCTGATACACGTATCATGCAGATTACGATAACAGATAAGGATGCAGCACTTGCACAGAGCATCACACAGGATCTTGCAGAAGTAACAGCGAAGACAGTTGCAGAGAAGATGGACGTGAAATCACCAACGATCATCGAAAAGGCATATAAGGCAGACAAACCAGACAGCCCAAGTCTTAAGAAGAATGTATTGATCGGAGCAGTTCTTGGATTTATATTGATGGCAGCAGCCATTGTGATTCAGTATCTGATGAACGATACGATTCTGAAAGAAGAAGATATTGAGAAATATCTTGGAATTAATACTTTAGCGCAATTACCTTTGGTAAAGGGAACTACAAAGCGAACAAAGAAAGTAAAGAGGGCGAGGGAATAAGATGAAGAAATTAGTAATGGATCTTCCAGAGATTAACGATTATCGTATGGTAGAAGGACTAAACCAGCTAAAGACGAACTTAGCCTTCTGCGGAAAAGATATTAAAGTGATCACAATGACAAGCAGTGTTCTGAACGAAGGAAAGAGTTCTGTTTCTCTGAGCCTTTCAAGAACACTTGCAGAAAGTGGAAAGAAGATACTGATGGTGGATGCTGACTTAAGAAAATCAGTAATGGCAGCCAGATATCATATACAGGGAATTGATAAAGGATTAAGCCATTATCTGACAGGACAGGCAGAAGTGGAAGATATCATCTATGAGACAGAAGTTGAGGGACTTTGTATTACAGTAGCTGGTCCGCTGTCACCAGATCCAACAAGCATTCTGGATTCTGAACAGTTTGAACAATTCATTGAGAAAGTTAGGGATATGTTTGATTATGTGATCATTGATACACCACCGCTAGGTATTGTCATTGATGCTGTGATCATCGGTAAATATACAGATGGAGCAGTCATCGTGATCGAGCAGGGAGTGATCAAACGTAAGATTGTTCAAGATGTCATCAAGCAGTTGAAGAGGGGCGAGGTTCGTATTTTTGGGGCTGTATTAAATAAAGTTGATGAGCGTATCGGTGCTTATGGTAATTATGAGTATAAATATTCATATTCATATTACGGTGAGTCAGATACGGAAAAAAATCACCAAAATACTTAATAAGGAGGAATGTAAGTATGAGTAACAAAATCATCAAGAAAGCAGCAGCTTGTGGATTATCCGCAGTTATGGCTTTCGGACTTGTCGCAGTAACAGAAGCACCAAAAACAGCTAATGTTAGTGCAGCAACAAAAAAGGTAAAGAAATTATCTTTTAAGAAGAAAGGGTATGTGATCAGTGCACCAGGACACTGGATGAATGCAAAGACACGCCTGAAATTCTCACCAAAAAGTGCTAAAACTTATAAGTTAAAGTACAAAACAAGCAACAAAAAGATTGCTACTATTTCTAAGAATGGTATCATCCGTGCAAAGAAAAAAGGTACAGTAACAATCACAGCAATTGCTAAAAACAACAAAAAAGCAAAGGCTACAACAAAGGTTACAGTTGGTAAAGTCGTTAAAACTTTAAAATTCAAAGAGGGAAAAAAGAAAACAGTAACAGCTGGAAAGAAATTCACTCTTCACCCAACTTACTCACCAAAGAAAGCTTCTACAAAAGCTGTAACATTCAAATCTAGCAACAAGAAAGTAGCTACAGTAACTTCTAAAGGTAAAGTAACTGCAAAGAAAGCTGGTAAAGTAACAATTACAGCAACATGTAAAGATGCAAAAGGTAAGAAAGCTAAATTTATAGTAACAGTAAAAGCAGCTCCAGCACCTGCAAAAGTTGTAACACCTGAAACTGTAAAACCAGTTGTAAAAGATAACATAGCTGAATATACAGGATTAGTTGCTAATGCTGAAAAATACGTTTTAACTCGTGGAAAACAGACAGTTGAGATCTCTGCAGCACAGGTTAAAGAAGCATTAGGATATATTGCTGATCCAGCAGCTGGATTCAAAGCATGGGAAAGCAAAGAAAACTTTACATTAGGTGTATTATCAGCTAATGGTAAAGGTGCTACAAAGACAGCTACGATCAAAGGTACATCTAACTATGATGGAACATACACAGCAACAGTTACAAAAGTATCTGATACAGAATACGCTGTTGCAGCAAAATCTGAAAAAGGTCAGAACCACAACATCAAAGTTACAGTAGCAAAAGACGGTACAGTAACAGCTACAAGTGCTAAATACGTTGTAACAAGCGACAAAAACGCTACAAACATCGTAGTAAAAGATGCAGCTGGAAAAGTTATTGCTTCTGCAACAGCAAAAGATGGTAAATACACAGTAAAATTACCAGCAGACAAAGCAAAAGATTTAACAATTACACAGTATGTAGCAAAATAATCAATTGCTGAGTGATAAAGGAATCTTGGAGGAGCTTTCCTCCAGGATTCTTTTTCTATAAAAGAATTTTCTATTTAAGAAGGATCAGGAACATGAAGAAAAAGATAATGACGATGCTGATGTTGCTTGCAGTTTCCTGCATGATCATGCCAACAAATGCGAAAGCTGCCAAAAAAGCATATATCAAAACATCAACAGGAAGCAAGGCAACGGTTTTTGTTGGAAAAACTTTAAAATTAAATGCAAAAACAGTTGGGAAAAAGAAAAAGATCACATATAAGACATCCAAAAAATCTGTAGCGACAGTAAATAAAAAGGGTGTGATCAAAGGAAAGAAATACGGAACTGCCAAGATCACAATGAAAGCTTCTGGAGTGAAAACAAAGAAGATCACTGTATATGTAAGAAAAGCAGCGACAGGGATCAAACTTTCATCTGCACAGACGATCAATTTCTACAAGACAGGAAACACTGACCAGATCAAAGCAACAGCTTTACCTGGAGGAAAACAGATGGCATCAAAAACTCTGACTTATAAGAGCAGTAATCCACAGGTAGCAGTGGTTAACAGCAAAGGAAAAGTGACAGCTAAAAAAGGCGGATACAGCAGAATTCAGATTTCTACCGCTGCAAGATCAGGAAAGATCTGCACAAAAGATGTTGATGTTTTTGTATATGATGGATTTGATGATGTATGCAGTGAAACATCTGGAAGCAAGACAACATTTACATTTAATCCAAACTGGGGATCCGTCACAATCTATTTTACAAGTCAAACAGGAAAACAATATTCTTATAAAGTGGATAGCATCAAAACAGAATTTAATATGCTGGCGAATGTCAAAGGATTTGCAGACGAACGTAATGGTGTAGCAGTGAGCAAAGACAGTGCGAGAAAGGCGAACATCATTAATTTCAAGATCATTGAAACTGGTGAAGATTATAATGTATTAGCGGATGCCCAGAGATATCAGCTGACATTTTATAAAGCGTTGAATAACAAAGTGACATTCAATGTAGAAAAATAAAAAGATAAGAAAAATACTTGACAATAAAAATGAAAGCATGATATAATGTCAAAAGTTGTGAAGAACAACAGAAACAACAAAGAAGAGTATCCACTCTCACCTTAGCACATATGATAGATTAGGAAGTGACTTGGGTTAATATTTAAGAATATGATATTTCGTGATCATGCTTGAATTTTATGTGGATAGTCTTATAACTATCCACTTTTTTAATTATCATGGAGGTGTAATTATTAGCGATTTAATGATTAACGGACAGATCAGAGATAAAGAAGTACGTCTGATCGCGAATGATGGCGAGCAGCTTGGAGTTATGTCCGCAAGGGAAGCACAGAAGTTAGCAGATGAAGCAGGATTAGATCTTGTCAAGATCTCACCAAAGGCAAAACCACCGGTTTGTAAGATTATCGATTACGGTAAGTACAAATACGAGCAGACAAGAAAAGAAAAGCTGGCAAAGAAGAAACAGAAAGTCATCGATGTGAAAGAAGTCCGCATGTCACCAAACATTGACACAAACGACTTAAACACAAAGATTAATCATGCAAAGAAATTCCTTGCAAAAGGTGCGAGAGTGAAAGTCACACTTCGATTCAGAGGAAGAGAACTTGCTCATGTGAATGCAAGTAAGTATATCTTAGATGATTTTGCGAAAGCATTAGAAGATGTAGCCACCATCGATAAGAAACCAAAGTTTGAAGGAAGAAGCATGACAATGTTTTTAGCTCCAAAGAACAACTAGGAGTTTAAGATATTCAAATATGAGTAGATACAAGCAGGATTAAGGAGGAAATAACCATGCCAAAAATGAAGACATGTAGAGCAGCTGCAAAAAGATTTAAAAAGACAGGAACAGGAAAATTAAAAAGAAATAAGGCATACAAAAGCCATATCTTAACAAAGAAATCTCCTAAGAGAAAGAGAAATTTAAGAAAAGCTGCAATGACAGATGCAACAAATGTAAAGAACATGAAGAAGATTTTACCATATCTGTAAGATGGATCGTTAAGGAGGAAATGTAAGCAATGGCAAGAATCAAAGGCGGAATGAACGCAAAGAAAAAACACAATAGAGTATTAAAACTGGCTAAAGGATATAGAGGAGCTAGATCTAAACAGTATAGAGTAGCAAAACAGTCTGTTATGAGAGCTTTAACAAGTTCTTACGCAGGAAGAAAACAGAGAAAACGTCAGTTCAGACAGTTATGGATCGCACGTATCAACGCTGCAGCAAGAATGAACGGACTTTCTTACAGCAAGTTCATGTACGGCTTAAAGTTAGCAGGTGTAGAAGTTAACAGAAAGATGCTTTCCGAGATGGCAATCGCTGATCCGGCAGGTTTCGCAGCTCTTGCAGAATTAGCAAAGAGCAAATTAGCATAATGAAGGTTAAGGCCAGCAGATATTATCTGCTGGCTTTTTTATTTACAAAAAAGTTGTCCATTTATTAAATAACATTAATTTTTATTTCTAAAAGGGAGGAGATAGTTATGAAAAATGTAAAGGTTATTAAAAAGGCTGCAATTTTTTTAATGGTGTTTGTTCTGGCATTCAGCTCGTTAAGTGCAGCAGCAGCAGTTACTTATAAAACAGGTAATCGTACTGTTCGCTACAGAGGTGCGAATTATAAAGTATATTATAATAGTAAGAGAGTGAATAGTGTAACAAGACCATCTTTGATGATTAACGGAAATATTATGATTCCATATCATTATACAATGGTAAAAAGAGGACCAAAAGTGTCTGTATCAAAAGCGAATAAAGGAAAGACGATAACGCTTTCTGCGAATGGAAATCGAGTAAGATTTTATCTAAATAAAAAGTACATAAAAGTAAATGGAAAAAAAGAGAGAATTCGTACCGCTCCTGTTAAAGCAAAGATAGGGGGAGCTAGTCTTATAATGCTTCCGGCAAGAGTTGCTTTTGAGGAACTGGGATTTCATTATACATATAACAAATCTAAAAAGGCAATCTATGTGACAGGAAATACAACAACAACAAATGCACCGGCATCAACACCGATTGTGAATGAACCGGCGGTGAATACAGGTCTTCAGGCAACAGCTTTTAAGAATAACGAATGCACCATCAACATCCAATGGAACGACAGTAGGTAGCAGCCTGCAGGCAACCGCTTTTAAGAATATGAGTACACAGGAATTTGTTAACGCAGTAGGTCCGATTGCAAGAGAAGATTACAGAAAAACAGGTGTGCTTGCCTCTGTTACTTTGGCGCAGGCAATTAATGAGAGTGGCTGGGGTAAGTCAGGGCTTACACAGAATTCAAACAATATGTTCGGTATGAAAACTTCTCTTTCCGGTAATAGCTGGTCAGGATCAGTGTGGGA
>ERZ857922.2895-NODE-2895-length-16208-cov-3.822262_pt1 | contig 16208 bp, 12 predicted proteins | sample MGYA00519579_ERZ857922 | MGnify/ENA primary metagenome ERZ857922 (study PRJEB31778, sample SAMEA3449375) | human gut metagenome | biome: human gut; feature: human-associated habitat; material: faeces | place: United Kingdom | collected 2010/2012 ... | reverse complement strand
ATTACAAATGTTACTCCAAGTGATAAAAAGCCCAGGAAGTATACATAGTTCAAAGTAGATTTGATACTGTCGCCAACAGGGAATTTACTTCCGAGTACTACCTTGAAAACTACGAACATAAGAACAAGAATACAGACAAGCATGATTCTGTTCAGGCCGAGCTTTTTCACAATTGGATTTTGTTTTAACTTTTCCAACTTTTCACCCTCCTTGATTTTTTGTTATTGTCCAGGTTTACCTCACTCTTCCTGAGCAATAACTTTTTGCACTCTCTGCGTTTTCTATATAATACCTTGAATTCTGCACAATTGTAATAGAATATTTTCCAGAAAAAGGTTAAATATTTACGGTATGGTCATAAATTTTTAACCTTTTATGTGAAATATGCACTAACACTTTACCGTGTAAAATCAAAAAACCTCAAATTCAATCCTTTTCATACGTAAGAAACGCAAAAGGATCGAACCTGAGGTCTCATTTTATCTGACAGAGTATATTAAAAAGATCTGGTACAGCATAAATCGGGTAACTCTTCCGCAAAACGTGCAGCTGTGAAGATACAGAACAGCTACAAAGTCTGTTTTATGGTATTAAATGGGAAGATCAGCTTTTCGATTTCGCTGGAATACATATTCTCCGGAGTTACAAGCTGACAGCCGGAATTTACATTCTCATCGTAAGGTTTGCCCTGCAGCATACGCACAGTCTCCGTTACACCCAGATAGCCCATCTTAAACGCTTTCTGCACAACAATTCCCTTGAAGACACCCTTTTCCATAAGCTGAACCGCTTCCTGGGAGCTGTCTACCCCCACTACCTGGATTCGGTCTTCCATATCATGTTTCTGTACCGCCCGTGCTGCGCCTACAGAGGAATATTCATTCATTCCTGCAATCATTTCAAGATTCGGATATTTCTCCATCAGTTCTTCTGTAAGCTGGGAAGCCTTATCAAACTGGGAATTACAATATACTACGTCTACAACATTCTTATTATAATCCCCCAGACCTTCCCGAAAGCCCTGTTCTCTTTCGATTGCAGTGGAAACACCTTTTACATGGCTTACAATTGCAATCTGAGAATCCTTATTTAAAAAAGTTCTGGCATAATCCCCCAGTTGCTTTCCTGCTTCCAGGTTATCTGTGGCAACTGTCATATCCTGAATATTGCTTTCTGTATAGGAATCTATAAATGTGATCTTGATTCCCTTATCTTTTGCCTTCTGCAATAATTCATCGGAAGCATCAAAGCTGGAAGGGGAAAATAATATTGCATCCGGATTTTTCTCAATGGCCTCTTCCAGAAGTTTATTCTGTACCTCCACATCCTGTTCTCTCTCCGGTGCCAGCACTTCCAGTTCTGCACCGCATTCCTGCGCCGCCATTCTTGTCCCGGAAATCAGGGAGGTCCAGAAGTCATTGGTTCCATCCTCTGTTTTCGGTATGTAAATTAATGACCACTTTTTGTTATTATTTTTTTGACGAATATAAAGCATTCCTCCGGAAACCAGACACACCGCCAGCGCTATGCATACAAGCATAAGCCATTGTTTACGCTTTTTCATGATGTTCCTCCTGCTCGATCGGAATTACCACTGTAACAGTCGTACCTTTTCCTTTTTCACTTTTATAGCTCAGACCATATTCCTTTCCATAGTACATACTGAGACGTCTTTGAACGTTGTATACACCGACACCATTAGAACGATAATTGACTTTATGCTTCTCAAAAATCCGGTTCAGGGTCTCCTCATCCATTCCCACACCGTCATCTGCTATTTCGATAACTGCATTTTCATCTTTCTGGTATCCGTTAACAGTAAGCATCCCTTTTGATTCCTTATATTTAAGACCATGATAAATTGCATTTTCCACAATTGGCTGAAGTACAAGTTTCACTATATGCACACTGTTAATAGATGGATCCACATTGATCTCAAATTCCAGTTTATCCTTATAGCGCATTTTCTGAATGGTGAGATAACTCTTTACATACTGGATTTCCTGGCCGATGAGGACCGTCTCATCTTCGTTACTGATACTTTGCCGCAAAAGCCGTGCCAGAGAAGCGGTCATCAGTACTACATCTTCATATTTCTTCCCTTCCGCCATCCAGATAATGGAATCCAGCGTATTATAAAGAAAGTGGGGATTGATCTGGGACTGAAGAGCTTTCAGTTCGCTCTTTCGCTTCAGTTCCTGTTCGTGGACATTCTGTGCCATCAAATCTTCAATCTTATGGGTCATCACATTGAATGATGTGGTAAGACTTCCAATTTCATTCTGGGAAGGTATAACCAGATCATCTGCTGCCTTGAAATCTCCTTCCTGAACCCTTTCCATAGAATCACGAAGCTTCTGAATCGGAAGAGTTATGCTTCTGGCAATAAAGCTGGAAATAAGCATGGCGATCACAACCAGTACAATGGCCGTCATTACATATATGTTATTGGCCTCTTTACTGCTCTTTAAAAGCTCTGCCATATTCATGCAGCCAACAATCGTCCAGCCAGTTATCTCAGAGCGGGCAAGTGTATAGATTTTTTCGTCATCTCCCTCTCCTGTTACTACCGTATCTGTGTCGGCATTCATAACAATATCAATGTTCTCCGTCTGAAGCTCATTATACAGCTGCTGCTGGCTTGGATGATAAACGATGTTCCCATTCTGATCCAGAATAAATACATAACCCTTATCCCCAATGCTGTTCTGGTCACAGAGCTCACTGATAGCGCTGTAATTCAAGTCAATAAATACAACACCGTCACTGTTTCCCGTGCCATAGAAATTGTGGACTTCGCGGCTTAATGTAATCACCCACGGACGCTGGTCCTTAATCACATGCTGGACATGGGAAGAACTGAGACAATACTGATTATAATTATCTACTGCATTGGTGTACCACTCCTGAGTGGAAAGATCCAGATCCGGATTGGTGGCCTGATATCCGCTGTTTATAAGCATAACTCCATCTTTTTGCACGATTCCAATGTTGCAGATGTCATCACGGCCTTTCAATATCGTACTGAATTGTTCCAGGAGACGTTTCCTGTGTCCTTCTTTTACAGCCTCATCCTCACCGATGCGCTGGTACAATAGCTGATACGCATCCTGGCTTTTTGCAATAACTGAGGCAATATTATCCATATATGTAATATACGAATCAACATTCTGATTCAGCTGATGTATAATAGTCTGGGTATAAATGGCAGAGTTCTCATAAACTGTAGAATTCGTATATCTTACTGATACTGCAGTCGCTGCAAGCACCGCACAGAGAACCAGAGCAGAAACAGCCACAAATATAGTGCTTTGAATACTTTTAAAGCCTTTAAGAAATTTTCGCTCTCTTTTGTTTTCATTCATAGGCTGCTCTCCCTTACGTTTTCTCATTCATTTAACTTTTTATTTTTCATATCTTTCATCACTGATTTCTGTAGAAATAATCCACCTGCTGGCAGCAAATCTTTTTATAGCTGCAATTATTCACTTCCGGATTCAATCATTTCCAGATCACATTCTGTCTGAAAATTTTCCTTAAGATTCTCTGAAATATGAATCTTCCCATCATCTGTTACCAGGATCACATTGAATTCTTCCCTGTGCTGCCGCCAGAATTGACAAGCTTTCTCATAGCCCATAATATAAAGAGCCGTGGACATTCCATCTGCAAGTGTACCATCCCTTGATACGATTGTCACAGACAGCAGATCTCCATCTGCCGGATATCCTGTCCTGGGATTGATGATATGAATATAGGTCTCCCCATCTTCTTCAAAATACCTCTCATAACCGCCAGAAGTAACTACGGCCTGATTTTCCACAGATAAAACACCAATATAATCCTGCTGTCCGCCTTTTGGATCACGTATTCCCACTTTCCAGCTGCTGCCGTCTGGCTTCGTCCCTATCGCCTGAATGTTTCCTCCAAGAGAAACCAATGCGGAAGAAACGCCATATTCCTGAAAAAGCTCTGCCAGCTTCTGACCTGTATATCCTTTTGCAATTCCTCCAAAATCAATCTGCTGATCTGCTCCAAGCGTTACAAACTTTGCTTTTTCTTTGCTGTCCCTGCCCTTTTCATCAGAGTCCCGGGTCTGTATTTCTACTTTATTTCCATCCACCAGTGCCAGTTTTTTTTGTACTTCTGCAGCTGTAGGCACATGATAATTACCTGTGGGAAATCCCCATAGCTTCATCACCGGATAAATCGTATCGTCAAAAAGTCCGTCTGTCTCCTGATAAATCTCTTTTCCCCGGAGGATCAGTTCTGCCAGATCATCTGTTGCCTGCAGATTTCCCTGTTCGTTTAAGGCATATACTTCACTTTTACTGTTTTCTGCTGATAACATCGCATCCAGTTTCTGTACTTCTTCTATAGCTGCATCTACAGCTTTTTCGCTGTTTTTACCATATGCGGTAAACTCCATATAGGTGTCCATCGCAAACAGCTGCTTCTGGCATTTCTGATTCTGAACAAAATACCTGCTGCCTTCTGTAAGAATCAAAATTCCAATACATATGCCGGCTGCCGTCAGTACTTTTCTTTTCATATGGATCTTTTTTCCCTCGCATACTCGGTAGGAGTCTTACCTGTCATTTTCTTAAAAGAAATTCCAAAATAATGGGGATCTGAAAAGCCCACCTTCTCCGCAATCTCATAGTTCTTAAGTGCAGTCTGTTCCAGGAGTTCCTTTGCCTTTTCCATACGTGTCTTACTGAGGAATTCCAGGAAAGTGCCTCCTGTGGCTTCCTTAAAAATAGTACTGAAATAGCTTGTACCAATATTCAGATAGGAGCAGATATCATTCAATCCTAATTCCGGCTCATTGTAATGCTGGCGAATATATTCCATAGCAAGTACCGCCTGCTTCTGACCGCTGGAACTGTTCAGGGAAGAGCATCTTTCAAATACCTCGTGAACATAGTCCTCTGCCATTTTAAAAGCTTCCTTAAAAGTTTTCTGTTCGGTTACCCGTCCCATGAGAATTTCTCTTTTGTGGAACAGATCTTCATTCTCAGAAGAAAGAGCTTCCCAGCAGCTTCCTGCATGGCGCAGAATCATCTGAAGGCAGACACAGGCCTGACTTTTATCCACTCTGGCCTTTTTGATCTCAGATTTCATAACAGAAAGAGCCTGATTCATCTCAGCTTCATTGCCTTTCTTGATTCCATCTACCATATCGCTTAATGGCTGCTGCAAAGAAATACTTCTCTCCGGATTCAGTGTTTCTGTATCAATGAGCAGATTTCCGCCCAGTAAATAGCGCAGTTCAATCGCCTTCTCAGCCTGGTTATGAGACTGGATCGTATCTCCGGGATTCCTTACCCAGCCCCCAATTCCTGCTGAAGCTTCAATGCCGATCACTTCTTTTACTTTTTTCTGGATTTCCTGACAGATTTCCTGTATTTCTCTGGAAAACTCCCTGCTGCGGTTTCCCATAAAGAGGATACACACCCGGTTATTTCCTTCCTGATAGGCAATTCCTGCATTACGATCTGTCACGATCTCATCTGCAACATTAAATAAAACAAAAGCCATTAATGCGCTCTCCTGGCGTTTTTCCATATCAATCTGATGAATATCGGAAAACAGATCCATGTCAAATAACGCAACCCGATAAGATGCTGCCTCCAGATTAATTCCCATTCCAGACAATTCCTCCAGGCTCTCCTGCACATCCCGAGTACAGCTTACCAGAGATTCAATCGCTTTCGAACGAATCACCAGAGCATTTTTGTGATAATCCTGAGATGTCTTTGTGAGGGATTCTATTTTCTTCTTTTCTTTTCTCTGCAGATCTACTTTTTCTTTCATTTTGCCAATAACTTCTCTGAGCTCCATAGCAGTTACCGGCTTCAGCATGTATTCGCTTACATTATACTGAATTGCTTTCTTTGCATATTCAAATTCCCCGAAGCCACTGAAGATCACAATTACGATCTCCGGGTAATTATCATGCAGAAAATGGCTCAGTTCCATTCCATCCATATACGGCATCAAAATATCTGTGAGAACAATATCTACCGGATGGCTCTTCACAAAATCTGCTGCCTGCTTTCCGTTTTCGCAGTCTCCTACAAGCTGGCAATCCATGGACTTCCAGTCAATATTCTCCTTTATGGCGTCACGTACCAGGATCTCATCATCTACAAGTAAAATTCGATACATAGTTTTCGCTTTCCCTTTCTATACACAGCATGTACCTCATCGGCTCCCCCCCGGTGCCTGTTTGCACATGGTATTCTATTAATTTCAGCTAAATATTATATTATCACATACCATAAAATCATGCAAACTAAACAAACAATTCCAGAGTTTGTTTGGTGTGTGTTACTATTACTGTTTACTGGTAACAAAAAAGCTGCAAAGTTATAAGAATTATAAACCCTGCAGCTTTTCTGCTGTGTAAGATATTCAAAGAAGCTTTGAAATTATAACCATTATTTTACAATCACTCCATCCTCATCCCAGAGATCGTGCCAATCCTTTGCACCTTCCCACAGGAATACATGGCCTTTGATCAGACGGTTATTCTTATCAAGGGAACGGATGGTTTCCATCTCTTCTTCTGTCAGAGGATCTTCCGTGACACATTTCAGGTTCATGGTGTAATTCTTCTCTTTCAAAGAGAATGGAATTGGGGAAGCACCTCTCTGTACAGCCCATTTAATGCAGATAACTGCTGGATGTACACCATGTGCCGCTGCAATTGCTTTCAGCTCTGGCAGTTCAATATCCGCAATATCTTCTGGCATTTTATCACGTTCCGGACGTTCAGGAGAACCAATTGGGCAGAATCCTACCACTTCAATACCATGCGCTCTGCAATAATCAAACAGCTCTGGCTGCTGGAAGCATGGATGAAGCTCCATCTCGATCGCAGCTGGTTTAATTCTGCAAAGTGGAAGTACTGCCTCCAGTTTCGGGATTGTCATATTAGACATACCGATATGTTTCGTCAGACCCATATCTACCAGGCGCTCCATCTGGCGCCAGGTTTTCATAAAGCGCTCTACTGTAAACGGTTTGGAATCAGGATTTCTGGAATCCACATCACAATGTGGTGCATGATAGTTCGGGAATGGCCAGTGAACATAATACATATCCAGATAGTCAAGCTTCAGATCCTTTAAGGTCTTCGCACAGGCAATCAGTACATCTCCGTCACCATGCATATCGTTCCATACTTTGGATGCAATAAAAAGTTCTTCTCTTTTTACAATGCCTTCTGCAAATGCATCTGCGAAAATCTTTCCGATCATATCTTCATTTCCGTAACATGCAGCACAATCAAAAGAACGGTAACCTACGCGAAGTGCACCTGCAACAGAAGCAGAAACTGCGTCTGCATCTGCATGGTCACTTCCAAAAGTACCCATTCCAACAGCTGGCATCTTAGCGCCAGTATAAAGTGTTCTCTGCGGAACAATTGCCGGATCAATCATTGTCATTTTCTTATCCTCCTTAACATTTCTTTTGCACTATGGCTTTCAATTACAACGCAATTTACTTTCGCTTAATATTTTTTACTACATTTTCTTATAATTTAGTAACCTCAATCTGTGGAAGCAGTTTTTCCATATCTTCCATCACAAAAAATCCAGTCTCCTCGCGCATGGCTGCTGCCGCTGAAATAGCACTTGCCAGTTTCATTGTCTCAGGAAGTGAAAGTCTCCTGGATAAACCCAGTGCGAATCCTGCGATCATAGAATCTCCACACCCAACTGTGTTCACTGCATTTATTCTCGGAACCAGTGCACGGAAAATTCCTTCATTACCTACTGCAAGAGAACCGTCAGCTCCCAGGGAAACAGCTACGATTTCCACACCTTTTGCATGAATCTCTTTCGCCGCATCTATAATATCCTGAATATTATCACATTTCTTGCCTGTGAGCATACGGATTTCATCAATATTGGGCTTGATCATAGTAGGTGCTGCTTCAATTCCCATTTCAAGAAGTTTGCCACTGGTATCCAGAATAACCGGAATTCCTGCCTCTTTTACAATCTTTATAAGTCGCTGATAAGCAGTTCCATCAAGTCCTTTCGGAACACTTCCTGACATTGCAACTACTTTCGCTTCTTTTACAAGATTACAGAATTTTTCCTCAAATCCGGCAAAATCCTCTTCTGTAAGGGTAAACCCAGGTTCCAGAAATTCTGTCTGAACTTTATTAACTTCATCCCAGATATTAATACAGGATCTGCTCTCTGCAGCTACATGATAAAAAGCACTTTTAATACCAAACGGTTTCAATGCATTCTCAATATAAGCTCCTGCATAACCACCTACAAAACCTGTGGCAGTCACCTCTGCTCCGTAAATTGAAGCCGGCTTGGATACATTCAGACCTTTTCCACCAGGAACATAAGTACATTCCTTTACACGATTCACTTCTCCAGTCTTAAAGTTATTTACCACATACCGCTTATCAATGGCTGCATTTAATGTTACTGTCAGTATCATATGCTCAATCCTCATTCGTCAGAAGAATCTTCCCCTTTACAAGACCAGGTGTCTTATAGAGCTGGAATGCTTCCTGAGCCTGACTCATTGGCATTTTGCGATAAATAAATCCCGGATCAAATTTCAGCTGACCGGTTGCAAAATAATGAGCTGTAAGATCCCACTCTTTGCCTGGGAACGGGGAACTATAGGACATCCAGGAGCCTGTAAGTTTAAATTCTTTACGATTCATATTCTCCCACTGCTTTGGTGTAAATGTAAGATCTGCATGAGGTGTTCCAATGAAGCATACGTGTGCCTTATTCGCAGCAAGTTCAAATGCCATATGCATAGTGGGAACCTGTCCGGCTGTTTCAAACACATATTCATAGCCCTTACCACCGGTAATTGCCATAGCCTCTTCCATATAATTCTCTTTGGTTGTATTGATAACTGCATCTGCGCCCATTCTCATGGCAAGATCCAGGCGTTCCTCACTAATATCAAATACGACAACCTTCTTGGAACCAAAGATCTTTGCCCACTGCATTGTGAATATGCCAATTGTTCCACATCCTAAAATTGCTACGCAGCGACCGCCCTGATAATCATTCTGAAGGAGTCCATGAAGAGCAACTGTGGATGGCTCGAACATTGCACCCTGTTCATAGGAAATAGACGGATCAAAAGGAATCGCATTCTGCTCTGGAATTACTACATAATCCGCATTACTTCCCTGCTGCCTGGAACCGATAAAACTGTAATGCTTACATAAGGAGAAGTTTCCATTCTGACAATCATCACACTTCATGCACGGAAGAAGCGGAGCCCCGGAAACGCGGTCGCCAACTTTCACCTTGGTGACCCCTTCTCCAACTTCTACTACATCACCAGAAAACTCATGTCCAAGAACGATAGGATAAAAATGAACACCATGATTCAATACTCGCGGAACATCAGAGCCACAAATGCCGGAAGCTTTTACTTTAATCTTTACCCAGCCTGGTTTTGCCTGTGGTTCTTCGATTTCCTGGTACTGTACATCCTCGTTTGCAACTACAACTGCTGCTTTCATCTTGAAATACCTCCTTACTTCCGTACCATCATAGCTTTCAGAGATTCATATAAATCCCTATATGTACGGTATGTCTTATTATAAACTTCTTTATTCTCAGGATTGGGCTCATGGCGTCTTGTCTCTTTCACTGTCATGGAAACCGCTTCCTCGTAATCTTTATAAAATCCAACTCCTACGCCAGCCAGGATTGCAGCACCTAATGTGGTTGCTGTATCGGAAGCAGGGACCACCACTGCCTTGCCTGTCACATCAGCCTTAATCTGAGTCCAGAGAAGGGAATTGGCTGAACCTCCCATAGCACGAAGAACTTCTGCTTTAGCACCTGCTGCTTCAGCCACCTCCAGATTATGGCGCAGGGAAAATGCTACGCCCTCCATACAGGCTCTTACCATGTGTCCCTTGGTCTTAGCAAAATCAAGTCCATAGAAAACGCCTTTGGCGTATGGATTCCAGACAGGGGATCTCTCCCCGGACATATATGGAAGGAACACAACGCCTTCACTTCCGGCTGGTACTGCCTCGGCAATTTCATTCAGTTGTTCCAGAGAGGATTTCCCGGTATCCGCCTTGCGGCTCCTCTCATAAGCTGCAAATTCTCTCTCAAACCAGCGCATGACACCGCCGCCTCCGGTAGTTCCTCCCTGAAGAAGCCACTTGCCTGGCACTACGTGATATCCTAAGATCAGACTTGGATCTGCTTTGTATGTATCTGTGCAGATGCTCATGCCACCAGCCTGTCCACCCTGCTCCTGGGTCTCCCCCGGATGGATCACACCTGCACCAAGTGTTCCACAGGCTGCATCCAGACCGCCGGCCACTACAGGAGTTCCGACAGTCAGTCCACTCTGGGCTGCCGCCTCTTCCGTCACAGTTCCCACTACCTTATCGCACGCAACAATCTCCGGAAGAAAATCCACAGGAATTCCCAGTTTCTCACACATCACTTCATCCCAGGTACCAGTACGCATATCAAAGCAATGCAGGCCATATCCCTGTGAAAGATCCTGTGTGATGGCACCAGTCAGTCTGTAAGCAATAAAGCTGTTTGATTGAAGGATCTTGTAAATCTTATTATATACTTCAGGCATATTCTCCTTATACCAGAGAATCTTCGCTGTGGTATAAGAAGGCTGAAGAGAATTACCTGCAACATTGAAAATATTCTCACTGCCGATTTCATTATTGAGTCTGTCGCAGATTTCCTGGGCTCTTGTATCCATCCAGATAGGTGTATCTGTCAGAACATTTCCCTCATGGTCAATGGCAATAGCCGACCAGCTCTGCCCATCAATTCCCACTCCGGCAATCTGCTCTCCTGAAATATTACCTGTCTCCAGGCATTCGCAAATAGCGCCGCAAACCGCATGCCACCATTCATCCGGCTTCTGCTGCGCCCATCCCTCATGAGGATAATAAACAGGGTAATCCCCATTGGCGGAAGCCATCACCTTTCCGTTCTTGTTAAATATGGCAACCTTGCACGCGCTGGTTCCAATATCAATTCCTAATAAATAGTCTTTGCTCATCCTTGTCTCCTTATGGATTTCCCCATAAAAATATCAGTCTGAAGTTTCCGTACAATATGGTCAGGAAGCTCATCTCTTCCTTCAAGCCGTTCCAGCATGATCTGTGCTGTTTCCCTTGCAATTTTCTCTGTGGGCTGTGAAACAATGGTAAGTGCAGGTCTGCATGCACGGGCAAAAGGCAGATTGTCAAATCCCACCAGGGAAATCTCCTCTGGCATGGATACCCCCATCTCATTAAGCCCGATCACTGCCCCCATAGTCATCTCATAGTTCGTCACAAAAACAGCTGTCATATCCGGATTCTCTTTCACCAGCTCTTCTACTGCCTGAACCCCTCCCTGGATCGTGTAATCACCATGACAGATCAGCTTTTCATCAACCGCAATTCCATGAGCCTTAAGTGCTTTCATATATCCTAACATACGCTGTCTGGCAGTGAATACCTCATCCGGTCCACCGATCAGACCAATCTTCTGATGCTGTTCTTCTACCAGCATGCCAACAGCCTTCTCAGCTGCATTTACATTATCCACCAGCACACAGTCGCAGGATATTCCCTGGATCATACGGTCGATAAGCACAATGGGTTTACCTGTTTTCTGAAATTCATTCAGATGGGCTCCAGTCATATCTACCGGCATATTGATAATTCCATCCACACGTTTCCGGGTAAGGAAATCCACTGCTTCTTTTTCAAGCTTCTTATCTGTTCTGCAGTCACAGACAATCGCTGCATATCCATGGCTTCGGAGGATATCCTCCATTCCACTGATGATTTCTGCGCAGAAAACATTGTTCAGCTCTGGAATCACAACCCCCACTGTCTTGGTCGCATTGGTCTTCAGACCGCGGGCAACTTCATTTACTTCGTAATGTAATTCTTCGATGGCTTCTTCGATCTTGATACGGTTCTTCTCTCTTACATTCCCCCCATTGAAATAAGAGGAAATCGTTGCCAGACCAAGTCCTGTCCGTCTGGCAATATCTTTCATCGTCGCTGCCATAAATCAGCCTCTTACTCAGCCTTTCCGTCACAGCCGCAAACTTTCATACGGGCCATTACAAGCTCTTTCACAGCTGCAATTCCAGCCTTGCCATATGCCTTAGGATCAAATACCTTCTCATCCTCAAGTGTCTCTCTGACAGCCTTGGAGTATGCTGCACGAAGCTCGGTGGCAAAATTAACCTTACAGATTCCTCTCTTTACGCAATCCATAACATCCTCATCGCTAAGGCCGGAAGCGCCATGAAGAACCAGAGGAATATCTACAACTTCACGAATTTCACTTAAACGCTCCTTATCAAGAACAGGAGTTCCCACATAGAAGCCATGTGCTGTGCCGATTGCTACCGCAAGAGAAGTAACGCCGGTGCGCTCTACAAATTCTCTGGCTTCCTGTGGATCGGTATTGGTATCTGCAACTGCAACCAGGTCGTCTTCCTTACCACCTACCTTACCAAGTTCTGCCTCGCATGGGATTCCCATAGAAGCTGCTACGTCAGCCACCTTCTTGCTCACCTCAATGTTTCCTTCATAATCCAGCTTAGAACCGTCAATCATCACGGAAGTATATCCAGCCTTCAGAGCCTTCATGGCGAGATCAAAGCTACTGCCGTGGTCAAGGTGCAGGCAAACCGGAACGGAAGCCTTTGCAGCTTCTGCTGCAACGATTGCCTGATAGGTCTCAAGAGTGCCATATTTAATAGTAGATGGAGTAGTCTGGATCATAACAGGTGCTTTCAACTCCTCAGCTGCCTGAATGATAGCTTTCACCATCTCCATATTCTCTGCATTAAATGCACCCACTGCGTAACCGCCCTGCTGAGCTTTCAACAACATTTCCTTAGATGTAACAAGTGGCATATTCTCCTCCTTCTGCCTGCTGATACAGGCCGTGAATCTTCTGTTTTCAAGAAACCGAAACGTTTCTGTTTTAGTTCATATTAACTCTTTTCCAAATTTCTGTCAACAGTAAATATTTCATCTTTTTGCGTAAAATTTTACCTTGAAAAATCCAGCAAAGAAAGGTAACTTATAGAGTAGAATACTTTCGGAACCGGTATCAGTTTTTATAGATTACTGTGCCAGATTTCTGAGAAAGAACGAAGGGAGAATATATTATGTTAAAAGGAATTCCAGAAATACTTTCACCACAGCTTTTAAAAGTTTTATGCGAGATGGGACACAGCGACCGCATCGTTATCGCGGACGGCAACTTCCCAGTAGAATCAATGGGTAAAGATGCAATTGTTGTTCGCTGCGACGGACATGGAGTTCCAGAACTTCTGGACGCTATCCTTACTGTTATCCCTCTTGATTCTTATGTAGAGAAACCAGTTACCCTGATGGAAGTTATGCCTGGCGATCCGGTAAAAACTCCAATCTGGGATACATACAAAGAGATTGTTTCCAAACATGATGAACGTGGCGCCGAGGCAGTTGGAAATATCGAGCGTTTCGCATTTTATGAAGAGGCAAAGAAAGCATATTGTATTATCGCTACAGGTGAGAAAGCTGTTTACGCAAACGTTATGCTTCAGAAAGGTGTTGTTATCAACAAATAATTTTTTATTTCAGCTAAAAAGCTCCGTCGGATTCCCGGCGGAGCTTTTATTATTCATGTTTATTATGATTCACTATTTTTTCCTTTTTTCTTAAGGAGCCAGATTACCACTGCGATGCCAATGATAATAACTACAACCAGAATCCAGATAACAGAATTCATTCCTTTATCTGTGCTCTCCACATTTTCGCTGGACGCTTCCTGTTCTGCACTTTCTGAAGGAGCAGTTGTTACTGCTGCCTCTTCTGTAGGCGCAATAGTCTCACTTGGCTCCGGGATAGGCGTACTTGTCTCAGTCGGCTCCGGGGTAGGCGTACTTGTCTCAGTTGGCTCCGGGGCAGGCGTACTTGTCTCAGTCGGTTCTGAAGCTGCAGTTGCTTTCTTAGTCGGTTCCGGAGCAGGAGTACTCGTCTCAGTTGGCTTCGGAGCAGGAGTACTTGTCTTCTCAGGCTTCGGGGTAGGAGTGCCTGTTAGCTCTGCCTCCGCATCACCGATATCTTTGCCTTCGGTACCTGCTTTTCCAACTTCAGAAGTATTCTCTCCAGCCTGAACAGATTGGGAACCGTCTTCCGCTTCTTTCTCAGTTTCAGGAACAAGTTCTACTGTACTCTCTTCCGTATTGGTGGCTTCTGCAATATTTACCCAGCCAGAAACATCACCAGCCTCTGTGTGTCCCCAGATACCATCTTTACCAGTATCTACTTCTGTATCAATATATAACTTCTCACCATTCGCTATATTACAGCCTCCGGAAACTGTGCCGTACTTTTTTCCAGGTCCTTTATACAGGCAAACGGAACCGTCTTCCTTAGCATTGACTGTAATACTGTAATTCGCATCCTTGCTTCCGTATAAAACAAGCTCTGATGCCACTGCCTCGGCAAGAGTAGCCGGCTTCAGATAATTCTCTTCCAGGAAACCAAACATGCCATGAAGCTGAGCATATACCCATACCTTTCCAGCTTCATCTGTGGTCTCTCCTTCTACATGGATCGCAGTTCCATTAGGAATCAGCTCATCATTCAGCTTCGGGCTGGAAGCATCTGCCTCTGAATACATGTCAACACCGCCATCAGGCGATTCTACAATCATATAGTAATCTGTTTTATAATCAACCTGCTGTGTCTTTCCTGCATCTGCAAAAACTCCCACAGTCATGCAAAAAGTAAGAAGCACAGCCAGCAACATTCCCAGCTTTTTCTTCATATATATCCTCTTTTCCCTCTTGTATACATTTTTCGTTACTGTTTACTGATAACATTCCGCGAGGTATTTTGTGAACGGAATGAGCAGTAACCATTTTTCTGCTTTTCATTGTAACACACCAGGAAAAACTTGCAACCATTTTTCTCATATTTTCCCATTATTTTACAGCAACAGTTACTATTCACCGGAAATGTTCCGCGAGGTGTTTTTATAAACAAATTTCACAGAAAAACCGGGAACCTGGCATGAAATCATGCGAATTTATGTCCGATAAAGATTCCCAGACAGTAAAAGAGCGAGACAAAAGTCCCGCTCTCTCTCAGCTTTCCTTCATTGTCCTGGGGGAGTGAAAGAAAGCAGTTAAGTTATAAAAAGCTAATTATTTATAAAGAGGTCCATAGTTCTTGCAAGCTCTGAAATCTGCACCCTCTTTATCCATTCCAAATGCATTCCAAGCAGCCGGACGGAAGATATCAGTTTCCGGTACATTGTGCATGCAAACCGGAATTCTCAGCATAGAGCACATTGTGATCAGATCAGCACCAATATGTCCATAAGAGATTGCGCCATGGTTAGCGCCCCAGTTATTCATAACATCATATGCACTCTTGAATGCACCATCCTTGCCATCGCATCTCGGTACGAACCATGTGCATGGCCATGTATAGTCAGTACGTTTCCAAAGTGTATCAGATACAGCCTCTGGAAGCTCTACTGTCCAGCCCTCTGCGATCTGAAGAACCGGTCCAAGTCCTTTTACAAGGTTCAGACGGATCATAGTTGCCGGCATAGTAGCTCTTGTCTCAAATCTGGAGGAGAATCCGCCGCCACGGAAGTATCCGTTATCAGCTGCATTCCAGGTAGTAGCCTTCATGATGGCTTTCTGATCTTCTTCTGTAACGTTCCACCACTCTTTCATAACGCCTTCGCCGTTCTCATCCTTAACAACACCGGAAGCGTCAAGACAGCATGCACCAGAGTTGATCAGATGGATGATACCATCGTTCTCTTTTGCAACACCTTCAAGATCATATCCTGTAACTCGTTTAACAGCATTTGCGCTCCAGTATGTACGAACATCTGCAAACATCTGAGCACGTCCGGTAAGGAGTTTCATGAACAGCATTCCCAAACCGTTGAGAACATCATTCTCTGTAGCAAGGATGTATGGCTCTCTTGCGCCATCCCAGTCAAAGGAAGTATTCAGCATAGCCTCTGCGAAGTCACCATTCGGATAGAAATCAGTCCACTGTCTCTGTCCCTGGAAGCCAGCTGCAATCGCATTGTGTCCGATTGCTTCCTCTGAGAACTTCGGATCAAGGTTATCGCATCCATTCATAAGCTCTTTAATAATAACAGCCATCTTAACTACAAACTCAAACT
>ERZ857922.2890-NODE-2890-length-16240-cov-3.581897_pt1 | contig 16240 bp, 12 predicted proteins | sample MGYA00519579_ERZ857922 | MGnify/ENA primary metagenome ERZ857922 (study PRJEB31778, sample SAMEA3449375) | human gut metagenome | biome: human gut; feature: human-associated habitat; material: faeces | place: United Kingdom | collected 2010/2012 ... | reverse complement strand
GATAGAAGTAAAGGACGGTATTGCCCAAGAGGCTGACATCGGCGTTCTGCCCTGCATAATCGGCTTTGTGGTTGCGGCGATAGTCGGATTTTTGGCGATAAAGCTTGTTCAGATGCTTATAAAGTCGGATAAGTTCAAGGTGTTCTGGATATATTTAGGAATACTCGGAGCGGTTGTTATCATCATCGCAATTATTGAAGCAATAATCGGTCATGCACTTGTAATCGGATAAAAATACATAAAAAGGATGTTATAAAATGGCGCAGAAATCATCTGCTTCTACCCGCAAAAGAACCTCCACGGCAAAAAAGAATACTAAGGCGGTAAGTGAAGCAAAAAGAATACAAAAGCACAGAATGTGGTCAACGGTGCTGTCCATCGTGGGCGTGTTCCTTATATTCTTAACATGGCTTAATGGCGAGTCGCTGTGGAACAGCATGCAGATGATAATGTGGGGACTGTTCGGAATAAGCGCGGCACTCGTCGCGCCTATTGTCATATATGTGGCGATAATGCTGGCTTTAGATAAGTCCAAAAGCGCGGTTGTGGTAAAGCTTGTTCAGGGACTTTTGCTGATACTTCTTGTAAGCCCGATGTTTGAAATAATCTATGGCTTTACCTCCAAGGCAGGCGCATTTGTCGGGGAGGACTTTACAGCCAAGCTTACAAATCTTTATCAGAACGGCTCGATAAACCATCAGGGCGGCGGCGCACTCAGCATATTTCTGGGCGGCGCGCTGACCGGTCTTTGCGGCGAGGTCTGCGCCCTGATAATTATAATTCTGCTGATACTTTTGTTCGTAATGCTTTTGACGAATATTACATTTGTAGATGTTTTCAGAAAGATAGCCGCATGGATATCCCGCCTGAAGGCTTCTTTGAACGAAAGCAGCGAGGAGGCAGCCATAAAGCGGCTTGAACGCGAGGAAGCCCGTCAGAAGCAGCTTGCCGAGGAAGCCGCCCGCGAAAAGGATCGCAGGGTGGATATTGCCAAGTTCATTACCGACGATATGCCTGCCCACACGACCGACGCTCAGTCCGCCGAAGTGCAGGACTCAAAGCCCCGCAAAAAGCGCAAGGGCGAAAGAATGCCTGCCGACTTTATCATGCCGGATGAACCCGAAAAGCTGGCTGAGCCTGCCGCACCTGTGGAGGAAGCTCCCGCGCCTGCACCCGTACCGCAGGAGCCGATTAAGGAAGAGCCTGTCCACGCGGAAGAACCCAAGGATATCCCGCCGCTTCGCATAGCGGAGCCCACCTCCAAGCTTGACGACGCCAAGCTAAAGCCTGCTGAGGAGGCTGTTCCCACCGGTGAGGACGATTCGGTCAACCCGATATATGTTGAAAAAGACGGTCAGACCACTCTTATTGAGATGGACGACGCCGATGTTTCGGGCTATTCCGTTCCGCCGATAGAGCTTTTAAACCCTGCAAGCCACGCCGTCGAAAGCGACGACCTTCTTATAGAAACCGACAAGAACGCCGAAACCTTGGTAGACACCTTAAAGAGCTTCGGGGTTGTTACAAGGATAGTAGGAATCCATCGCGGTCCCTCGGTAACGAGATATGAGTTGCAGCCCGCGGCGGGTGTTAAGGTAAGCAAAATAACCAGCCTTGCCGACGATATCGCGCTGAATCTTGCCTCCGCCGGGGTGCGTATTGAAGCGCCTATCCCGAATAAGTCGGCGGTGGGAATAGAGGTTCCGAACAAGGCGCGGGACACCGTATTCTTCCGCGAACTGGTTGATACCACGGAGTTCAAAAAGAGCTTCGATAAGAAGCTCGAAACCGTTCTCGGCAAGGATATCAGCGGCGCAATGGTGACATGCAACATCGCGAAAATGCCGCACCTGCTCATTGCGGGAACCACCGGTTCTGGTAAATCGGTGTGCGTAAATTCCATCATTATGAGTATCCTGATGAAATCCACCCCGCAGGACGTGCGCCTGATAATGGTCGACCCGAAAAAGGTGGAGTTCATGATGTACAACGGAATCCCGCACCTGCTTATCCCGGTAGTCACCGACCCGAAGAAGGCGGCGGGGGCGCTGGCATGGGCGGTAAACGAAATGCTGAACCGCTACAAGCAGTTCTCCGACAACAACGTGCGCGACTTCACCGGCTTTAACGAGCTTGCAAAGGACCCAGACAGCGGGCTCATGAAGATGTCGCACATAGTAATATTCATTGACGAGCTGGCAGACCTGATGCTCGTGGCTGCCAAGGAAGTCGAAGAATCCATCTGCCGCATCGCGCAGATGGGCCGTGCGTCGGGCATCCATCTGGTCATCGCGACGCAGCGTCCGTCCGCGGACGTCATCACGGGCCTGATGAAGGCCAACATCCCGAGCCGCATCGCCTTCGCGGTCGCGTCCTCGCTCGAATCCCGCATCATTCTCGATACCACCGGCGCGGAAAAGCTCGTCGGCCGCGGCGATATGCTCTACGCCCCGCTCGGCGAGGGCAAGCCCCGCCGCGTGCAGGGCTGCTTCATCTCCGCCGAGGAGATCGACCGCGTGGTCGGCTTCGTCAAGGCGAACGGCGCCGCGCAGTACGATGAGAGCGTGATCGACAAGATCGAGCAGGCGGTCGCCGAGAAGGAAAAGGGCGGCAAGGGCGCACCCTCCGGCGCGGCTCCCGAGCCGGTCGCCGACGAGGGCGACGAGCTGCTTCCCGCCGCCATCGACGTGGTGATGGAGACCGGACAGGCGTCCGTTTCCATGCTCCAGCGGCGCTTGAAGCTCGGCTATTCCCGTGCCGCGCGCATCGTCGACGAGATGGAGCAGCGCGGCATCGTGGGGCCGTTCGAGGGCTCCAAGCCGCGGCAGCTCCTCATCACCCGCGAAAAGTGGGAGGAGATCAAGATGCGCGGCGGTCTCGGCGCGATGAGTTCTGCGGCGATGGCCGCGCAGGACGCGGCGGCGGAAAACCCGCCGGTCGAGGAAGAGATCCCATAAAACAAAAAACAGCGCCTCACGGAGCTTCCGTGGGGCGCTGTCGTTCTCGGCCGGGGGCTTTTTTCGTCCTCGCACAATAAGCTTTGACGAAAAGCGCGGAAAAAAGTTCCTGCATTTTCAAAAAATTTTCACGCGGACGCGCGCCGGCGCATAGGCTGAGATGAACAAAACAGCAGGCAAGGAGGCGAGGCGATGGCCTACTCCGACCGCGAGCTGCTGGCGCGGCTCATCGAGTGCGAGGCGGGCGGTGAGGGGGAGAACGGCATGAAGGCGGTGGCGAGCGTCGTGATGAACCGCGTGACCGCCTCGGGCGGCGAATACGCCCGCGTGGGGCAGGGCAGCATCCGAAAGATCATCATGCAGCCGGGGCAGTTCGTCTGTGCGAGCGAGACGGAGCGGGGGGCCTACAATCCGCAGAACATCTACAATATGCGCCCGACGGACGTCCACTACTCCATCGCGGATTGGGCGATGGCGGGCAACCGCCTGACGGGACTCGGGGACGCGCTGTGGTTTTTCAATCCCTTTTCGGATACCTGCCGCCAGAATTTTCCCTCGCAGGTCGGGGTGTTCCGCGTGCGCATCGGCGACCACTGCTTCTACGACCCTACGGAAGCCTACTACGATACATAGGAGACGAAATCCAAGGCTCTGAAAGGAATGGACGCTATGATCGAGCTCACGCGCTGCGGCGCGCCGGACAACGACCGCTATCTTCCCGCCGTGATGACGCAGGGAGACGCGAGCACATACCAGACCATGATCGACAACAGCACCATGCAGACAAGGCCGCAGGAGATGGTGGGCCGCGCCTTCGGCTCCGCGCAGGGCGGCACAACGCAGAACAGCCGGCAGCAGGGCATGGTGCCCAGCGCGGTGCAGGGAGGAGCGCCGCCGGCCGCGCCCGACGCTGTGATGGGGGCGCAGCAGATCGTACCCGGCCTTGGCCCGCTGCCTGCCGCTCCGAACGGCATGAGCGTGGCGGAGCAGATTCTCCACAGCTCGTGGAAGAGCCTGATGGCGCGCAACGTGGGACGCAGCGTGATCGTGAGCTTTTTGATCGGCACGCAGAACACCATCGTCACCCACGGCATCCTCTACGAGGTCGGCAACGACTACATCGCGCTCTATCAGCCCGACGAGCAGAGCTACATCAGCGCGGACCTCTACTCCATCCGCTTCATGGAATTTCTGCCCGAGATCAGCCAGACCAATTCCCAGCAGCAACAGCAGCCGTAAGGAAAGCGGGAGAAGCGCGGCGCGCTTCTCCCACTTTCCTTATTGCCTGCACTCAGATGCGCGTGGCGAGGGCGCGGAGCGTGCCCGTGAGCCGTACCTCGCCGCTGCCGGCGGGGAGAAAGAGGCTGTCGCCCTTCTTCGCCCTGACGGTCTCACCGCCGCAGCGGACCTCACCCTCGCCGTCAAGGATCAGCAGCGAGAGGAAGGACTCCGCGCCGCACGTCGTCGCCTGCGGCGCGGCGAGCAGATCGACGGTAAAATAGTCACAGCGGGCAAGGTGTCCGCCGAAGTCCGGCGTGGGAACGCCGGCGGTCCGGCGCGTCACGTCCAGCGCCTGCGCGATGTGCAGGGCGCGGGGCTTTCCGTCGGGACCGAGGCGGCCGTAGTCGCACACGCGGTAGGTCACGTTGCTGCTCTGCTGCACCTCTGCCACCACGATGCCGCGGCAGATGGCGTGGATGGTGCCCGCGGGGATGAACACTGTGTCGCCCGCCTTGACGTTCACGCGGCACAGGACCTCGGGCAGCGTGTTGTCCGCGATGCGGCGCGCAAGCTCGTCCCGGGAAATATCGCGCGAAAAGCCGCAATAGAGAAAGGCGTCCGGCGCGGCGGAGAGGACATACCACATCTCCGTTTTGCCGTTCTGTCCCTCGTGCGCGCGGGCGTAGGCGTCATCAGGATGGACCTGAATGGAGAGATCCTTCGCCGCGTCGATGAGCTTGATGAGCACCGGAAGCTCCGCGAATTTCCGCCCGTGCTCCCCCAGCGCCCCGGGGTGCGCGGCGAGATATTCCGCGAGCGTTTTGCCCGCGTCGGGACCGGACGCGAGCACGGAGGGACCGTCGGGATGACCGCTCAGATCCCACGTTTCCGCGAGACGCGCGCCGTCATACCGCTTGCCGTAATCGGTGATGAGCTTTGTTCCGCCCCAGAGATAGTCCTTACAGGCGGGGGTGAGCTTGAGAATGGACATGGAAACGATCTCCTTTCAAGGCGAACGCGCGGGATCAGAGGATCCCGCGCGCTTTGAGTTCTTCGCGCAGCTGACCGGCGTCGTGGAACACGATGCCTTGCATACCGGCGTTTTCCGCCGCCTCGATGTTCGGCGGGAAATCGTCGATAAACAGGCAGCTCGACGCCGTGAGGTCAAATTTGTCGAACAGCGCCTGATAGATAGCGGCCTCGGGCTTGAGCAGGTGAACGTCCGCCGAGATCAGCGTGCCGGAAAAGCACTCGCTGCCCGGAATGTCGTGCCAGTAGGTGTGCTGGCGGCGGGCGGCGTTGGAGAGCAGATAAAGCGTATAGCCCCTTGCCTTCAGCTCGCGCACCACGTCCGCCGTGCCCGTGATGGGCACGATCGGCTCGTTCCAATGGTAGATGATATACTCTGCCGCGGCGTGCAGCTCCGCGGGGAGCCTGGCGCAGGCGTGGGCATAGACCTCCTCCCCGGTGATGGTGCCGCGGTCGAGCCGCACCCAGTCGGTCGTGCACAGCAGGTGCTGCCTGAGGAGCGCTTCGCCCTCCGCGCCGACGTGCAGGCGGCGGGAAAACAGCTCCGCGCCGAAGTCCAGCAGCACGCCGCCCATATCAAAAACAATGGTATTGATCTTCATTACAGCTTTTCTCCCGGCTCGTCGGGGACAGCGGCGGCGACCGCCGCTTCCTCCGCTTCCGCCGCCACGGCGGCGGGCTCCTTTTTGAACAGTCCCGTCAGCTTTGCCACGCGTCTGCGGCGGCGCTCCCTGGCCTCCAGCCGCTCGCCGAGATCGCGCGCGCCCACGCCGTAGACCAGATAGAGGATCACGCCGGACACCAGCATGATGAACACGGTCGAAGCGCAGCGGCGGCCCGAGGCGTTGACGTTGTAGCCGTACAGTCCCTCCTCCGCACACATGGCCTGAATGACCATGGCGTAGCTCGTGCCGTAGGAGCTGGCAAAGGTGGCGGACATATCGTACTCGGTAAAGAGCGCGTTGAAGTTCAGCGCGAACACCGCCAGCACGCTCGGCAGGATGATGGGCAGCTTGACCCTGAGGAAGGTCGTCAGGCCGCTCGCGCCCATGTTGCGCGCGGCGTCCTCCAGCTCCTCGTCGATGGCGTAAAACGCTGCCTTGATCATGCGCAGCGAGAACGGCAGCTTGACCACCGTGTACGCCAGCACGAGCAGGATGCGGACGTGCTCGGCGAAGTAGAGGTTCACATTGCCGACGTACCAGATGTTCTCGGCGTTGAAGTAGGTGCGGTAGGAATAGCAGATGAGAATGGTCGGCAGCAGCCACGGGAAAAGCAGGCAGTATTCCAGCACCACGCCGGACTTCTTGCTGCGGTTTTTGAAGATGTAGTTGCAGGCGATCACGACGATCAGGCACGCGAGCGCTGCGGCGAGGATAGAGAGCACGAAGCTCATCTTGATGCCGCCGAGCGTCGCCTCGTTGGCGAACAGGCCGGAGATGGAGCCCTTGCGCACCTTGTAGGTGCCGCGCGAGGTGAGGTACTGGTAGTCCTGCGTGCCGAAGAAGTTGATGAGCGTCCAGTTGGAAAGGTCGAGCTTCTTCATGCGGATGGCGCCGTAGGTCTGGAACGAGAAAATGACGATCATCACCACGGGGATCATGTAGATGATGAAGAGGACATAGGCATAGATGTGCGCGAGGGTATTCCAGACGGGATTTGTGATCTTCTGTTTTTGCAGCCGCGCCTTGGTCTTGGAGACGGAGAGGTAGTGGCCCTTGCGCTCGTAGGCGGAGAGCACGGTGAGCAGCACGATGGTGAACATCGCGAGAATGATGGACAGCAGCGCGGCGCGCGCCTGCGGGAAGGCCTCGTCCGCCGTGGACGAGCCGGCGAGACGCACGATCTCGGGGTTGATGGAGTCGTAGCCGAGCAGCGTGGGGGCGGACATGGCGCACAGACCCGTGATGAAGGTCATGACCGTCAGCGAGAACATGGTGGGCACGAGCGTCGGGAAAACGACCTTCCAGAGAACCTTGAAGGGCTTCGCGCCCATGTTGCGCGCGGCCTCGACGGTGTTATAGTCGATGCCGCGGATGGCGTTGCGCAGGAAGAGCGCGTGGTTGCTCGTGCAGGCGAAGGTCATGGTGAAGAGCACCGCGTTGAAGCCCGAGAACCAGTTTGGATCAAAGCTCGGGAAGGCGTTGACGAGCGCGGTGGTGAGAATGCCGTCGGAGGCGTAGAGAAACAGATAGCCCGTGACCAGCGCGACGCCGGAGTAAATCATCGTGGTCATGTAGCCGAGGCGCAGGATGTTCGCGCCCTTGATGTCGAAATACTCCGTCAGCAGCACGATGGACACGCCCACCACATTGACCGTGACGACCAGGCAGATGGCGAGCTTGAGGGAGTTCCAGACGTAGCGGCCCATGCTGCCCGCGAAGAAGAAGCGGATGACCGCGAAGGGATCGCGCACGCCCTCGGCGTTCGTGGTGGTGAAGATGCTCGTGAGCGTATTGAGGCACGGCAGGAGCATGAAGCCGAAGAAGAAGTAGGCAAAGAGCACGATGCCGACCATGCGCACCACAAACGCCGCGTCGAGGCGGGACTTAGCAAGAGAGCCGCCCATCACTCCACCTCCTCCGCGGAGGGCGCGTAGGCCATGATGTCGTTCGGGTTCAGGATGACCTTGACGCGCTGGCCCGGGTCGTAGATGTTCACGCCGTCGTTCTTCTCAATGACCTTGAGGCTCTGCGTGCCGACGTGGATGTAATACTTGATGTAGAGCCCGTAGTATTCGCAGCTCTCCACCGTGCCGTCGAGCGCGATCTCGCCGCCGCGCGGGGCGACGTTGACGTGCAGACGCTCGAGACGGATGTAGTTGTGCTTGCTTGCGTCCACCTCCGCACCGGCAGCGCGGAGGGCGGACACGGTATCGTCATTCAGTCGGTTGATGTCACCGATGAAATTGCAGACAAATTCGGTTTGCGAGTGGTTGTAGACCTCATTGGGCGTGCCAATCTGCTCAATGATGCCCTTGTTGAACACCGCGATGCGATCGGAGAGCGTCAGCGCCTCCTCCTGATCGTGGGTGACGTAGATGGTGGTGATGCCGAAGTCCTTCTGCATCTTCTTCAGCTCGTTGCGCAGCTGCACGCGCAGCTTGGCGTCGAGGTTGCTCAGCGGCTCGTCCATGCAGATGATGGCGGGGCCGGTGACGAGGGCGCGGGCAATGGCCACGCGCTGCTGCTGGCCGCCGGAGAGCTGCGAGACCGCCTTTTTGAGCTGCTCGTCGGAAAGGTCGACCTTGCGCGCGATCTCGCGTACCTTGCGGTCGATCTCGTCCTTCTTTGCCTTCTTGACCTTGAGGCCGAAAGCGATGTTGTCGTATACGGTCATCGTCGGGAAGAGCGCGTAGCTCTGGAACACGATGCCGATGTTGCGGTCCTCGATGGGGACGCGCGTGATGTCGCGGCCCTTGACCACGACGGAGCCTTCCGCCGGCTCGATGAAGCCCGTGATGGTGCGGAGCGTGGTGGTCTTGCCGCAGCCGGAGGGGCCGAGGAAGGTAAAGAATTCGCCCTCCTTCACATGGACGTTGATGCTGTGCAGGGCGGTGAAGTCGCCGAACTTCACAACGATGTCATTGAGCCGGATCATAATGGATTCTCCTCTTTTTGTATTCGGAATAAAGAGATCAGGCGAGCCGGAGAGATCCCGGCTCGCCTGAAAACACACAACAGTCGGTATCCCGCTGAGCCTCTCCGCGGGACGCGGTGCGCGGGGCTTGCCTTACGCGGCCTTCTGGGTCAGGGTCGCCCAGTCGAGGTTGGCCCAGTCGGGCTCCGCCACGGCGGCGGAGGCGTCGGCCCAGTAGAAGCCGAGGTTGGTCATGATGTTGGTCCACTCGCTGGAGTGCTCGGCAACGTACTCGGCATAAGTCATGTCGGTGCCGTCGACCTTGGTCAGAGCGAAATTCTTGAGGGTGTAGATGGCGGGGATGCCGTCGGGATAGAGGATGTCAGCCGCGGCGGTGTTGCAGGGATAGGAGTCGAACTCCTCGCCCCAGGCCGCCTGCGTCTCGGCAGAGCCGAACCACTCGGCGAACGCCTTGACAGCCTCGGTCTCTTCCTCGGTGCGGCCAGCCTTATCGAGGATGCCGATGTACTCGGCGATGTAATAGGTGCCGTCGTCGATCTCAACGAGGTCCCAGTTCTCGGGAGTCATAGCGCCCTTGAGGGGATGCTCGGAGCTCTCGGCTGCGGCGTCGATCTTGCCGTAGAGAGAAGAGGAGTAGAAGGTGGAAACAGCGACGTCGCCCTTGTTCAGAGGATCGAAGCCGTACTTATAGGTGTCGTCGGAGGAGTACTTGCCCTCGGCGCAGTACTTCCACAGCGTCTCCCAGCCCTCGGTGGAGATGCCGCCGGCGGGGGAGGAGGGATCGACGAAGGCGTAGAGCATCGCGGAGTTGATGTTGGCGTTGGTGGTGCCGCCGACCTTGTTCTGACGGTACCAGGTGTAGCCGCAGTCCACGATGTCGGCCCAGTGCTGGAAGTGGAGCTTCTCGCCGTTGGTGCCGAGCTCGTCGTTGCGGTAGAGCATCAGAACGTTCTGGATGACGAGGCCGTAGGCCGCGCCGGGATAGGCGTACTCGCCGACCTCACCTGCCCAGGTGGGAGTCCAGTCAACGAGCTTGAGGTTCTCGTAAACGCCGTCGACGACCTGACTCCAGCGGGTCTCGTTGAGGCCGAAGAGGATGTCGCCGTCCTTGTTCTCATTGGCGGCCTGGATGGCGGCGGTATCACCGGAGATGACGGAGTTATCGTCAATGCTGATGGTGAAGCCGGCGTCCTTGGCTTCCTGAATGAGCCAGGTGGTGCGCTCGGTGGAGTTGGAGTTGGAATAGATGCGGATGGTGTAGCCGGAGTAGTCCTTGACCTCTTCCTGATCGTCAGGCGTCTCGGGCGTGTCCGGAGTCTCCTTCTGGCCGCAGGCGACGAGGCTGAGGACCATGACGGAGGCAAGCAGGAGCGCTAAGAGTTTTCTTTTCATCGTTGTTCTCCTTCGTTTGTAGTTGCGGCATAAAATACCACATACAGTATTATACCTTCCGCGGCGCCGGCGCGGAACGGGACAAGTCTGCGATTATGCGGGCATTTCTGCGAAATGCTGTGAAAGTCCGCTGAGCTTGTCCGGTATGTTCCGTACTTTTTTGTGCAGCCTGCGCGTTCTACCGGCAGCGGTCCTGATACTCCGAGGGGGAGAGACCGGTGAGCTTTTTGAAGGTCGAGCCGAAGTAGGCGACATCGCGGTAGCCGACCATGCCGGCGACCTCGTAGACCTTGTAGCGGCAGTCGGCGAGGAGCCTGCGCGCCATGTGGATGCGGTAGAGCGTGAGGTAGCCGAGCGCGGTGTAGCTCGTCTCCTTTTTGAACACATGGCTCAGATGGCCCTCGCTGATGCCGATGGAACGGGCGATGGTGGTGATGTTGATGTCCGCGTCGGCGTAGTGCGCGGCGATGTATTCGAGCGTCTGGAGCACATATTTGCTCTTGTCGCCCTTGGGCAGCGCCAGCAGATCGTCCTGCGCGCTGCGGCTGGAGAAGGCCTCGGCCTTCTCGCGCACGCGCTCGATGGCGGCGACGAGCTCCTGGTCGCGGAAGGGCTTCAACAGATAGTCCGCCGCGCCGAAGCGGAGCGCCGAGCGGGCATAGTCGAAGTCGTTGTAGGCGGTGAGCACGATGACGTGAGCGGTGCTGCCGCGCTCACGCAGGACGCGCATCATCTCGATGCCGTCCATGTGCGGCATCCGCACGTCGGTGATGATGAGGTTGGGGCTGTAGCGCTCGGCGGCGGCCAGACCCTCCTCGCCGTTGGCGGCTTCGCCGACCACGGCACAGCCGAGCGAGGCCCAGTCGATGCCGAGCACGATGCCGCGGCGCACCACGGCCTCGTCGTCAACGATCAGTACCTTGAGCATGGTCCTCTCCTTTCTGCATCGGGAGCCGCAGCTGCACGCAGCTGCCGCCGCCCTCGTTTGGATATGCGCTCAGACCGCAGCTCTCACCGTAGCTCAGGCGCACGATGCGGTCCACGTTGTTCAGGCCCAGATGGCCGCCGGGAATAAGCTCATGGCTGTTGAGCCGTTCGAGCACCTCCGGCGGGATGCCGCTGCCGTTGTCGGACACCTTGAGCAGCAGATAGCCCTCCGCGTCCTCCTCCGCCCAGAGCTTGATGAAGCCCTCGTCGCTGTCGGCCACGCCGTGGATGATGGCGTTTTCCACCAGCGGCTGTAAAATGAGCTTGGGCACCACGCAGTGCTGGAAGCGCTCGTCCACATCAAGCTCACAGACGAAGCGGTCGCCGAAGCGGACCTCCTGAATGGCAAGGTAGCGCCCGATCAGCTCAAGCTCCTCCTCAAGCGTGATGTACTCGCTGCCGGAGATGCCCGCGCGCAGCAGCGCGGCGAGGTCGGCGGCCAGCTCCGCCACCTGCGGCACGCCGCCGGTCACGCCGAGCCACTTCATGCAGTCGAGCGTGTTGTAGAGAAAGTGCGGGTTGAGCTGGGACTGGAGCATCCGCAGGCGCGTTTCGTTCAGCTCGCGCTCGCGCTGCACGCTGCGCTCAAGGTTCTGGCGGTACTCCGCCGTCATGCGGTCGAAGCTCGCCGCGAGGCGGCCCATTTCATCCTGCCGTGTGCTTTCGATGCGCACATCGTAATCGCCGCCCTCGACGCGGCGCATCGCGCCGTCGAGCTCGTTGACCGGCTCGAAGAGACGGCGGCTGAGCCACCAGGCGCACACGAGACAGAGCACCAGACACAGCGCGCCCATCAGCGCGGCGACGAGGTAGATCGACCGGACGACCTGCGCGGTATAGGTCTGCGGCTGCTGCAGGATGAGCGAAAAGCCGCTTTCCGCGCAGGCGCCGACGTAGTAGCTGCGCTCGCCGTCCCCGTCGGAGAGAGACTTGCCGGAGAGCAGCTGCGCGCGCAGCAGGGCAAGGGTATCCTGGTCTTTGGCGGTTCCGTCCACCAGGGCCTGCCAGCCGCCCACGGCCTGGCACACGCGGTCAAACTCACCGCGGCTCAGGCCCTTTTCTTTCAGGTCCACCATCTGGAACTTGATGCGCCGCTCTTTGAACCAGCGCTGCGCCTTTTTGGTGTCAAAGCTTTTGTTGGTGCCAAAAATCTGGATGTTCATGCGTTTTCCTCCCGCCATCAGTCTGCCTGCGGGACATCCTGGCTGGATGCCACAATGTTATTGACCCACACGCCCTTTTTGACCAGAATAAAACCGATGATGCACTTGAGCAGATCCACCCCGTTCACAAACAGGTAGACAATGGGCAGCGGCAGCGCCGTATAGCGGCTGAGGACAAAGGCAATGGGAAAGTTGATCAGCCAGGTATAGCAGCTGTCAAAAAAGAAGGTGATCAGCGTTTTGCCGCCGGAACGCAGCGTAAAGTAGGCAGCGTTGGCAAAGGCGAACAGCGGCATGCACAGCGCCGCCGTGCGGATCACGCTGGAAGCAAGCTCCCGGATGGCGGGTTCGGTGTTGTAAATGTGGGGGATCAGCGGGCTGAACAGGGCCAGCAGCGTGCCCATCACCGCGCAGCTGGAAACACTCAGGGTGATCATCCGCCATGCGGTGCGGCGTGCACCGGTCATGCGGCTGGCACCAAGCTCCTGCCCAACCAGAATGGCCGTGGCATTGCCCAGCGAAAGGAAAACTTCGTTAAAAATCTGGGTGATGGTGTTGGTAATGTTCATGGCGGCAATGGCCTGGATGCCGCGCACGGAATAGCATTGCAGCAGCATGGCCTGGCTCATGCTCCACAGGCATTCGTTTAGCAGAAGGGGGAAACCCTTGATCGCTACCTGGCGGGCCAGATTGCCGTCAATGTGGAAATTGCGGAATACGCCTTCCATGAACGGGTAGCGCTCGGCACTGCGGTGCGCCCCGCTGACCACGATGACAAACTCCACAAAGCGGCTGAGCGAAGTGGCAATACCGGCACCCACTACGCCCAAAACAGGAAAGCCGAACAGGCCAAAGATCAACAGGCTGTTGAACACAAAGTTGATGCCCATGGCAATCATGCTGGCGCGCATGGGAAGCGTTGTCTGGCCGGATTCCCGCAGGGTGCTGGCGTAAGCCTGAGTCAGCGCAAGGGGAATCAGCCCCGCCAGCATCACACGCAGGTAGCCCAGGGCATACTCCATCGTGGCGGCGGCATCGGCGGCGGTGGTGTCGGCTGAAATATACAGTTCGATCAGCGGCCGCCCGGCCCCCAGCAGCACTCCGAACGCGATGACCAGCAGGCCGACCGCAATCAGCAGTTTCATGCGCAGGGTCTGGCGCACGCCCTCCATGTTGCCCTGGCCGTAATACTGGGCACCAAAAATGCCCGCCCCGGCCAGCGCACCCCAGATGCACAGGTTGAACACAAACAGCAGCTGATTGATGATGGCAACGGCGCTCATGGGCAGGGTGCCCACCTGGCCAACCATCACATTATCCAGCAGGCTGACCACGTTGGACAGGGTGTTCTGCACAATAATAGGCAGAACCACCACCGCAACATGGCGGTAAAAGGTGCGGTCACCGATCAGGCACTCCCGCAGGGTTAAACTTTTTTGCTCCATACATCCTCCGTTTTACAAGTCTTACACCATAACAAAAATGCTCTTCCCGCACACAGCGGCAGGAAGAGCAGAAAAAAGCAACCCCTTTTTACGGCAGCGGCACCGCGTAATCCACAAGGCGGCGGGGCTTGCCTTCAAATACAATGGCAATACCATCCGGGCCGGTGTTGGCGCTCACAACGCAGCCCAGTTGGAACACCAGCAGCGGCGCATGACCAAACTCTTTTTTGCACAGCTTGACAAGTTCGTCACGCTTGGCGGTGGAGCTGGTGTAAGCAACCATGTAAGGCATTTTCTTCACATCGTCCACGCGGCTCTTGACCCACTTGACCATGGCAGGCGGCACGTTGTTGTCACCGCGCACCTTGGCTTCCACCTTGCTGATGCCATCGTTCAGGCTGATGATGGGGCGGATGCCCATCAAATCGCCCACAACGGCAGCGGCGGCGGAAACACGGCCAGATTTTTTCATTTGCTTTAAGCTGTATGCGGCAAGGCAGATTTCCACCCGGGCCAGCTTGTCCTGCATTTCGCGCAGGCAGGCATCCAACGGCTCACCGGCACGCACCTTGCGGGCGCACTCGCACAGATACCAGCCATACGGCATGGAGTAGGTGTGCGAATCGATCAGATGAATCTTCATCTTGTGGCCGGGGCGCTCGTCTTCCAGCAGTTCGGCAGCCTTTACGGCGTTATTGTATGTGCTGGAACCACCGGCGTTGATGCACAGGTGCACAAGGTCCTGTATACCGGCGTCTACATATTTGGCATAGATATCCACCCATTCCAGCTGGGTGATGGCGGCGGTGGTGGGTACGCTTTTGGACTGGCGCATCATCTCATAGAACTGGTCGTTGGTCATGTCTTTGCGTTCCAGGTATTCCTTGCCGTCCAGCATAATGTGGAACCCAATCACATCAATGCCGTATTTATCGGTCAGTTCCTGCGGAATATCAGAGCAGGAATCCGTTAAAAAAGCAACTTTCACATCACTCATCTTTGTTCTCACTTCCATTCAAATCGGGTCAGCTGGCCGTGTGTTTCCAGGTCGGCAAAGTCCCACTGGCGCAGAACTTCGTATACCCCCACAGCTACAGCATTGGATAAGTTCAGGCAGCGCTCGCCTTTGCGCATGGGCATGCGCACGCACTGCTGCTGGTTAGCGGCCAGCAGCTCTTCCGGCAGGCCAGCGTCCTCGCGGCCAAACACCAGATAGGAACCATCCGGATAATGGGCGTCAGTATGGCGCTGCGGCCCCTTGGAGGTAAAGTAGAAGAACGGGCCGTGATTTGCCGCAAAAAACGCATCCAGATCCTGATAATATGTTATATCAAGCTGGCCCCAATAGTCAAGACCGGCGCGCTTTAATTTTTTATCATCGATCGTGAAACCCATCGGCCCAACCAGGTGCAGGCGGGCACCGGTCACGGCGCAGGTGCGCGCGATGTTGCCGGTGTTCTGGGGGATCTGCGGTTCAACCAGTACAATATTTACAGTTGGCAAAATTTACACATCCTTATTGTTTCTTATTCCGGGTTCTGCATCAGCTGGGGCAGAACGCTTTCCAGCCACACGCCAAGGCGCTCATCCGCTTCATCAGGGGTGGCTTTCAGGCAGTCGGCCACAAACACGGCAGCAGCCTGTGCAGCGGCGGGCAGTACGTTGCCCTGCAGCAGCCGCCCCACCAGCACCGCGCCGAAAATATCCCCCGTGCCATGGAAGCTCTTGGGTACCATGGGGGTGCGCACCAGACTTTCGCCGGTGGCACGGTCTGCCCCAACGCAGGCAATGCCGCGCCCGGCGGCCACACCGGTGATGAGCACCCGCGGGCAGATGCGCGTTAGGCGCTGCGCCTGGGTCTGCGCGGTATGCAATTCCGCTTCGCCGGTCACACCGGGCATCGGATCGCCCAGCAGCAGGGCGGCTTCGGTGGTGTTGGGCAGAATCAGGCTGGCACGGGAACACAGGGTATACATGGCGGGCACCATTTCCGGCGCAAGGCCGCGGTACATCCGGCCGTGGTCGCCCATCACGGGGTCAACCACCGTCAGGGCGTCCGGCCAAAGGTCCATGGCCTGCTCTACCAGCTTGGCCTGGCTGGCATCGGCCAGGTAGCCGGAATAAATGCAGTCAAACCGCAGGCCAAGGCGGCGGTAATGCTCCAGGGCTGCGGGGCCGTAACCGGGGTTGGCCAGCTTGGCCGGGGTGCCCAGCCCGCCCGTGTGGGTGGAAAGCACTGCTGTTGGTACGGCAATGGCCTGTGCCCCCAGCGCCGAAAGCACAGGCACAATGACCGAAAGCCCTGCCCGCCCAAAGCCGGGCAGATCATGGATGCACAGAACTGTTTTGGGTGCATTGGACATAAGAAAAACGCTCATTTCTATATCGAATTTAGGGCAACACCGCACAATTCCCGCCTTGCGGCTTAAGCACCGCTCCGGCAGCT
>ERZ857922.2851-NODE-2851-length-16469-cov-4.738942_pt1 | contig 16469 bp, 17 predicted proteins | sample MGYA00519579_ERZ857922 | MGnify/ENA primary metagenome ERZ857922 (study PRJEB31778, sample SAMEA3449375) | human gut metagenome | biome: human gut; feature: human-associated habitat; material: faeces | place: United Kingdom | collected 2010/2012 ... | reverse complement strand
TCCCCTCAAGATTGAGGGGCAGGGGAGTTGAAGTGTCGAAGACACTTTTTTATATGTTACTATTAATGAAAATAGATTGATATTCATTCCATAAAATATCATCAGATCGGGCAACAACAAATGAACTATAAGAATGTAAAAATAGATAAAACGGCAAAAATTGCGAAGCAGTCCGTAATCATCGGTGATGTAACAATCGGTCGCGACAGCTGCGTGCTATACTACAGCGTAATCCGCGGAGATGACGCGCCAATCGTAATCGGTGAGGAAACCAACATCCAGGAAAACTGCACAGTCCACGTCAGCCGAGGCCTGCCAGTCTATATTTGGAATAATGTCACAATCGGCCACAATGCTGTAATCCATAGCTGCACAATCGGTGACCGCACTTTAATTGGAATGGGCGCCATAATCCTTGATGGAGCCAAAATCGGCAGCGACTGCATCATCGGCGCCGGAAGCCTTGTCACCAAAAACACCATCATCCCAGACGGCTCCCTGGTAATGGGAAGTCCTGCGAAGATTAAGAGAAATCTTACGTGGGAAGAGAAGATTGGGATTGTGGAGAATAGTAAGGAATATGTGAGTGTGGCGGAAGAAATGTGGAAGCAGGGAGTGTTATAAACAAATTAATATTGCGAGATGTATGTGGTCACATCTCGCAATAATGAAACTATTGATTTTCTTTATCTATAAATTTTTTATAGTGTATACGCATATATGATTTCATGCATTCGCCCATAGAAAGCTGCGTTGATTCTGAAATACTTAGTGCTTTTCGCTGTTCATTGTCAATTGATTCTGAGATACATATATTTCCGGTATCAGGGTTAAATGATATTAGGTGGCGGTCAAATAAAGCATCATGATTAGCACATAAAAGTAAACCGTTATTTGCATCTATACGTTCTTCTCTGGAAGATTCAGACCATTCTTTAATGTGACTTGCACGTAATACCGATGTTGTGGAAATATTGCAAAGGTTGCAGTGATGGCGTTCAAGAAGAAGTAGTCTTCGAAAGGAGCCTTGTGAAACGCGTGTTTTTACAATTCTTTCAATATCTGTTCCAGCATTCGGGGTATTATTAAGGGTATTTTGCAATGCAATTGTTTTAGCATCGTCATACATGACATCTTTTGAAATGATTTGATGTTGTAATTGAATTGCTAATGCTGAATTATATGAAGGATTTAGTACTGCAAAGTTTATATTATGAGAACCATGTGTGTCAGTAATAGAATATAGGTGATTGCACAACTCTGAGGGGATGAGTATGGCAAGGTAGCGCAAATAATCATATCTCAGCATGACAAGAGCATCGTCCTGGAAGGCATATCTTTGGAGTAAAGTAAAGGCTTCTTTCGAATCTGGTATATTAATCTGAACTTGCGTGCCCTTGTGTCCGTATTTTTTGTATGCAGAACTGTGAAGGGTTAAATCCCAATTTGATAGATAAGGTGGCACATCAATTGAATGGCGAAAAAAATATGTGTTTCCATCTGAAGAGAGACGGCTTAAAGGATTGTTGATAGCACAAAGATAGCTCAAATTATTATCATATAAATCTATGTCAATACTCTGAGGAGGAGTTGTAGTATTACTCAGACCTTCAAAGAAAAATAATTTCGCTTGTTCTCCTGTGACATCTATATGTGTCTGGTTGACTTTTAGAATAGTATTATTGGCGCTGATTCTTCGTTTCTCTTTTATAATATTCTGATTGGAAAGCTTCTTCACAAATACACCCTGGAAAACATCTGGATTAAGTGGAGTACCTGGAATATGTATATAATTTAGAAAATTATTTAATAGATCAATAATTAATTTATACATGTGCATATATTCCCTTCTTTAATTTTGTATATATTATAGCAAACAAGATGAAAAGTGTATACAGAAAATTATATAAAAGAATCTATTTACACCCTGATAAAAACATTATATAATACCTATATTAAATGGAGGAAATTTTAATGACGAATATAAAGAAAAATAATTGCGGAAGACCTGCAGGAAGAATAAAAACTGCAAAAATAGAAATATCAATTGAACCGACAGTAAAAGATGAATTTATGACATTATTGCGTAAAGAAGGAAAAACTGCTTCTGTAGAAATTGGGTTATGGATCAGAGAGTACATAAAAAATAATAAGCTTGGGGAGGAAGAATAGATGAATGTTGTATCACTCTTCAGCGGACTTGGAGGACTTGATAAAGGTTTTGCAGATACCGGTTATAATATTGTCTGGGCAAATGATTTTGATAAGTACGCGGTACAGACATATAAGGCTAATTTTGGTGATCATATTGTTTTAGGAGATATAAATGAAATTCCATTAGAAATTATACCAGACTGTGATATTCTTATAGGGGGATTTCCCTGCCAGCCCTTTAGTATGATGGGACAACAAAAAGGTTTTGAGGACACAAGAGGAACCTTGTTTTTTAGAATAGCAGAAATAGTGGATGATAAAATTAAAAGAGGAAAGAAGCCGAAAGCGATTATTCTTGAAAATGTCCGCTCTTTACGGACTCATAATAATGGAAAAACATATAAAGAAATACACAGAGTATTACAAGACGTGCTCGGATATAATGTGTTTTGTGATATATTAAATTCAGCCGACTATGGAATACCACAGACAAGAAATAGAACTTACATAGTGTGTTTTGACAACCAGAATGCAAAATTCATATTTCCGCAAAAAGAAAAACTTAAAAAAACTTTACAGGATTTATTAGAGCCGGAAGTTGATAATAAGTATTTTTTGTCAGATAGAATATTACCCACAATATTATCTAATGGAACTGGTGGATATAAAGCAAAATCAGAAATAGATCTTGAGATTGCAAGACCTTTATGTGCAACTATGGCGAAGATGCACAGAGCATGTCAGGATAATTATGTCACACAAAAGGGAAGGATAAGAAGACTTACGCCGCGCGAGTGTGCAAGATTGCAGGGATTTGAAGATTCTTTTGTGATTCCAGTGTCTGACAGCCAGGCGTATAAGCAATTTGGGAATGCAGTTACAGTTAATGTGTCAAGAGCTGTTGCCCAATCGGTAAAGAGTACATTTATAAATCTTGGAGAGTGGGTAGACTGATATGGAATACAAAAACGATAAATGTGAGTTTACTGCGTTTGTAAAAGCAGGACTTGATAGTAAAGAGCAGGAAAATATAGAAATTTGTATTGAAAGAGTAACGAAAACTGTAAAAGAGGACTTCCTTAATGCAAGGGCCAGATTATATAAGGACGAGGTAAAGAACGATGCAGAAGTTATGACTGCATTCAGAAGATTATCCGTTATATGTAATGAAAATGTACAGCAGTGTTATGAATGTCCTGTAAGCAAATATTGTAATACTTATATTGAAAACGCCAGAAAAAATGTTAATGATGATTCACTAAAGATGATAGATTTGTTTTGCGGAGCAGGTGGGTTGTCGTTAGGATTTACACAGGAAGGATTTGTTACTACCTTGGCAAATGATATCCAGGATTGTTGTGTGGATACATATGCACATAACCATCCGGAGACACCCAGAGACCATATTATATTGGGAAACATAAAAGATGTGGTAAACGAGCTTGATGAATTGCTGGATGGAAGAAGTGCTGACATTGTTATTGGTGGACCACCTTGCCAGGGATTTAGTATGGCTAACAGACAGAGGCTGATAGACGATCCGAGAAATCATCTTTATAAAAGTTATGTTGAAGCAGTAAAAAAAGTTCAGCCTAAATTTTTTGTCATGGAAAATGTCAAAGGGATGCAATCTGTAGCAGAACAGGTAAAAGATGATTTCCGTGCAATCGGGTACTCTGTAGAGTGCCATATACTAAATGCAAAGAATTTCGGAGTGCCTCAAAATCGTGAAAGACTAATATATATAGGTAATTGTCTTGGAATTGATAATGAGAAAATCTTCAATGAGATATTTGAACTTAGCGAAAAGATACCGGAATATAATCTGGGTGATGCTTTATTTGGACTTAGGAAATTGGAAGCTTCAAGAGTGAAAAACTCTACAGAAAGCGGCTCGATAGAAAGTGGATACAAAATAGAAAAGAATTATTGTACTGAAACAAATGATTATATTTCTTATATTAATCAAGGCAGAGTAATTGATGTGGTTTCAAATCATAAGGCCAGATACAACAATGACAGGGATATTGAAATTTTTGGACGAATGGAACCGGGAGATCGTTCAGATGACCCTAAAATAGCAGATATCATGCCTTATGCCAGAAGAAATGGAATTTTTAAGGATAAATATTTTAAACTGGAAAATGATAAGGTTTGTAAAACGATAACTGCGCATATGAAATTTGACTGCAATATGTATATACATCCTACCCAGGCAAGAGGATTAACGCCAAGAGAAGCGGCAAGAGTACAGTCTTATCCTGATGATTATTTTTTCAGAGGGGCATATACGAAGACATATATGCAGATAGGAAATTCTGTTCCGCCACTTTTGGGAAGGGCAATAGCACAAGTGATAAAAGGCTATATGAAAGGCGGTAATGCTTGATGAATTTTGTAGAAGCAATAAGAGTAATAAAGAATATAATTCCACAGTGTTCTGCAAACGAATATGATGGAATACTGGTAAAAAGACTGGAAGCGTCTAATACCCTGGATGAGGGGAGAACAACTAATCAGACACACATAGCAATATCTGGAGAACAGATGAATATGTTCCCGTATCTCATGGCTGATGGTTATTTTAACTGCGATTATAGTGAAAAAGATGAACAGTTAAAAAAATATTTTATAACACAGATCCCACTTTACATTTACCAGGACAATATTTCATATTTAGAGGCTGATGAGAAAAGCGGAATCATTTTTGACGAAAATAAAAAAAGTTGTGTTTGTGCAAGCGTGGTAAGAAGTAGGAGAAAAGAACAGGCAGATCAAGTACAACTTTCATTGATTACTAGTGATGATGTGGATTTTGTTAAGTTTAGAAAGTTGTTACACACCGGAGACTTTCTGGTGATCTTGAAACATAAAGAGAGGTTGAGCTATGATTGTATTGGAATAAGAGCAGCTGATGAAAATAATGGAGAGTATCATCTTTCTGTGCTAAACAACAAATTTTACAAATTACCGACTAATACGAAAGTTGATATAAAGAAATATATTAAAATTAAAGATTCCAAAGTTGAAAATAGAAATTTTACAATCTCGGAATTAGGAAACATTCTTAAAGAAATGTATAGTAATGCAGAAAATAAAATGCAAGTGGCTTCTATCCATATTTTCGGAATAAAGTACGGAAAAAACATTATTCAAAATGCATTCAAATCATTGGATATAGTTAAAGCTGCTGGAATAAATGAATCATACTCTACAGAATTACAAAAGGCTTTGAATATATACAGATGTCTTGAACAGAATTCATATGGTATTTATATTTCAGATGAGAATGCGATAAAAGAAGAAAAAGAAGTTTTAGGCGAGAGAAAAACAGGAGCAGAAAATATACTTTTGTATGGAGTCCCAGGATCTGGTAAAAGCCATGAAATAAAAACAAAATATTGTAATGATGAAAAAATGATGGAAAGGGTTGTTTTTCATCCCGATTATACATACTCAGATTTTGTGGGGCAGATATTGCCGAGAGTGGAAAAAGATAAAGACGGCAATGAGAAGTTAAAATATGTGTTTACACCAGGACCATTTACCAGAATGTTAAAGAAAGCACAAGAAGATCCCAGTAATCATTATTATCTTGTTATAGAAGAATTAAATCGTGGCAATGCACCTGCAATATTTGGAGAGATATTTCAGTTACTGGATCGAAAAGATGAGGATGAATTTCCTGCAGAAGAAGTTGGGGAGAGTGAATATGGAATTTCAAATTATGATGTTGCAAAAGAGGTATATGGGGATGAAAATCACCCGGTAAGGATTCCTTCCAATATGAACATTCTGGCAACAATGAATACGGCTGATCAGAATGTGTTTACACTGGATACTGCGTTCTTGCGAAGATGGAGTACAAGACAGATAGAGAATAATTTTGAAAAATCTGAACATTCAAAAGATATGATTGATGGTACAAAAGTAAGTTGGGGGACCTTTGCTACTGTAATTAACGATATGATTATTGATAGTAATACTGACATGGTAAGCTCTGCAGATAAGTGTTTGGGAATATATTTTGCAAAGAAAAAAGAATTGGATGCAGATAAGTTCTCTGAAAAAGTGCTTAAACATCTATGGGATAATGCTTTTAGAATGGATCCGACAGTAATATTTAATGAGAGCTGTAAATCTCTGGAGGATGTGGTTAGTAAGTATGAAACAAGTGAAGCTGATAAATTGGAATCTGTATTGAGAACAGAAGTCTATGAGAAGATGCTTTTAAAAATGAAGCAGCGAAATATAGAAAATGATGAAAAGTAGGTGGTGATTTTTTGAGGAAAGTTGATATAAGAAGCAAGTGCAGAGTGAATTCTAATTGTGAAAAGGATACATTTGTTGGATTGAGATGTAGTGATGGCGATATTAGTATCAACTTTCCGATAGGTTATCATATATCTGAAGACGACAATGAACTTCGCAAGGACATTATGTTACTATTTACAACACTTTCGGCTAATACAAAGCGAAAGGAATCAGATGTTCTTAGACAAGGAAATGCTTTTGATGAAATGGAATTTCCGTTGCAGTCATATTTATATCTTATAAAAGATTTTTTTGCAAGAGGTTATTATAAAGAACAGGAAGTTTCATATAAAGTTGCTAAAAAAGGAAAAATAAATTGGAACAGAACAATAAAAACTCAGAAGTCTTATGTACAGGGTACAGATGTATTTTATCTGGATTTTGTAACAAAGAACGATCGTGTTAAAGAAAATGAACTGATTACATTAATACATGAGTATTGTGTGTATGAGAGTTTTGAACAAATGGGATGGCTTTTTACCAGAATAATGCCAGAAAAACCACGAATTATAAAGCGGGACAGAATCTTCCGTTCGGTTCTTAAAGAAAAGCTTGCAAATACATATAATGATAAAAATCGCATATTGTTTAGACATATGTTGGCAATTATTGATTTTGAGGGAGATAGAAATTCTGACAAGACTTATAGATACGGAACTTATCGCTTTGAATATGTCTGGGAAAAAATGATTGATAAAGTATTCGGTATAGAAAATAAAGCTGATTATTTTCCGAAGACTTCATGGTGGATTGATAAGACGAAACATGAAAATGCTTCTCTTGAACCAGATACGATTATGATAAGTGGAACAAATGTGTACATTCTTGATGCAAAGTATTATAAATACGGAGTAACTGGAAATACCAGGGATCTTCCTGAATCAACATCAATTAATAAACAGATTACATATGGGGAGTATGTAGCTACTGAGAAAAAATTTAAGAAAAAACATGGAGATAACATGAGGGTGTATAATGCATTTCTTATGCCTTTTGATTCGTTGAAAAGGAAATGTCCAGATAATTCCCAGATGCTTAAAATAGGAGAAGCAATAAGTAATTGGAAGGATAATTCAGAAGAATATCAGAAAATACAGGGAATTCTCATTGATGTTAAATCTTTAATGAGTATAAATGTCCGGCAGGAAATGAATGAAATAGAAAAATTGGCGAAGTTAATTGAAAGCTGATTGTTGAGGTGATTTTGTGACTGATGTTTTAACAAAAGAACAGCGGCATAAGAATATGAAAAATATTCGCGGAAAAGATACCAGGATAGAAGTTATATTAAGAAAAGCCTTATGGAATAAAGGTTATCGGTATCGGAAAAATTACAAAAAATTACCTGGAAGTCCAGATATTGCGTTGACAAAATATAAGATTGCGATATTCTGCGATGGAGAATTTTTCCATGGAAAAGATTGGGAAAAGTTAGAATTGAAATTAAAGAATAGTAATAACAGTGAATTCTGGATTAAGAAAATATCACGTAACATGGAGCGAGACGACGAGATAAATAAAAAGTTAAACTATGAAGGATGGACTGTTATCCGATTTTGGGGAGAAGATATAAAGAAATATACGGATGAGTGTGTTAAAACAGTGGAAGAGGCAATATTTGATGTGATTATTTGTGATAATGATGAAGGTTAAATTTGGAGGTGCTGACATTGCAGATTGATAAAATTCCCAAAATATTTATATCATATTCATGGAGTAGTGATGCACTTGTACTTGAGCTTGCGAACAGATTGGTTTTCCATGGGGTAGATGTCGTCCTTGACAAATGGGATTTGAAAGAGGGAAATGATAAATATGAATTTATGGAAAGGTGTGTTAATGATTCGAGTATTACAAAAGTACTCATAATTTGTGATAAAGCATACGCACAGAAAGCAAATGACCGTACTGGAGGTGTAGGAGATGAAACAGTAATTATTTCCAGTGAAGTGTACGGAAATGCAAGACAAGAAAAGTTCATCCCAATTATTGCAGAGCGAGATGAAGAGGGAAAGGAATATGTACCAACTTATATAAAAACCAGAATATATATTGATCTTTCGAATCCGGAAAAATATGAGGAAGAATATGAGAAACTTCTTTGAAATATATATGAAAAACCTCAGTTTGTAAAACCACCTCTTGGAAAGAAACCAGAATGGTTGGATGAGGAAAAGACTAATTTTTTTCCAGTAAAAGATTTGATTCGTCAAATCAGAGGAGGTAATACATCAATTAAACGAAAGAGCTGCATAGCAAGATTTCAAGAAGCATATATTGAGGCTTTAAAATCTTATTATATTTGTAATGTAAAACCAGAAGAAGCATATAATAATTTCCTAAATACAAAAACAGTACGTGATATATATTTGGAATTTGTAGAAACGATTGCCGAAACCGAAAGCAATTATGCGGAGACGCTTGCAGAATCTTTTGAGTACTTATATAACAAATTAACTTGTGTAAAAACATTTAATCCACAGGCATATTCTGCAAATAAGAATGATTTGGATGTATATAAAATTCTTTTGTGGGAATTGTTCATCTGTGTTATTGCTTATTTACGTCATATTAAAGACTATGAGGCAATAAATATATTGCTAACATATACATATTTTTTAGAGAACAGTCTTTTTGGTGGAGAAATTAAACAAACTAATTATACAACATTTAGACATCATAGTTTTGTCATTGAAGAACATTATAAGCCAATGTCTCAAATGAAAGATAAGTATACTTTAGTTGGCAATATTATTTGCAGTCAAAGAGAAAAATTTCCGATATATACGGCAGAAGCAATTGCAGAAGCAGATTTATTTTTATATCAGGTTTGTAATGCCTATGATCTTCCTAAAAATGAGCGAATTTGGTATGGCACTTGTTGGTTTCCTACATGTTATATTTATGTTGAAAATAAAGGGCTAGAATGGGAAAGAATGAAGTCACGTAGATATTGTAAAAAAATGGAGGTATTATTTGGCGTAAATGATATTGAAGAACTAAAGGGAAAAATAGAAAAATGTGTGTATAATTCTGAAATAAGTTATTTAAGGGGATGGGATGCTGCGCCTACTATCTTAAACTATATTAAAGTTGAGGATATTGGAACCTTAAATTGATATACGTTATGAAATGGGATTAAATGTCTGAAATTACTAAAGAAGATGCATATTTACGTTTCAACAAGGAACTTATGAAAACAGTTAGAGTAGTTGCAGCTGTAATAAAAACTGTTAATGAAAATGACGAACCCATTATTTTATTGGACGATTGTGACGCACATCTTGCAGAAAGCCTTTTTAAACATGCTCTAGGAATTTTGCACCTTATATTGGATTTACAGAAGCAGAGGTAAAGACGCTTACCGAGAAATATAACCAGGATTATGAGAAGAAAATAACGGGAGGAACCCACCATGGGACATTTCTATTTCATCCGGCACGGGCAGACTGTGTGGAATGTTGAGAACAAAATTTGCGGGGCTACAGACAGTCCGCTTACAGAATATGGACGCGAGCAGGCAAAGAAGACGGGACAGAAGATTCTTACAGAGGGGGTTAAGGCAGATGAAATCCTCTGCTCTCCGCTTAGCAGGGCAGCGGATACTGCCAGGTTGATTTCGGAAATGACAGGAATTCCATACAGGGTGGAACCAAGGCTGATTGAGCAGAATTTTGGAAAATGGGAGTCCACTCCCCGGGATGGGAAGGATTTCAAGAAAGCAAAGGAGTTTTTTGCATGTAGTCATGAAGGAGGAGAATCAACACTTCGGCTGGCACAGAGGATTTATAATCTTCTTGATGAAATAAAAGCAGAGTCCGATAAGAAGACTTACATCCTGGTTGCCCATAATGGAATCGCCAGAGTGGTACAGTCCTATTTTACGGATATGACAAATGAGGAATATGCTGCATTTGGAGTAAAAAACTGTGCTGTGGTTCGATATGATTTTAAATGACAAAAGAATATTCGGAATATGAATGATTATTTTGAAACGGTAAGTAATCTTGAGGTAATTAAGCTGGATAAGAAACGAATAACTCTGTGCCATTATCCTGATTAAAGTGGCAAACGGAGGAGAACAGGGAAAAGAGACTGGAGAATAAACCAAATGATAGTTAATAAATGTTCGGAAATTTTATTAGCAAAATCAAAAAAACTATATGGGAACTACCGGGATAACTGTACAGTTGTCCAGAGAATGCTGGAAAAATATAAAAAGTTATATCCTAATATTTCTGATTATTCTATAATGCATTTTATCGATATTGCAGAATTTTGTGATATGATAATGGATAAGCAGAAACTGGAAAATTTGAATGAAGATGAGTGCTACTGCCTTTTGTCCGCAGCGCTATTTGCACATATTGGATTTGGCTTAAATCAGGAAATTATGAATAGATATGTGGACAAGCTTGGAATTCAGAAGCAGACAGAAGAGCTTACGTTCTTTCAGGTTATGAGTAAATATCATGTTTTGTTCAGTGCATGCCTGTTGGAAGAATACGGCGATATATTTGAATTTCCATCAGATCTGCATAAATATGCCATAATCCGTATGCTTCACTTTATCGGTGAAAATGGTACAGCACCTGTTCAGTTAGAAGAAGCTTTGGTGTTGAACAATCAAAATGTTATCAGGCTGAAGGAACTGGCAGCTGTGTTAGCTGTTGGAAACCAGCTGGCAGAACTAAAAAATGCAAATATTGATTTGAGCTATGACAAGTTCGACAAATATAATTCCGAAGAAATCGTTGGATTTGTTGAAAGAAACGTGGTAAGAAGTATTAAGGTAAAAGATGGCAAGCTGGTGATAGAAGCAGGCGGTTCGGATTCGGCTTATACACTGATTGAGCGGAAGGTAAATTTAATTATTGATAATTTCGGGAAAATTGTCAGTAGTCTGTCTAATCGGTCAGACCACAGTTTTGATCTTTTTTCTATTGCTTCCATAGAGCTTCACCGCCTTCCGTCTGCGGAAACAGCTGAAAAAATCTATCTGAACAAAGAAATCGAAGAATCATGGACAGATGAGGACAGGGAACTGTTTCAGAAGCTTTCTCCTGAGGAAAGAGTGTTTTATGCCGATTATTTATCCACAGAATTCGAGACAACCAAATTCCTTGTAGAGTTCGCGAAAACCAACAAAGCCGTACTGGAAGGATTAGAGTACAGAGTGAAATCACCGAAATCCTTGTACAATAAGCTTTATCAGAGAGTAGAGAAATCCTTCTTTGATTCGCTGGCGGATGTAGTCCGTTATACGATCATACTGGATCCGGAAGATTATGTAGAACAGATCCGTTCTGTTATAACGGCTTTGTCTGAGAAAAACTGGAAAATTTATGCATTAAAAAATTATTGGACTAATGACAGTTTTCCATACAATGGCGTGAATACCAAATTTAAAAATCCGCGCAACTACCGAATTGAAATCCAGTTTCATACAAAGGAAAGCTTTGATGTGAAAATGAGCAAGGAAGACCACGACTTGTATGAGCAGAGAAGAGTCCTTGAGCCTGGATGTGATGAGTATAACAGGATATTGCAGCTGCAGCTGAACTTATATTCTAATATGGAGTATCCAAAAAACATTGCACTTTTAGATAATATTTGAACAAATTAAGGAAAAGGGGAAGAAATATGTTTTCTTTAAAAGAAAAAGAAGTAAATACTGGACGCCAGAGAGAGCTTGACCTGGTAAAAGGCTTTCTGATGATCATGATTGTATTTATACATTCCTTTCAGACAATTGCAGGTGCAGCAGCGGCAGAGTCAAGTGTACATAAAATTATGTTTGCCCTGTTTATGCCTACCGGAGCCTGCTTATATCTGTTTACCATGGGTTTTGGAAGTGTTTTTACACGTCATTCCCAGCCAAAGGACATGGTCAGAAACGGTATAAAACTGTTGATTTACCAAGGCATAAGCAATTTGTGCTATGCGGCAGTCATGACGGTCAGCTACGCCATTAGAAATTCTATTACAGGAGAAGTAGCAGGCAGCAGGGAAGTATTTGAAGCAAGTCGGTATTCCATGCTTACATTTGTGAATATCTTTTTCATATCCGGTATGTGCTACCTTGTACTTGCTTTGTACAGGAAATTTAATGTAAAACTTGGCGGTTACATAATAAGTGCATTGATAGTGGGAATCGTAACACCTTTTACCAAACTGCTGGTTTCTGATAATCAGGCACTTAACTGGCTTCTGGATATGACCTTTGGGGGAAAAGGTGAGACAAGCTTCTGCTTTTTTCCATATCTGAGTTATGTATTTTTAGGATATGTTTTTGCAAAAGTAATCAGAAAAGTACCAGAGGATGAAAAAGGAGCTTTTTACAAAAAGAGCGGTCTGGTATGCGGAATCGTAGCGGCAGCCTGGTTTGTAATCTGCATCGTAATGCATCCGGGTGTTGACGGATTCTTTAATTATATGATCGAACAGTATCGAACTCCCGGACTTGTGAAAGTAGTGGGAACCTTCTGCAGCATTATTCTTGTATTTGCAGTGGCATTTTTTCTCATGCCGATTATAGAAAAATGGAAATTTGTTTACAATAAGCTGTGCTATTATTCCAGGCAGATATCCAAAATGTATGCAGTGCATATTGGAGTATATTGGACGCTTGCTGGTTTTGCAGCTTTTTACGAATTTAGTGTAAGAGATTGTCTGATTTTGTCAGTCGTTGTGCTGATCGTAACAGATCTACTTGTGCAGGGATATCTGAAACTGACAGATAAGCTAAAAGGATAAAAATGGAACAATACTATTATAATCATATGAACAAACCCCAGCAGGCTGCTTATCACAGCATTTTTGTCGGGGTGAAAAATCTATCGGATGAAATTCAGGTTCCGGCACTTTCCGGAGAGGAGCTTTACAATATTTTTTTCCAGATGAGGCTGGACCATCCGGAAATATTCTGGGTAATTAATTTTAAATATCGTTACTACAAAGATTCGCCGAACCTGATTTTCATACCGGAATATCTTTTTGAGAAAAACAAGATCCGGGAGCATCAGAAGGCTCTGACAGCCAGGGTAGAGAAGCTTGTCCGCCCGGCACAGAAGATGTCTGAGTGGGAAAAAGAGAAATATGTGCACGATTTTATCTGCAAAAATGTCCGTTATGACAAACTGAAAAAAGCATATTCCCATGAGATCATAGGTCCTCTTGGACAGAGCGTCGGGGTATGCGAGGGCATTGCGAAAGCGGTGAAGGTTCTTCTGGATGCGCTGGGAGTATGGTGTGTGATCGCAATTTGCGGTAACAATCCAGAAAAAGGAATCAAATACCGGCACACCTGGAATATTGTAAAGATAAATGGCACATATTATCATTTAGATGCCACTTTTGATAACAGTCTGGGAAAAGATCGCGAAAACAAGGAAATCCGCTATGACTATTTCAACCTGGATGATCAGCAGATCTTTCGCGATCATGAGCCCTTGATCGCGCCTGCGCCTCATTGCAATGATCATGATCATTTTTACTACAAAGAGAAGAAATTATCATTTACCAAACAGGAGGATGTATACAAGCGGTCTTTGCAGGCTGCTAAGAAAGGAAAGGTGCTTGTTTTTCACTGGCGGGGCGGCTATCTGACAAAAGAAGTATTAAATGAGCTTCTTGACCTAATCCGCAAAGCAGGCATGGAAAAAGAGAAAAACGCAATGGTCAGCATAAACTGGCCTCAGGCAGTTCTTCGCGTCCAGTATGCTGACATACAGGTACAGGAGAGTGTTATGCTGGAGGAAGCGAATGAAGGGGAGAAGGATTGATGAAATGACCCAAGGAATTTTGTGCTGAAACTGTCCAGGTTACTGTTCAGAAAAAATTAAAACATTGTTGAAAGAATTCTATTGTTATATGATTTCGTAAGTGATATACTTAAACACAAGAAGAACCGTGTAAAATTATAGTTTACTTTTTGCGCGGTTTCTTATATATGTGATGGTTAGTTCGAACTAACACTAAGGCGGTTTGAAAGATTATAGCGAAAATATAATCAACAAGCTATAGAACTGTTACTATACCGCTGAAGAAAATTATTTTTGCTATATATATGAAAAATTTTTCGATTATACAAGGAAGGAAAATGTAATGTTAATGAATATTTTTGAAGGTATACTGATTCCATTTGTTGGAACAACACTAGGTGCAGCATGTGTGTTTTTTATGAGAAAAACACTTAGCAAGTCAGTGCAACGTGCACTTGCAGGGGTTGCAGCAGGTATAATGGTTGCTGCTTCAATCTGGAGTCTTCTGATTCCGGCAATTAAACAATCTGAGAATATGGGAACTTTATCGTTTGTTCCGGCAGTTGCTGGGTTCTGGATTGGTATATTGTTTTTACTTGCACTTGATCATTTGATTCCGCATCTTCATGTTGGAAGTGATCAGGCAGAGGGACCGAAAAGCAAACTTGGCCGTACTACGATGATGGTGTTGGCAGTTACATTACATAACATCCCTGAAGGTATGGCAGTTGGTGTAATGTATGCAGGATTTCTTGCTGAAAATGCACAGATTACAGCAACAAGTGCACTTGCTTTATCACTTGGAATTGCTATCCAGAATTTTCCAGAAGGAGCGATTATATCCATGCCGCTTAGGGCAGAGGGTGAAAGTAAGAGAAAGGCATTTCTGGGAGGTGTACTTTCAGGAGTCGTTGAACCGATTGGAGCAGTAATGACGATTCTTGTCGCACAGCTGGTAATCCCGGCATTACCATATTTACTCAGCTTTGCAGCAGGAGCTATGTTATATGTCGTGGTTGAAGAACTAATTCCGGAAATGTCTCAGGGACAGCACTCGAATATCGGTACGCTTTTCTTTGCACTTGGATTTAGTTTGATGATGATCTTGGATGTGGCACTGGGGTAAGAGGAGAGGAATGATTCTTATGAGAATATTGATTTATGGTGCTGGTGTGATTGGATCCTTGTATGCGGCTTTATTTGCAGAAGCCGGTTATGATACAAATATTTATGCCAGAGGTAAAAGACTTGAGGCTTTAAGAAATAATGGATTGCAATATAAGAAAAATCAGGAAGTAATAAAGGCAGAGATTAGGATTCTTGGAGAACTACCAAACGATGATATTTATGATTTTGTCTTGCTTACTGTCCGGGAAAACCAGCTGTATGAAGCACTTACTGAATTGAAAAATAATAAAAGTAATACGATTGTTACAATGATAAATTCACTGGACAGTTACAATAAATGGGAAGACATTGTCGGAAAAGGAAGAATATTACCGGCTTTTCCAGGAGCAGGCGGAAGTATAAATGATGATGGTATCCTTGATGCAGCACTCACTCCAAGGTTGATTCAGCCGACAACATTTGCAGAAATATCAGGAAATAAATCCGAAAGAACTAAGCAGTTTTCAGAGATATTGAGGCATGCTCATATACCATACCAGAAAGTAACGGATATGCATCTATGGCAGCTTTGTCATCTTGCTATGGTGGTACCGATTGCGGATGCGTATTATGAATCAGACGATCCGGAGAAAGTAGAAAAAGAATGGAAAATCATGAGGAAAACAGCAGAAAGGCTGAAAAGAAATTTTAATTTTTTGCGAAAACAAAAGGGTAAACTGTCACCATGGAAAATGAATATTTTTCGCTTTTTACCATTGTCATTTCTGACGATTATGCTGGCAGTTACATTTGGAAGCAGTTTTGGAGATAAATTTATGTATCAACATGCTATGAAGGCACCAGATGAAATGAGGGAATTGCATAAGCAGTTTTATGCTTATATGAAAAAAATGAAGAAATGCGGATGCAAGGCGAAAAAGGTACAGTGATTGGAGAAAAAAGCATGAAAAATGAAGAATATAAAAAATTGTCAATTAAAGAGTTTACAAAAGCAGCAGGAAGATATGAAAGTAACCATGCTGGCATTTACGAAATGTGCAAGAAGGATTATCCGGATCCACAGGCATTTTTTGACAGTGTGAAAAGATGTCTTCGCCCAAATGGAAGATT
>ERZ857922.2842-NODE-2842-length-16518-cov-5.688878_pt1 | contig 16518 bp, 14 predicted proteins | sample MGYA00519579_ERZ857922 | MGnify/ENA primary metagenome ERZ857922 (study PRJEB31778, sample SAMEA3449375) | human gut metagenome | biome: human gut; feature: human-associated habitat; material: faeces | place: United Kingdom | collected 2010/2012 ... | reverse complement strand
AAACATGCTAATCAGCGATATCTGGGATGGTTCCATCGGATAGGTAATCATCAGCACTACGGAGAATAAGGACAACAGGAAGGAGAAGATATTCTTCACCAGGAACAGACTGGCTGAACGCTGGATGTTATTAACCACCCGTCTTCCTTCCATTACTACCGACGGCATACATGCAAAGTTGGACTCCAGTAATACCACCTGCGAAGCCTGTACTGCCGCGTCACTTCCGGATGCCATGGCTACACTGCAGTCGGCATCTTTCAATGCCAGTACGTCGTTGACACCGTCTCCGGTCATTGCTACTGTCTTGCCCTGGTCTTTAAGGGCGTGTACGAATTTACGTTTCTGATCCGGTGTTACACGTCCGAATACTGTATAATTGGCAACCGCATCTGCAATCTCTGCATCACTGTGAAGAGTCGCTGCATCGACATAACGGTCTGCATTTGCAATTCCGGCTTCTTTTGCCACTTCAGAAACGGTCAGGGGATTATCTCCGGATATAACTTTCACTTCTACCCCCTGTTCTGCAAAGTAAGCAAATGTCTCCGGTGCTTCTTTTCGGATTGGATTGGCAAGAAGGACATATCCAAGCGGCGTTACCTTGCCGGTCAGTGCTTTCCCGTCCAGTTCTCCGTCATACGTACCGAATACCAGCACACGGTTTCCTTTTCCTGCATACCCTTCAATCTCTTCTTTATATTTATCAAAATCATCTCTCAGCACGAATTCCGGTGCTCCAAGTACATGCACTTCCTCTTCGTATGTGACACCACTGTATTTGGTTGCGGATGTAAATGGAGTTACAGACTCAGCCTTTTTTCCTGTTCCTTCTTTAAAATATTCTTTTAACGCCTCCATAGTGATGTTATCACTGCTCATTGCTTTCGCAAAATCACCGAGCATTTTCGGAAGTTCCTGCATTTCATCTTTTTTATAATTTAATGTCGGAACCACATCCTTTACACTCATGTTTGTCTCTGTGATCGTTCCGGTCTTATCAACGCAAAGCACATTAACTCTTGCAAGGGTCTCAATACTCTTCATATCGTGAAGTAAAACCTTCTGTTTTGCCAGACGCATTGCACTGACTGCCATTGCCACACTCGCAAGAAGGTATAACCCTTCCGGAATCATACCAATCACAGCCGCCACCATAGAAGTAATACTGCTTCGGAATGGATCTCCGTTAAAGAAGAAGCTCTGCACGAACAGTATAATTCCGATCGGGATCAATGCGATACCGACAAATTTTACCAGTTTGTCAAGTGAACGGATCATTTCTGACTGCTCACCTTTCTGCATTGCTTTTGCTTCCAGTGTCAGTTTGGAAATGTAGGAATCCACACCTACTGCATCCAGTCTTGCATGACATTCTCCTGCCACAATAAAACTTCCCGACATCAGATGATCTCCCGGATTCTTGGTAATCTCATCTGATTCTCCTGTCAAAAGAGATTCATTGACCTGCACACTTCCATGTACCACTTCTGCATCAGCACAGACCTGATTTCCTGCTTTAAAGATTACAATATCATCCAGAACCAGGCTCTCCGAATTGACCCGTGAAGTCTTTCCGTCTCTGACCACTGTTGCATGTGGTGCATTTAACATATTTAATTTTTCCAGTGTCTTTTTAGAACGGATTTCCTGTATGATACCGATCAGTGTATTAAAAATGATGACCGGAAGGAATGTCAGGTTACGGAACGAGCCCACAATTATCAGAAGAATCGCCAGAACCAGAAAGATCAGATTAAAATATGTAAATACATTTTCCTTAATGATTTCTTCCGTTGTCTGCGCCGGAGGATCGACTGATATGTTGCCCCACCCGTCACGCCTGTGTTCTTCTGCCTGCGCCGACGTCAGGCCTTCCTCATAATCCGGCTCGTATCTGGTTGTCGGTGTACGTTCTATTTCATAATCACAGGCTTCTTCCTGCAGTTTTCGTTTTCGCCTGTCGTTTTTTTTCATAGAGTTCCTCCTTATCAGCTGCATTCTACTGTTACATTCTGATTTTATCTATTATTTGTATTTAGTATACACCAGAATATGCCAATATTGTATTAACACTTTATGAATTCTGTATGTATTTTTGCTGAAAATGCAGTTCACATCTTCATGTAAACTGCATCTGCTTCCTCTATATACTCACATTTTCATCCGTACGAAGCAACGCACTTTTCGCAAGCTGGTCGGCCTCTTCGTTATAATGATTTCCTGTATGCGCTGCGACTTTGCAGAAAGATATCTTTATCTGCTCTGCTGCTTCCTGCATATGTGCCGCATACTTGCTGGTAAGCGGTGTCTTGGCCCGCCACACGCCTGTCACCCATTTTTCCACACCTTCGTAATCATAGCGGATCTCTACTGCCGGATACTCATGCTCTTTCGCCCATTGCACTGCATTCATCGCGCCGAGCATTTCTCCTGCAACGTTCCGGATCTTCACGCCTTCCGGATCACAGCCGCTTCCGGATTTTCTGAATTCTTCTCCGGCCGGTGTCAGGATCACACAGCCAAATGCATATCTTCCGATGCTTTTTTCAAAGCTTCCGTCCACATAGGCAATCACCATATTTTCCGGCACTTCAACAATTCCTGCTGCTTCTTTTTCTTCATCCTTAGATACATTTGCAGTAGTTGACATTTGCAAGAATGCCATCGCTTCTTCTCTGTCTGTGAAGCCTCTGAACTCTGCTCCGGAGTATCCGGACGTCGCTTTCTGACACTCTGCCCAGGTCTCAAATAATCCTGTCTTATGTCCTTTTCTTACTGCATATATTTTCTTTTTTGCCATATCTATTATCCCTTTCTGAGAATTTCTAAGAATCTATCTCCATACTTTTCCAGTTTATGCTCTCCGACACCCGATACTTCCAACATCTCATCCCGTGTCGCCGGACGCATTACACACATGCCGGCAAGTGTCTTATCTGCAAATACCATATACGGCGGTACCTTTTCTTCCGATGCGATCTCACGTCTGAGTTCCCGTAAGCTTTCGAATAATTCTGCATCTTTTTCTGAAAGTTCCGCTGCCACTGCGCCTTTTTTGCGTCTGTTCTTTTTCTCTTTTGATTCAGATTTCTTTTCTGTCTCTTCTTTCGGAAGCTTCATGATCAGCGGTTCTTCCGTTTTCATAAATGCTTTCCCTTCCGGTGTCAGACAGATCACCGGATATTGTTCGCCCTTTTCTTCCACATATTCGCGGAACTGTAATTCCCTTAATATCTGTCGTAATCTCGGAACCGTCCGCTCACTTAACACTGCATATTCCGGATTCTTATCCAGATTCTTGCCCAGGATCTTCTGACTCTTTCCGCCGTGCACAATATCGATCACCATCGCTGCCCCGTAATTCCAGTCCAGTGCATCCAGACACCGCAGGATTGTATTCGCCTCCAATGTGATATCTACCTCTTCAAACTGTGTCTGGCAGTTCAGACAGTTTCCGCAATAAGAACTGCTCTTTTCTCCAAAATAATTCAAGATATATTGTCTTAAGCATTCCGACGTAAAGCAGTAAAATGTCATCTGTTTCAACCGTTCCAGATCCCGTTCTTTCACAATTTTGCGCGTCTCTTCATCCAGTTCGCTGTTCTCTTCTCCATTTTCAATAAAGAGACGGTTCGTTCTTACGTCTCTCGGCTCGTAATACAGGATACATTCCGACGGCTCCCCGTCTCTTCCTGCACGTCCGGCCTCCTGATAATAGCTTTCCATGTTTTTCGGCATATTATAATGGATGACGTACCGCACATTCGATTTATCGATTCCCATACCAAAAGCGTTTGTCGCTACCATGATCTGCTTCCGGTCATAAATAAAATCTTCCTGGTTTTCCTTCCGTTCCAGGTCAGAGAGACCCGCATGGTATCTTGTGACAGAATATCCTTTCTGCTCGAGTTTCTCACAGACCTCCTCCACATTTTTTCTGGTCAGACAGTAAATAATTCCGCAGTCCGCCTCGTGCTCTGCAAGGAATGATTCCACGGCTGCGAATTTATCTTTCGGCTGCTGTACCGTAAATTTCAGATTTTTCCGGTCAAAGCCTGTGACCAGACGTACCGGATCACGCAAAGACAGCAGTGCTTCGATATCATCCCGTACCTCTTTTGTTGCCGTTGCCGTAAAGGCACCGATCACCGGCCGTGCGGGAAGCTGCTCGACAAACTCTGTGATTTTCAGGTAGCTTGGGCGGAAATCCTGACCCCACTGGGAAATACAGTGTGCCTCATCAACACTAATCATCGAAATTTCCATCGACTGCACCGCGCACAAAAATTCCGGTGTCAGAAGGCGTTCCGGGGCGACATAAATAATCTTGTACCGGCCCTCCATGGCAAAGCCGAGTGCCTTCCGGTACTGCGCCGCACTTAAGGAGCTGTTCAGAAACGCAGCGTGAATCCCCGCCTGGTTCAGGGTCGATACCTGATCCTTCATCAGAGAAATCAACGGTGATACCACCAGGGTAATTCCTGGCAGCAGAAGCGCCGGAATCTGATAACACAGCGATTTTCCTGCTCCGGTCGGCATGATGCCGAGCACGTCCTGTCCGTTCAGAAGCGCATCCACCAGCATCTCCTGCCCCTCCCGGAAGGAATCGTAACCGAAGTACTTTTTTAAAACCTCATATTTTGTCATCTTGTTTTTCTCTGCCCTTTCCATCCACTCTACCTCCATTGTGACATAGATTGCAGGTAAAGTCAAACAGATGTGTGCCGCATGTTTTCTTTCATCCATACATATATTGTCTCAAAAAGTCCTGGAGGGGGATTTTATGCGTTCTCTTTCACCCCTTTCCCGCCGGATCCTGAAAAAAGCCGGTATCGCCGCCGCTTTTTTCTGCTCCGCTTTTCTTTTTGGCTCTGTTCTGTCCCACTTTACCTGCCGTGCGCTCCGAAAGGCAGCCCCAGTTTTTCTCTCTGCTGCGCCGGAGACACCTGTTTCTTCCGTTTCGATGCCCGTCCTCTCCTCTGCTGCCGAAAACTGGGGGCTCTCCTTCCCGGAAAAAGGGAAGACTCCCGTCGGCAATGCTACATCCGAAGAGCTTGCCGCCTACAACGCCTGGTTTGCCGCTTCACCGGAAGAAAACATCATCTATCTGACGTTTGACTGCGGCTATGAAAACGGCAACACCCCGGCGATCCTTGACGCACTCCAGAAGCATCAGGCACCCGCGGCTTTCTTTGTTGTCGGCAATTTTCTCTCCGACCAGCCGGATCTTGTCAAACGCATGGCGGCAGAAGGCCATATCGTCGGAAACCACACCTGGTCGCACCCGGATATGTCCAAAATTTCCACGCAGGAAGCCTTCTCCGAAGAGCTGAACCGTGTTTCCGCTCTTTACCAGGAAACCACCAGCCAGGAAATGGTGAAATTTTACCGGCCTCCGCAGGGAAAATACAGCACGCAGAACCTGCAGATGGCAAAAGATCTCGGCTATCAGACTTTTTTCTGGAGTCTTGCCTATGTAGACTGGTACCAGGATCAGCAGCCGACCCACGAGGAGGCTTTCAAAAAGTTGACCGGACGCATTCATCCCGGTGCCATCGTCCTGCTTCATAATACCTCATCCACCAACGCGGAGATTCTCGATGAGCTGCTGACGAAATGGGAAGAAATGGGATATTCTTTCGGCTCTCTCGATCAGCTCGCATCGAAATCTGCCTGAGGACCGGAAATACGGTTTCTCATGTATTTCTATCTTTCTTTTGTTCTGCTTTTTTTATCCTGCTTTCAAACCGGAATGCCTCCTCTTTTACTTCCTTCCAGAGCCGCAGCACACAGAGCAGATTCGGCACCGCCATGCAGGCATTGGCAAGCTCCGCAAAATTCCAGACCGTTTCCGCCATGCAGACGCACCCGGCAAACGCTGCAAAGCAGAAGAAAACACGGTAAACCATTCCGAAGCTATCCTTTTTCACCAGCCAGAGAAACGCCTGCTCCCCCTGGTATGCCCAGCCGGCCATCGTTGCAAATGCGAACAGCAGAATCCCGACCGCGACAACATAGCCTCCCGCCGGTCCGAACACACTTTCAAAGGCCTGAATTACCATCGCCGCTCCATCCGCTTTTTCCGCCTCCAGTATCCCCTCTGCCGCCCCGGTCACTCCAACGGCAAGGCCGGTCACAAGACAGATCACCATGGTATCAACGAACACACCTGTCATGCTGATGTACCCCTGCCGCACGGGATCGTCGGTCTGTGCCGCCGCAGCACTGATTCCGCCTGCTCCAAGCCCTGCTTCATTCGAAAACACACCGCGGGAAATTCCATACCGCAAGGCCGGCGGCAGCAGGGAAATTCCCGCGCCCACCGCTCCTCCCGATACCGCCCGGAAAGAAAACGCGTCCCGTACTATCGCAAGCAGTGTCCGCGGAAGCTCTCCGGCGTGCAGACCGATTACCATTCCTGCCCCGCCCAGATAAAAGAGTGCCATTCCCGGTACCAGCACCTCCGCCGCTTTTGCAATGGAACGCAGTCCGCCTGTCACCACGAGCAGAAGAAGAATCGTCAGCACCAACGCGCTTTTTTCTCTTGCCACGCCAAACGTATCCTGCATCGCCAGCGCAATCGAGTTTGCCTGCGTCATATTGCCCATTCCGAGAGATACCAGCACGGTGCTTCCGGCAAAAAACACAGCCAGCATCTTCGCCAGCCGCTCCCCCGGAAATGCTCTGGTCAGCGTCACCATCGGACCGCCGCAGTATGTTCCGTCTTTTCTTTGCATCCGGTACTGCACCGAGAGAAAACTCTCAGAAAATTTCAAAGCAAGTCCCACAACCGCCGCCAGCATCATCCATCCCAGTGCTCCCGGTCCTCCAAGCGCCATTGCGGAGGCAACCCCCACGATATTGCCCGTCCCGATCTCCGCCGCAAGTTCCGTCATCAGCGATGCGAACGGCGAAACTCCCGCTTCTGTTTTCTCCCCGCTGTACCTCGCCTCACGGCCGAATGCTGTACGAAGTGCAAAGAACAACCGTCGAATGGGTAGCGCGCGAAGCTGGATGGTCAGAAAAATGCCTGTCCCAAGCAGCAGAAAAAGAAGCGGCGGTCCCCAGGCGGCTGCATTCACCGCTTTTAGAAATGCATTGATTTTTTCGAGCGTGGCCATATCCATTCCTCCCTGTACAAAGTTCCAAAGGAAAGCAGTTCCCGTCCCTCCATTGTTAAACGGTTTTCTGTCCATGCATCGCAATGTTTTCTCTGCACTTTATGCAGCACCGCACAAAAAAAGAACCCGACAGCAGCCTTACGACCCGTCCGGTTCTTTCGATCTTCATCTTATTTTGTTGTATTCCGCTTCCGCCCGTTTTTCAGGACTCCTGCTCCTTTAAATCATCCGCCACGAGAACACCCGCTTTGAAGCCCATCAGCATCATCTCGAGCATTTCCGCATCGTAATTGCGGTATTTCAGGTAATAAAACAGCGAATCGAGATAATTCAGAAAGCCTTTTTTCGTCTCCGGACTTAAAATCACCCGTTTTCCGTCGCCCATCAGATATTTGGCAATCCGGGAAAAGACGAACTTTTCGTTCAGAAATGCCATCGCATCCGATGTCTCATCCTCCACCAGGATCTGGATCGGTTTTCTCCGCAGCAGCCAGTAGGTCTCATAGGAGATCACTTTCAATGAATTGATATGCTTTGCCTGATGAAAATGTTTCAGGCGGGAAATATCTGTGAAATAGTCCAGCACTGCATGGCTCAACAGCGACTCGCTGATCTGAATTTTCTCGCGGATGCCGAGACTCTTGGCAAATTCCTCGATTTCTTCGTAAAAAACAGCGTAACGGCTCTGGATTACTTCCTCGGAAAATTCTTCCAGAAGTCCGTCGTAGTTTGTGTATATTTTTTCTATTGTATTCATTTTTCCTCCCCGGGCAGATTCAGGATTTCATAGCAGAGTTTCGTCCGGACAAAGTCTGTATATTCGGTCATCTCGCGTTTTTCCATTGTTCCGTAGCGGATCGGCGAGTTATTTCCCATCAGATGTTTTCGGATTTTTCCGGCTTTGACTGCCGCCATCATATTCTCCGCAGAGTCCTCTGCTGCATGAGAGAAGCCCATGCGGCCCGTGTTTCTTCCATCCATTTTTTATCCTTTCCCATGTCTGAAAAGCAGTTTTATTCTTTCAGTATGCTCCAGACGGCATCATCCATCGTATGAATTTCGTTCAGATCGCGTTTTTCCACCGCTGCCTTGACCTGCGGTTTTAATTCACGCTTGCGCACGATCGTTTCCTTGCTCTGGAACTTCTCATCCGGCACAACCTGGAGACGGCGGTAGAACGATCCCATCTCATCTCCCATGCCCGCCAGACGGTTCAGCAGCTCGGAAAACTCTGTCAGCATGGCGTTTCCCTTGCGCCGCGGATAAAGAATGCTGTGGTCAATCTCTCCCCAGCCCTCCTCGAACAGCGTCTTAATCTGAATTTCAATGTAGACGCCGCGGTAAACGACAATGTAATGCACCGCACGGTAATGTTTCCGGTCCAGAATGTTCTCCTCCGGAATCCAGTTCACATAAATGTCAGCGTAATCGCCAAGTCTTGTATGGACTTTCGGCGGCTCTGCCATATAGCCCGATGCGTTCTGGTCGTAGTCACGGCCGTAATCACGGATGTATTTTTCCGGATCGTTTTTAAACCAGTGGATAATGTATTTATGGAAGTTTACCCAGTCCTCCCGATACAGCAAAAGTCCCCGGATTCCGATCAGGTCTGTCACATAACGCATATAGTTTGTCGCATCCATTTTCCGGTATTTTGCATAATTTTCCAGGCGCTTGCGCACCAGCTTTTCCACCAGATGTTCGGTGTCCTTCAGACGGCTGTGGTACGACTGCAGTCCGATCTCTTTTTCCTTGTCCTGCAGAAATTCTGCTACGAATTCTTTTCGGATCTTTTCCAGCGTCGGCCGGCGCCGTTCATAATCATCCGCAATTTCCAGCAGTTCTTCCCAGGAAATATCTGCCTCTTCAAATTCCTGCGGCAGAATCCCAAATTTCTGCAGAAACTCGCCCTTTGTCAGATACACGTAGATTCCTCGCTCTCTTTGTCAATTCAACGTACAGGTTTCTTTTTTTTCAGAACGCACCCCGGAGAAACCCGGCCCCGCTGCGTTCTGACGCACCGGAGAGATTATAGCACATTCATCCCCGCTTCACAAGTAAAATCTTTATTTAAGAATGCACATTTCCACTTTAATCTTTCTGCCAATTTCTTAAACTTTCCTTAAGCTGTCTTGATATTTCACCTGCCCCATGGTAAGATAATCGTGACTTAGCAGAATTATCTGCTGTTTACACTTACATTAAGAGGGAGGTCTTTTTTATGTGGACTCGAGAGGAACTGAAAACCCGCGGAAAAGCCGCATTTTTACGCAATTACTGGATCTGTGTGGTAGCCGCCCTGATTCTGACTCTGCTGGTCGGAAGCGGTACTTCTAATTCTGGAAATTCCAACAATGACAGCAATCAGACTAACTCGGTCGGTATATCTGGATTTACGATTTCTTCCGATAACTTCAATGTGGAATCCTTTGCAGAAAGATTCACCCCGCTTGGACCGGTTAAATTTGTTTTTACTGTCTTCAGCGGCATTGTACTTCTTGTCATTGGTCTTGCCTTTATTCTGATCCGTATTTTTGTTCTTGCACCATTTGAGGTAGGAGGCTCGAGGTTTTTCATTGAAAACTCGATGGAAAAAGCGGGACTTGGCAACATACTGTTCGGATTCCAGAACGGCTACTATGGAAAAACTGTGTGGACTCTGTTTTTAAAAAATCTTTATATATTCCTCTGGTCGCTGCTTCTTCTGATTCCTGGAATTGTGAAAGCTTATGAATACCACATGGTTCCTTATCTTCTCGCCGACTACCCGGAACTTTCGACCGAAGAAGCATTCCGCATCAGCCGTGAAATGATGAGCGGTGAAAAGATGAATACATTTATTCTTGATCTCTCCTTTATCGGATGGTATATTCTTTCCGGAATCACCTGCAATCTTGTCGGTATTTTCTATCTGTATCCGTACAAATATGCAACCGATGCCGAACTGTTCCTGGTTCTGAAACAGAATTACTTCTCCAGCCGGAGTTATGGCAATACGTATCAGGCTTACTAAACCGCACAAAAAATCAGGTGCTTCTCTTTTTCGGGAAGCACCTGATTTTTTATGTATTTCTTTTTAAATATCTCTTAGATATAATCTTTCATTTCAAAATACCGCATCAGAATATCGGCACAGTTCTCGATGCCAAGATCCGAGGTATTCAGGATCATATGGTAGTTATTGACATCGCCCCATGTCTTTCCGGTATTTTTATAATAATACTCGGCACGCTGCTTGTCTGTCTCTTCCAGCATCACCTCAGCCGCCTCTCTTGTCAGGGAAAACAGCTTCATGATACGTTTGATCCGGTCCTCTTTGTCCGCGCAGACATAAATATTGATGACGTTGCTTTTATCTTTCAGAAACTCCGAAGCACACCGTCCAATGATAATACACGGCTGTTTCGCCAGCTCGCGGATCGCATCCGCCTCAGATTCAAAGGCATTTTCACGCATGCCGTGCTCTACATCGTCCTTATCATATACCGGGATATGCAGTCTCTCGGAAAGTTCTTTCGCAATAATACTCGCCCCAGTACCAAACCGGCGGCTCATCGTAATAACTAAGTTCATTTGCCACTTCCTCCTTCGCACTTCTCATAACGCAAACAAACGCCTTATGACAAATCAAAAAATTTTTCTTTCGCTGTCTTTCATTATAACAAACCCCCACCGAAAACTCAAGGTTTTTCGACAGGGGAATGGATCACTCAGGCGATGGTGATTTCTTCTATTTTCTTTTTTGCGAAATGATTGAATGCCGCGATGACTCTTCCTGTGCAGACCATGGCTATAACAGTGCCGATTCCGATTCCTACCGGGCGGCCGGCATCGATGAGGCCGATCGCAAGGGAAATGACGATGGCGGAGAAATCAAAAAGATTTTTTCCGAAACCCATGTTCTTTCCGCAGCGCTCGCCGAGAACTCTTGCCAGGCCGTCGGCCGGGTTTGGGACGATGTTGACGTCTACGGTCACAGCGGCGCCGATTCCCGTAAGAATGATGGCAAGGACAAGAACGAGAAGCCGCATTCCCATCTGGTCAGGTGCCGGGAAAATCCGGTCGAAGATGGTGATAAAGGCGCTCGTCAGGTAACTTGCGGCAACCTGCAGAAGCTGGAACGGCGGGAATTTTCCTTTCAGCAGTACGATCTGTAATACGATGAAGATCAAATACGCCACGAAGACGGCGGTTCCTGTTTCATAGCCGAAGATCTGTGCCACGGCGTACGGCATGGAGATGATGGGCGATACGCCGAGGTTCGTCTTCGTATTCAGTGTGATACCGAGTGCCAGCACCATAATTCCAATCAGATAAAGCGCAATGCGCAGAATCCATTTCTTTTGTTTTTCCTGCATAATTTTCCCTCTTTTCTTTCTGTAACAACGCTTCTATCTTAACACACATCAGGGAAAATGTGCAGTAAGTCTATCGGATGCAGGATTACTCCTCCTCCAGCACACAGCCTTCTGGTGCATAAGTTTCAAAAAGCCAGTCCTCAAGCGCATTCAGATTATCATCGGAATGCTCGACCTCACGCGCATAGCGCCAGGAAAGCTCCTCGATGTCGTGCATGGAAAGCGTTTTTCCATTTTCCAGCCACCGTGCAACCAGGATTTCCTGAATCCAACGGACAGAGAACAGCGCGAGTTCCATTTTGGAACAGACCATATCGTCGTAGACGGCGCCGCAAAAATAGGTGTAGACGAAAAACATCAGAAGCTGCTCACCGATGTTTTCCCACTCTGCACGGCGTTCACCTGCAGCGCCCCAGGTGCGATGGAATTCTTCACAGATGGCCTGATAAGCGGTTTCTCCGTTCTGATACAGCGCTTTTTCTGTGCCGTCAAGCACAGTATCCCATTCCGGACGAAGACGCTCGAGACCGCGGAGAACGGCAAGTTCCTTCACCTGGCGGTCATATGCATGAAAGGATGCAGCATCCACACCTTTTTCCGCAAGGCTCTCCGCCACGCACTCGCTTAAGGTTCCCTCTTCCAGATGCTTTTCATACTTCCGAAGCAGGTCATCGATATCATACTCCCGCTGCTCCTCCATACAGATCTGATACTGTTCTGCGAGCTGCTCTGCCGCCGTCATGCGCTCCTGCAGCGGCAGTTCGCGGTTCTGCAGAATCCGGAACAAAACATCTCTCGTGTCTTCCAGCTGGGAGAACATCATGAAGTCAAACTCTTCAAAATCATCCTCCTCGTCGGTCTCCTCCTCCAGAAAGCGCACCGGCTCTTTGCAGGACAGGATAATCCGTGCAGCTTCCGGGCAGGAAAGGGACAGGGATAATTCACGCAGACCCTCATACTCCTCCGTATGGCGCGGGTAAAGGCGGCAGGTGTCGCATAAGGAATCCGGCCCCAGTTCCTTGTAAAGATCGCAGAGATTTTCATCATTCAGAAAGGCACAGCGGCGGTTGTTCTGGTAAAAACACTCTTCCTCCCAGTCGATCGAATTGCGCAGGCGCTTTCCAAACTCACTCTTCTCATTTCCATACCGCTCCAGGGAATCCTCGTCGATCACGATCTGCCAGCCGGCACAGCACGTATCCGGGCAGTCTCCGGCGGTGCATACAAACTGGTCGTAAAAATGTGGTTTTAAATATCTCATGCTTTTTTGTTTCCTTCTTTATATTTCTGTACGATCCACGCACCAGCCTCGCCGACCGGCATGCCGCTTTTTTCTGCAATTACTGCGGCACTCTCGTACTCTGGGTAAATTTTTTCGATCTCGCCGTGGCGGCAGATCTTGACTGCCGCATGGCCGTACTCGGTTGCGATTGTCGCAAACTCGCGTTTCATCACGGTGCGCTCCATCCGGCAGCGGCGGATGCCGATTGTGGTGGTCTCGGCGAATATGATATTTTCCAACGTCTCCCGCGTTGTATCATCACAGATTACATCCAGCTGGTAAGCCGGGCGGTTTTTCTTCATATAGACCGGGATGTAATGGACATCTCTTGCGCCTGATCGCAGCAGTTTTCCCATGCAGTAGCCGAGCGCCTCGCCGGTGCAGTCATCAATGTTGCACTCCAGCTTCCAGATCGTATCTTTCTCGTCGTTTTCTTCTGTTTCGAGCATCATCGCACGCAGCAGTGACGGGCGCTCATACGTCCGTTTTCCGGCGCCAAGACCTGTTCTGGTACATTTGAAGGATGCCGGCAGTGTCTCTTTTGTACGGATTGCCGCAACAATGGCTGCTCCGGTCGGTGTGACCAGTTCACCCTGGATTCCGGTCGGAACGAGGGTCAGGCCATGTGCCTGTACGATATTTAAAACAGCCGGTACCGGAACCGGGATCATGCCGTGCTGGCATCTGACAAAGCCGCTTCCCTCGCTGAGACCCGTCACGATGACTTCATCCGGCGCCAGGTTATCCAGGCAGACAGCGGCAGACACAATATCCACGATGGAATCGACAGCTCCCACCTCATGGAAATGCACCTGATCAAGCGGCACGCCATGGGCTTTTGCTTCCGCTTCGGCAAGAATCTGGAAAATCCGCTCCGCCAGCGCTCTTGCTCCCGGTGTCAGACCGCCGCTGCGGATAATCGCAAGAATCTCCGGCAGCCCGCGGTGCTCATGATGGTGATGATGCTCCTCTGTGTGATCGTGGTCATGGCTGTGCGCATGCTCGTGGTCATGATGATGCTCGTGATCATGTGGATGGTCATGCACTTCCGCCCCATCCCCGTGCAGATACGCCATATCGTGATCATGGTTCTCATGCTCTGCATCCAGAATCACATTGAAATCGCAGGCATCCAGCCCCGACTTTTTCACTCTTGTAATCGCAATTTCGTATCCCGGCAGTTTCAGGCTTTCCAGTGATTTCTCCAGTACTTCCCGGTCTGCTCCCAGGTCGAGCAGCGCTGCAACGGTCATATCTCCGCTGATTCCGCTCCTGCACTCCAGATATAAACTTTTACTCATCTTGATGTACTCCCATTCTGTTAATCTGTGTTGCAATATATCCGGCTCCATAGCCGTTGTCGATATTCACGACGGCAATTCCGTTCGCGCAGGAATTGATCATCGTAAGCAGCGCCGAAAGACCGTTCATGCTGGCCCCGTAGCCAACGGATGTCGGAACAGCAATCACCGGCTTGTCCACCAAGCCGCCGAGCACGCTCGCCAGCGCCCCCTCCATTCCGGCAACGGCTACAACGCAGTTGGCGCTCTGAATCGTATCGAGACGCGACAGCAGGCGGTGGATACCGCTCACACCGACATCGTAGATACGCTCAACGTTTGCACCGAAGTATTCTGCGGTCTGCGCCGCCTCCTCGGCAACGGAAATATCCGCAGTTCCAGCCGTACAGACCGCAATTTTTCCGATCCGCTTCTTGTCTTTCTTTTCTATTTTTAAAATATGCGACAGCGGATCATACACCACTTCCGGAAACTTTTCGCAGATCAGCTCATACTGATGCTCACTGGCTCTCGTTCCGAAGACCTCCCCATCCTGCTCGTACAGACGCGTAAAAATCTTCAGCAGATGTTCATCCGCCTTCCGCGCACAGAAAATGACCTCCGCAAATCCGCTCCGGATTTCACGGTGCGTATCCAGCTTAGCATATCCCATCTCCTCGAACGGCTCTTTTTTGAAATATTTCTCTGCCTCCTCGATCGAGATTTCGTTGTTTTTTACTTTTTCTAATACCTCTCTTGCCTCCAAAGCATTCACCTCGTTTTCGTTTTTTCCTTTTTTTCACACCCAAATACGATACAACATAAAAAGAAAGCCGAAACCTCTGCTTTATCAGAACCTTCTCTTTTCTGACACCGCAAATCTCCAGCTTTCTTTATTTTAAACTATGAAGTGCACTTTAAGTCAAGCAGATTCTATACACAAGTATACCCTGCTTTCTGCGTTCCCGCAATGTTTTCTTTTCGCAGTGTGAGTCATCGTATAGAAATAAGAATCCCCGCCGATGCCGCATCAAATGCCGCACCGCCGGGGATTCTGTAAGTTTAACTGTATTCCGCTGTCTTATTTCTCTGCTTCTCTTTTCTTATCCAGTTTTACATTGCGGAAGTACAGCACCATATCTACCGTGATCTCTGCAATGTTCAGGAAATAGAAAGCCCATGCAAGGAAAAAGATCCAGTCTTTGTCCGGGTTGTTCATATAGCTGATAAATTTGTTGGCAATACCGAAAATATATCCGATCCAGATGAACACCTCAAAGTAAAGGCTCTTTCCTTTTGCTGTTCTTGAAGTCCAGGATTTATAAATGGACAGCGGCCAGGACAGGCCAAAGCACAGGATCATCAGTGCTTCCAGTAAGTGGCTTATCATTTCTACAGTCATGTTTTTCTTCCTCTTTCATTTCTTTTTCTGCCGAAAGTCGCTTGCAAGTGTTAATGCCCTGATGTCTTTTCAGCTTGAGACCTGTCTGAAATAATCAGACGGGTCTATGGTCTCTCTTGTATTTCGTCGTTACAAATGTAACCTTTAGTCTTCTTTATGCGCTTCTAAGTATTCTTTTCTTCCCATCTCATACAGATTATTTCCGTCGCAGTCGATGATAACAAAAAGCGGCATGTCTTCTACTTCCAGACGGCGAAGTGCTTCTGCGCCAAGATCTTCGTATGCGATCAGCTCTGCTTTCTTGATACATTTTGCCAGAAGTGCACCTGCTCCTCCGATTGCACCAAAGTAAACACCGTGGTATTTCTTCATAGCTTCTACAACTTCCGGAAGTCTTGCACCTTTACCGATCATACCTCTTGCTCCAACAGACATCATAGTCGGAGCATAAGCATCCATACGTCCGCTGGTTGTCGGACCTGCAGACCCGATAACCTGACCTGGTTTTGCCGGTGTAGGACCTACATAGTAGATCGTAGCATCTGTCGGATCAAATGGAATCTTTTCTCCTCTTGCCAGTGCTTCACACATACGTTTATGTCCTGCATCTCGTGATGTATAAATGGTTCCTGTCAGGTAAACTGTATCACCTGCATGGAGTGTTTTTGCCAGTTCTTCTGTAAGAGGCAGTGTAATATGTTTTTCCATTTAAATCACCTCCGGCGCGGCAATTATCCATAAGAGTATATAACCGCACCGGCGCCTTTGCAAGAGAAATGCTTTAGCCGTGCCCCTCGGCGGCGATCATGCGCATGGCGTGCTCCAGCGTCCCGACAACGGCGCCGAGATTTTCCCGCGCCGCCTTTTCCGACCCGGGGACATTCAGAATGAGGGTATTTCCTCTTGTTCCCGCCACGGCGCGCGAGAGCATCGCGCGCGGCGTGCTCTTCAGTCCCTCCACCCACATGGCGACGGGGATGGCGCGGATCTCACGCTCAAGCACGGCGAGCGTCGCCTCTGGCGTGACATCTCGGGGGGAGAGGCCCGTGCCGCCGGTGGTGACGACGAGATC
>ERZ857922.2841-NODE-2841-length-16519-cov-4.949648_pt1 | contig 16519 bp, 16 predicted proteins | sample MGYA00519579_ERZ857922 | MGnify/ENA primary metagenome ERZ857922 (study PRJEB31778, sample SAMEA3449375) | human gut metagenome | biome: human gut; feature: human-associated habitat; material: faeces | place: United Kingdom | collected 2010/2012 ... | reverse complement strand
GTCTGTTGAGTAAAGACCTCCTGCCATGTAGGTTTTATAAGCTGCTACAGCTTTAGGATAATTCCCTTGTAATGAATAGATGTTTCCCAAATGGCAGTACGCCGGCAAGTAATCCGGATAGTTTGAAATTACTTTCTGAAGCATTTCTATTGATAATGTTGGAGTGACTCCCTGATATACGTTTGCATATTTGATATAAGCTTCCTTGCAGGCCGGATCGAAGTGGATAGCCTGTTCATATCTTCCGGCGGCATCTCCTGGTTTATCTTTGCTGATAAGTAAATCGCCTTCATACAAATAAATGGCGGGGTCGTTAGCATTATATTTCTTTGCATTATCGAGAGCCGCCTGGGCTTCTGCCTCCATTCCGTTCATTGAGTAGGCTTTAGCAATAGCGACATAAACAGAAGCATCTTTTTTATTGATTTTGATTGCTGCATCAAATGCTTTTTGCGCAGTAGATTTATCTGTTTTGAGTAGCACTTTACCTTCACCTACTTTATTATAGGCATAATCAGGAAATGTCGTCCATCCTTTCTGGTAATTAGCCAGAGCTTCGGAAGTTTTATTTTCATCAAAGGCAATTTCTCCCAGATAATATAAAGCTTCAGCCTGCTCGGCAGGAGAACTGTTCAGCTGTTTCTCAAAAAGCCGGCTTGCTATGGTTGGTTCGCCGGCTTTGTAAAAGTCAATGCCTTGCCGGTTATCTGCGTAAACGGCAATAGCGATAAAACTTAAAATGATTATATATAAATCCTTTTTCATGACTGTAAATATTTATAAGGTTTATAACTGATTTCTGACATTCACCAACCTTACAGGTTGTGTAGCCGGAAGAATACCTGATTTAAGAATGATCCGCTGTCCCCGGTCGCTAGCTATGAAAGTTGTAAAACCGGAAGCCAGGCCCATGCGGGGGTCTGATAATATCAGATAGACAGGCCTGCTCATCGGATACTTTTTTAATGCGATGTAGGCCTGATACGGTTTAAAACTATTTGTTGCAGTGGCATGTCTGTAAGGACTGACTGCCATTACTTTTATATTCTCAGAAAAACTCATGTTGCTTGTATCGGACGGATTACTGATCCAGTTTACTCCGATGATACCTAACGCTCCACGGTTTTGGGATACATAGTTTATTACTTGCCGGTTTTCTTTCATTGCATGTAAATCCCCGGAAAATGATTTTCCGTTACAGATTGAATCGATAGCATAGCGTACAGTTCCGGAATTAGGGTTATCGAATACAACTTCGATCCTTCCCGATTGGTTATCGGAACAGAGTTCTTTCCATTCTTTTATTTTTCCCGTCAGTATGTCTCTCAATGCAGGGATACCAATCAGAGAATCTGTATTTTGTTTATTCACAATCAATGCAATGGCATCTGTTGCTATTTGAATGTTTCTGGGGAATAATTTTTTAGTGTTCATAAATTCCGTCTCTTCTTTGGTTAGCGGGCGTGAAGTAATGGCCAGCCGGATGCTATCGCGCAGCAACCTGTTGATAGTTTCTGTTTCACCGGAAAAGTAAGGAACAATCCCGGCTTCCTTATAAATACTTTCGAAAACGGCGATTTCTTCTTCTACGACAGGGGCAAAGCAGCCATCGGAAGCTATAGCGATAACGCCACTGGTCGGTGTATCATCCGGTGTTTCTGTTTTCTTGTTTCCGCAAGAAACCAACAGAACTATACATACTGTTATATAGAATAAACTTTTCATCGTTTGCCGTCTTTTATGAGCCTGTAACCTCTGAATAAAGTGTAGCAGAAGAACAGAATACCAACTGTTATTCGCATAGGGAATGACATATTCTCATTAAACAAGTTAGTGAAAACCAGCAGGAAAGTCATTCCGAGGTATATCATGACCATGAATATACCCCAGACAAACTTCATATTTATACACTTTACCTCCATCTTATTGCAATTTAAATCGTACCGGAACTGTAAAGTAGACCGGTACCGGTTTACCATTCTGTTTCCCCGGAACCCATTGTGGCAGAGACTTGATAACGCGTAATGCTTCTTTGTCGCAAGCCGGATCCAATTGTCTTAGAACTTCCACTTTCGTGATCTCTCCCGTTGGGCTTACAACGAAGCGGAGGGTAACTGTTCCCTGAATACCATTTTCGGCAGCGATTACCGGGTATCTCAAATGTGTACTGATGAACTTCAGTAAAGCCTCGTTTCCACCGGGGAATTGCGGCATTTGTTCAACGGCAACATAAGGTTCGGTTTCTTCTTCAATCACTTCCTTGTTGTCTTTCAGGTCTGCAATGTCGATGGCATCTTCACTTTCGGAACCTTTTACGTCTGCCACTGAGATAGCCAGTTTTGAGGTTGTCAGTTCTTCCTGTGTCTTGATTTCCTCTTCCTCCCTTACATCTTTATCCGCCTTAATAACAGGAGGGGTAAATTTGATTGTACTTTTCAGTACGGGAGGAGGTGGAGCCTCTAAATTACGGATTTGATTTTCTTCCGGTACCTTCGTTTCCATTTGCAGGTTGGAAAGTGTCGTTACTTCCAGTACCTGCTCTTTGGCGTGCTGGGGAATAACCGATTTGATCAAAACCGGGATTGTCATGACCAGAATAGCTCCGATAGCTACAATGATCAATGCGCGGATATGTCTGCCGGAAGAATTTTTACGCAACTCGTATGCTCCGTAGTCTTTATTCTTCCCGTTGAAGATCAATTCGCACCACTCCGGTGAATTCAGATTTATATTGTTCATATTAATCATGATCGTTCTTTTTTATTGGTGATACGAATTATTTTCTTTTAGGGCCGGCATTAGCCTCTGCTATTTGTTTAGCGAGTTCTCCGCCGCTTTTCAGGTTGTCGACCAGAAATTTATCTCCGTCGGTTATATCGACGATTGCATATTTACCAATATTGCATATCTGCATTTCGTCGAGCGCATCTACCAGGTCTTTATAAGAAGCATCGTCGGTCGCCTTGATCAGTACGACCGGGGCATCTTTGCCTCCTTTTATCTCTGTAGCCTGCTTTTTAAACTCATCTTCGGATATTTCTTTGTTTAGCTTTTTCACTTTCAACTCCGATATTTGTTGTACAGCGTCGGAATTGCGTTCCAGTAGGATGTTACGTAATCCGGTAGGAGAAAAATCGGTTGTTTTCAGTGATTCTACATGTTCATAATCCGGTTCACCGAAATAGTAGTACACCTTGCTGTCTTCACCCAATATAAGGGTGATGGCTTTAGAGGCTTTCACTTTTGTCTGTTCGGCTTCCGTGACATGGTCTTTCGACGGCATACTGATCTCCATGGTCTGCGGCTTACTCAGCGAAGTACAAAGCATGAAGAACGTGATCAGCAACATATTCATATCCACCATCGGCGTAAAGTCGACACGGATATTGACTTTCTTTTGTTTGCCTTTCTTGCCGTCGCCTTTTCCTTTATCTGTATTTACTTCTGCCATACTGCTTGTTGTTTAAACATTGTCGGGCACATTCTTGAGAGTTGTTATGAGATTATATCTGTTTTCTCTCAGGTCCTGCAATGTGTTCATTATATTTTTGATTTTAGGATACGGCGTCTGTTGGTCGGCTTTGATGGCGATCACCAGGTCGCGGTTCACTTCGCGGGCATGTTGTACCCAGGCTTTGAATTGGTTGTTCGTGCTATCGGCAGGGATTCCGTAATTCTGCGTCAGACGGTCTTGTTCGGAAGACGGAAGATTCAGAAATTCCTGCATATTCTGGATAGGAACACCGAAGGAAGGAAGAAGGCTAAATTCGTATATTTCTTTGTCGCTGAAGTTAATACCGTAGTCTTGTCCCAGCTTCTTTAATACGTTTGCCTTATCCTCTTGTTTGTCCATGCTCATAAATACTTTCCCTTCCGGATCTACCAGGATGGAAAGAATATTCGTTTCCGGTATTTTTATTTCGGAAACGGAAGCCGGAGTAGTAACCACGACCGGTTCTTTCTGGATGAAGGTAGATGTCAGCATAAAGAAAGTAAGCAGTAACACCGTTACATCACTCATCGCCGTCATGTCGATGAATGTGCTTTTTCGTTTTACTATAATCTTAGGCATATGTTTCAGTGTTTAGCCGCAAATGTTTGTACGATAGAGAAACCTATTTCATCGATGGCATAGGTGATATTATCTATTTTACTGGTGAAATAGTTGTACGAGATAATAGCCATGGCACCGGTGGCGATACCTAAGGCCGTATTGACCAGAGCTTCGGAAATACCGGTCGACAATGCTACCGAGTCGGGAGCTCCGGCATTGGCCAGGGCGGCAAACGAACGGATCATACCCAGTACGGTTCCAAGCAACCCGAACAGAGTTCCCAATGTCGAGATTGTAGCAATAACCGGCAGGTTCTGTTCCATAGACGGTAATTCCAGTGCCGTGCTCTCTTCGATCTCTTTCTGTATGATGACCATCTTTTGTTCTTTGGTCTGATCCGCCCTGTTTTCTACATCAGTGTAACGGGTCAATGCGGCGTTAACCACATTGGCCACAGAACCCTGCTGTTCTTTACAAGCCTTTTGAGCTGCGTCCAGATTCCCGTCTTCAAGGTCTTTTTTTATAGTACGTACAAATCCTAGCAGGGCTTTTTTCCCTTTAGACCGGTTGATGGTAATAAAACGTTCTACACTCAAGGTGATTACAGTAAGTAAAAGAGTGATAACAACGGGGACAATGAAACCTCCCTTATAAATCGTACCAGCATAGTTGCCGGGAAGCGGATGATTATCCGGATTATTATCCATGAAGTTGGAAGGATTGCCCAGTACGAAATGAAAGAAGCATACTGCCAGGATAAAGCAAATGATAATGACGATGCCGGCTGAAACGCCATTAGATGTTTTCGATATAACAGATTGATTTGTTTTCATAATTTTGATATTATTAAAGAGATAAAAAACAGAAAATAATAGTCTTAGTGTACAAAAAAGGAAATGCACACCCGGATCATGCCGTATTCGAAGGCATAATCAACAATTATAAATGTCTTATAATAATATCAAATAATGAGTTTTCGCAAAACGTAGATCCATTGATTTCCGCATTTGCGAAGCGAGAGGTAGTTTATTGTATGGATAATAGATAATGTCTCCGATATTTTATATTGTGAGGCCTGCTCTTTCAACTTCAAGAGAAGAAGACTCTTATTGCTGTTCGATAATTTGAATAGCCGTTCGTAGTTATCGAAAGCCGGTTTGGTACGTGCAGTTATATCAAGAGACTCAAGAGGGATTTTTCCTAATTCAAACTGTTTTAATTTATTATCGTAGGAGAGGCTCTTTTCTTCGCCATTAAGGTTACATGGTTGAATCATCTCTTCGTTGTCGATATTAAACGCAATCTCCTGCCCTGTAAAGATCAGGATAAGGAGTGTTAATATGGACAGAACTTTCTTCATGATTCGACAATAAACTTTTTATGTTAAAACATTTTGTTAATGCAAAAGGTTGTAACTTTTTAAGAAAAAATGCCTGTTGATTCGGGGGATAAATATAGATAAAGTATAGTATTCAAAAAGGCAGTCCTCTATTTATTCATCGAAAATCTTTATAAGGGTTTGGCAACAATCTTAGTGAACCGTTTGTTATATTTGTACTGAGTGAAAAAAATACAGAATACTAAATATTTAGGTTATGAAAATTGAAAAAGTAATAGGTAGAGAGATTCTTGATTCCCGTGGTAACCCGACAGTAGAGGTAGATGTGCTTCTTGAATGCGGCGCTTTTGGTCGTGCTGCCGTTCCATCCGGTGCTTCTACTGGTGAAAATGAAGCAATAGAACTGCGTGACGGTGATAAAAAACGCTACGGAGGCAAAGGTGTACTGAAAGCTGTGGATAATGTTAACAATGTAATTGCACCGGCTATCATCGGAATGAGTGCATTGAACCAACGTGCAATCGACCATAAACTGCTTCAGTTGGACGGAACAAAGACAAAGTCGAAACTCGGTGCCAATGCCATGTTAGGCGTTTCGCTGGCCGTAGCTAAAGCAGCTGCCAGTTATCTCGATTTACCGTTATATCGTTATATAGGCGGAACAAATACGTATGTATTGCCTGTTCCGATGATGAATATTATCAATGGCGGTTCGCACAGTGATGCTCCGATAGCATTTCAGGAATTTATGATTCGCCCGGTAGGTGCAAAGAGTTTCCGTGAAGGCTTGCGTATGGGAGCAGAAGTATTCCATGCCTTGAAGAAGGTGTTGCACGACCGCGGACTGAGTACGGCAGTTGGTGACGAAGGTGGTTTTGCTCCGGCTCTCAACGGTACGGAAGATGCTTTGGGTTCTATTATGGCCGCTATTAAAGCTGCCGGATACGAACCGGGTAAAGATGTGACAATCGCTATGGACTGTGCTGCTTCCGAGTTTTACGATAAGAAGGGTATCTACGATTATTCGAAGTTTGAAGGTGCCCACGGTGCCAAACGGACTGCTGCCGAACAGGTTGCTTATCTGTTGGATTTGGTTAACAAATATCCGATCGACTCTATCGAAGACGGTATGGACGAAAACGACTGGGAAGGATGGAAGCATCTTACCAAAGCTTTAGGTGACCGTGTTCAGTTGGTTGGTGACGACTTGTTCGTAACTAATGTTGAATTCCTGAAGAAAGGTATCGAAGAAGGCTGTGCCAACTCTATCCTGATTAAAGTAAATCAAATCGGAACATTAAGTGAAACACTGGATGCTATTGAAATGGCTCACCGTAACGGCTATACTTCAGTAACGTCGCACCGTTCCGGTGAAACGGAAGATGCAACAATTGCCGATATCGCCGTAGCTACTAATTCAGGACAGATCAAAACCGGTTCATTGAGCCGTTCGGATCGTATGGCTAAGTACAATCAGTTGCTTCGTATCGAGGAAGAATTGGGCGATCTGGCTGTTTATGGCTATAAGACGTACAAAAAATAATTCTGACACTTACAGAATCAGATGTAATAGACTGAAGGGCTGCCTCCCAAAGAGGTGGCCTTTTGGTGTTTATGTCCCTTACCTTTATCAGAAAGGCTAGTAGTAACTATCCCGGAGGTTATTTATTTCTAATCGAAAGCATATTATATCTTGTCTTTTTCACGACCGTCGCAAAGCTTACCGACGGACGTCAGCAAGCTTATCCACGTCCGTCGGTAAGCTTTGCGACGGCGATGGAAAAGAGAATGAGTCATATCTTTTATAGTAAAAGACAGTATGCTATGCAGGAATAGTCAGTAGGGGGAGCGATAGATGACAGGCAGATAAAAGGTGAATGGTTTTTATTCGAATTAATGCATGTGAGAGATGAAATAGCCGGAGCAAAAACAATCTCTTTACTCCGGCTATTCTATTTTATACTATTATAATTGAGCGAACCATTCACGGATAGCATCAATCAATATCTGATTTTCAGCACTTGTTTGGGTGGACAGGCGGATGTATGTTTCATCCAGTCCGCGGAAGTTGGAGGCATCACGAATCAGGATTCCATTCTTCTCCCACAAGTATTTCTTTAGTTCTGCCGCTGTGCCTTTCTTTAGGCGGACAAGGAAGAAGGTTGTTGAAGTAGGAATGACTTCCAGGTTATCGAATTTGCTTAACTGATAAATCAATTCGGCTGTTTCACGCTGCCACTTACGGATAGGCAAAGTAAACTGGGCCGGATGAATCAGGATATATTTACTGGCTTCAATAGCGTTTACCGACCAGGGGATGATATACTTATTTACTTCGGCTGTCATTTCTGGAGAAGCCACCAGGTAACCGATACGTAATCCCGGAATGTTGTAGGCCTTAGAGATAGACTGGATAAGAATCAGGTTTGGGTGATTCTTAACGTCTGAAGGCTTTAGCATATCTTCGGTGGTAAAGGCTACATAAGCCTGGTCGATGATGAATTTTGTATTGCGGTTGGCTGCAATCAACCGGAGTAATTCCGTACGATGAATCAATTTACCATCCGGATTGTTAGGATTGCATATCCAGCAGAAATCCTGTCCTTCCAGAGAAAGCTCCGAAAGGTCGTCGGAGGTTGGGAAGAAATTTATCTCGTGTTCGTGCAGGCGGCAGGCATCTTCATACTCAGAGAAGGAAGGAACGGCAATCGTTGATTTAGCCTCTCTCCAAGCCTGTGCCAACAGATAGAAGGCGGTAATCGAACCATTGGTTACAACTACATTTTCTTCTTTTATCTCATACCGGCGGGCAAGCAACCTTTTAAGTGAAGCAGCATCCGGTTCCGGATAACGTGTCAGTTTACTGAAATGCTCATTGAGATGTTCCTTGAGTTTATCGAGGTTAGCACCGTGCCATACGTTAGAACTGAAGTTAATCTTTACTTCGTTCTGCGAATTGTAAAAGTCATCACCGTGTCCGAATAGCATACTTTATTTGTTTTATGTAATTAATGTTGTTCTAAAAGGTGGTGCAAAAATACTAATCTTTTTGGCTTTTCCTATCAATTGCCTTATAGATTGCATCCTGTATTCGTTTGCGGATATCCAACTGGCTGAGTTTATTATTGGCACGCGACGGATTGACCCTGTTACAAAGGAAGATATAAAGCAACTGGTTGTCTGGGTCTACCCAGAAACAAGTCCCGGTGAAGCCGGTGTGTCCATAGACGGAAGGTGGCGTCAGGCTGCTGCAAGGAGAACCTTTATGTGTTCCCGGGGCAGGTTTGTCGAAACCCAGTCCGCGGCGGCTTGTCGGGCTTTTACTTTGGGTGAAAAGACGACAGGTTTCTGTTGATAAGTATTGTTCGTTGCCATAAGTGCCCTGATTAAGGAAAAGCTGTAATACTTTCGCCAGGTCATTGGCATTCGAAAACAGGCCGGCATTGCCGGAGACGCCCCCCTGGAAAGCGGCAGCTTCGTCGTGCACATAGCCACGAAGTAACTGGCGGCGTACGAACTGGTCGTTCTCGGTCGGGACAATCTGAAGGCTGTCTATTCTTTTCAGCGGGTTATAAGTGGTGTGCCAGGCTCCCAGCCGGCTATAAAAGTCGTTATGCAACAGCTGGTCCATCGGTTGCTTCATCTGGTTTTCCACCATCATTTTCAGCATGATGAAGTTGACGCAGCTATACACATATTTGCCGCGTGTTCCGAGGCGGGAGTCTTTTATTTCCTGCATGATACTGTCTTTGAAGGAATCGTGCAGGTAGAAGTTGCGGGCTACCTCGGTGGTGAATCCCGGTTTCTTCTCAGTAGAAACCAGGTCGGGCAGATAGTTGAAATCATTGCGTACGTATGTTTTGGCATCGAAGCGTACCGGATGGGTAGCGTTCTTTACACTGCTGTAAAGGCTGCCTTTGTAACTATCCTTATCGATGGCATTCAGATAGAAATTGATTGTGGAGACAACTCCTGACTGATGGTAAAGCAATTCTTTTATATTCAGGTCTTTCTTGTTGGAACCTTTCAGTTCGGGGAGAAAGTCTGCTATTTTATTATTGAGGGTGAATTTCTTTTCATCGTACGCTTTCATTACGGCAAGTAAGGTCCCGGCCGCTTTGGAGGCAGACGCCAGGTCGTAGACGGAATTTTCCTGTACCTTCCGGCTTTGGCCGTAGTCAAAGTAACCAAAGGCCTTGTCGTAAATAATCATACCGTCTTTGGCAACCAGCACCTGGCAACCCGGATAGGCCTTTTCTTCAAGTCCTTCTTCTGCGATGGATCCGATTACATCGAGGCGTATGGGATTGGCTCCGACTTCCTCCGGTTCGTGATAACCTAACCGTGTTTTTTCCGTGAAGATACCGGCTCCGGCATGGAATACGCCTGGGATGGTAACCGGTAGTTTGCCTTTAGCTGGAATCCCCCCGAAGATAACCTGGGCGGCATATTCCTGAGCAAGAGGCGTTCCTTCGTATCCCATCACTACCGCCTTCGCTTTCATAATGGAACTTTTATATTCCTTACAGAAATAGGGTAGGGTAAAGAAGGCATAAACGAGCTCTTTCTTAGTCGCCAGCTGGCGAAGTTGCAGGCTTTCAGGGATGCGGACTGTGTGTACGCCGCAGATGATTACATCGTATTTCTCCAACTGTCTGTAAACATGTTGGATTTGTGCAGCTGTTGAACTACGGCTGATGCTGAAGCAGGCAATACTGTCGTAACGTCCCAGCATTTCCTGAAATTCATTTCCGGCAGGCGAACCGATTGACAAGGCGGCAATCTTCTTTTTATCCAGCTGTCTGAGCGGGACCATGTCGGATTCGTTCTTTAATAATGTAATTGCTTCTGCATTGAGTTTGGCGGCCAGCCAGGCAGCATGCGGTGAGTTCAGCCGTTTGCTTAATCCTTTCGTTTCAATCGGTCGGTATTTATCCAGTCCGGTAATGTATTTGTATTGGAGTATCTTGATACATTTGGCTTCGATATCCTCTATGGATAAAATACCTTCGTCGATCGCTTCTTTCACTGCTGTGAAATCGTTAATCGGGGCAGCCGGGGCCAGCAATATATCATTCCCAGCCAGTAATGCTTTTACTGACGGATTATCCGATTTTTTAGTCGTAGCACCTTTCATGGCCAGCGCGTCTGTGAAGCAAAGGCCTCTGAAACCAAGTTCTTCCTGCAACAGTCCTGTTACAATCGGACGGGAAAAGGAGGAAGGGAGATTACGGGTTTTATCCAGTGCCGGAACATAAAGATGTCCGGTCATAACTCCGGCATAACCATCATAGATGTAACGTTTGAAAGGATACAATTCAACGCTGTCCAGGCGTGCCCGGTCATGATGGACGGCAGGCAATGTATTATGCGAATCATCCGAAGTATCGCCATGCCCCGGGAAATGTTTAGCTACAGAGATGATACCGGCAGTTTCCAATCCGCGAGCATAGGCTATTCCTTTATCGGCAACGGCACGGGGATTCTCTCCGAACGAACGGAGGCCGATTACCGGGTTATCGGTATTACTATTTACATCTATATCGGGGGCAAAGTTGATTTGAATGCCCATCTCTTTGCATTGGCGGGCTACTTCCTTTCCGTATTCGGTAATCAGTTTATCATCTTCGATAGCTCCCAGCATCATGTTTTTAGGGAAACGGGTCGTTCCGCTAAGGCGCATAGACAAGCCCCATTCTCCGTCCAGCGAAACGAACATCGGGACACGTGACGCTTTTTGCAACCGGTTGGTTACTTCAGCCTGGGTAACAGGATTCCCTTTATGAAAGAGGATTCCTCCGAGCTTTATTTCATTGACGTATCGCATAAGCCGTTGCATGGTACGGTTATCCGATTTCGGTTCGGAAATCACCATAAAGAGTTGCCCGATCCGTTCATCGTAACTCATCTTATCAAACACAGAATCAACCCAATGATTCATTTTTGCCTGATCGACGTTACGGTACATATTAGGAATAGTCTGTGCTTTGGCCGTTAGTAAACACACAGAACATAACAGCATTGTAAGTATCTTCCTCATCTTCACGTTATCATTATTATCCACCAAAAATAAGAAAATAAGCTGAAGTTTTGTATGAGTGGAGTAATGTTTTACCTATCTTTGTATTCGATTGATCAAAGAAATAATATTATTAACTATGAAATAATAGGTCTAAATGGGAAATAAAGAACGTTTATTCAAATCTTCCACTCTTTTGACAGATGTCAAACAATTAATCGAACAAAGCCGTCTTCGTGTTGCTTCCGTTGTAAATTCAGAAATAAGTATGCTTTATTGGTTTGTTGGTAAACGGATCAGTGAAGATGTACTGAAGAATGAACGTGCAGAATATGGCAAACAGATCGTTGTTACTTTGTCGCAAGAACTTACATTAGTTATATGGCAAAGGCTGGGGCGAAAAGCAATTGCGTCATTGTATGCGCTTCTATCAGATATTTCCTGAAGAGCGAATTGTATACACATTGTGTAGACAATTGACTTGGTCACATCTTCGTATGATAATGTTTATCGAAGATGATTTAAGGCGGGAGTTCTATATTGAAATGTGTAAAATAGAACGTTGGAGCGTGCGTACCCTCCGTGAACGCATTGATTCCATGTTGTATGAACGTACTGCTATCAGTCAGAAACCGGAACAAACAATCAGCAATGAACTTCAAGCACTAAAAGAAGAAGAAAAATTATCTCCCGATCTAGTGTTTAGGGATCCTTACTTTCTAGACTTTCTAGGATTAAAAGATTCTTATTCTGAAAATGATTTGGAATCTGCCATCATTGTAGAATTACAAAGTTTTATCGTTGAGATGGGTAGTGATTTTGCATTTCTAGCCAGGCAGAAACGTATCACCGTTGACAATGAAGATTATTATATAGATATTTTGTTTTTCCACCGAAGGTTACGTTGTCTTGTTGCAGTAGAGTTGAAGTTAGGGCAGTTCAAAGCATCTTATAAAGGGCAAATGGAACTTTATCTGAGATGGTTGGAGCGTTACGAAATGGTTGAAGGGGAAAATCTGCCCATCGGTTTGATTCTTTGTGCAGGAAAAAGTGAAGAGCATATAGAATTGATGCAACTGGATAAATGTAATATAAGAGTAGCTGATTATTTAACAAAGTTACCGGATAGAAAACTACTGGAAGAGAAATTTAGACTTTCAATAGAGCGGGCGAAAGCGAAATTAAATAATCATTTGGATGAAAAGAATTAAGTGATACCAAATGAATTATTCCGTAAACAATTTGCGTATCAAATAAATCTTTCGTTACTTTGCATCCGCTTTGCGCAATCTCTGTCGGGAGAAGTAGCCCGTTAAATTGCGTTTCATTTAAAATTACAATTAAAAAGCTATAAAACAATGGATTTAATTAAGATTGCAGAAGAAGCGTTTGCTACAAAGAAGGAATATCCTTCATTCAAGAGTGGTGACACTATTACAGTAGCTTACCGTATTAAAGAAGGTAACAAAGAACGTATCCAGCAGTACAGAGGCGTTGTTATCCGTATCTCAGGACATGGTGACAAAAAACGTTTTACTGTTCGTAAGATGTCTGAGAACATTGGTGTAGAAAGAATTTTCCCGATCGAATCACCGTTCATCGAAAGTATCACTGTAAACAAACTGGGTAAAGTACGCCGTGCTAAATTGTATTACCTGCGTGCTCTTACAGGTAAGAAAGCAAGAATCAAAGAAAGAAGATTCTAATCCTTCGGGATTTAATTGCCATACAAAAAAGCCATCCGATTCGTTTCGGGTGGCTTTTTTGTTGGATAGGGATAAATGCTTTATAAGCAGGGACAGGCGATTCGCCGATGTTTTTAGCCGTTTCGTCGGTTTGTGTTTTTCCGGCAGGGGAATAGGGTTATCTTTGTCACCTATAAATAAAACACTTATGCAACATTCCGTAAAAAACAATCTGCTGATTGGTTTTATTGTGTCAGTGCTGTTAAGCCTATTCGTCAACTTTACCATGTTGATGCATACTTATAAAATGCAGTCGCTGGGAGTCCCTTTCCCGGGGAACTATTCGTCCGGAGATGAATTTCTTTATTATTCCTTATTTTGGTTTTTCGTATATGCCTTTCTGCTGTTTATACTGGATTCTCAAATGTATAAGTTGGGCGACCGTCTGTTTTGTAATAAAGAATATAAAACAATCCTGTTGTCTGTCGGTGTGACAATCGTCTGTGGCATTGCGTTCTTTTTCATGTATCCGGTCATACACCGTTTTGTGATGATCGACCTTTTGGAAGTTGATCAAATGTTCCGTTCTGATAGTTTTGTTATAATGGAAGATGCGGCAAGAAAGAAAGCGACACCCCCTGCTTCCCCTGATCCGCATATGTCTATGGTTCTCAGCCGGGCGACAGATTTCCCGAAACCCTTTCTGACGGAACATCTATTTATACTGCTAACCGTTTTGCTGAGTGTCCTTTTGATACGCCTGCTGAATGGTAAACAACAGATGATGCTTGAATATGAACAATTGAAGACTGAAAAACTCCAGACTTCATACAATGCTTTGATGGGACAGATCAACCCTCATTTCTTTTTCAATTCCCTGAATGGGCTGAACTCCCTGATCAGGAGCGGGGAGAAGGAGCAGACATTGACTTATCTGGATGAGTTGTCGAATGTTTTCCGTTATATCTTGCAGAGCAACAAGAAAGAAATGGTTACGCTGGCAGAAGAATTGCAGTTTGTGAAAGCATATACTTATCTCCTTGGCGTCCGTTATGAAGGGAAGCTATTCTTCTCTATTCAAGCGGCTCCGGCACTTTTATTATGGCATTTGCCCATCCTGAGTATTCTGCCGCTGATCGAAAATGTGGTTAAACATAATGTGATCAGCAAGCAGTATCCGCTGCAAATCGACGTTTATACTACTAAAGAGAGCCAACTGGTCGTATCCAACAGGGTACAGCCGAAGGTGGAAGAGAGCACGGGAAGCGGCATTGGGTTGAAGAACCTCTGGGGACGTTACCGGATGCTTACCGGAAAGGATATCCATATCTCCAACCGGAAAGATTATTTTAAGGTAACCCTTCCTTTGCTGAACGGTAACGGACGGGTATAACAATTAAAAGATTAAACTGTATGAACGCTGTAATTATCGAGGATGAAACGGCTGCTGTTGGTAGCCTGAAAGCAATTCTTTCGCAAAACACCATGATGCCTGTCGAGGTAGTGGCCGAACTGGAGAGTATAGAGGAAAGCGTTACTTATTTCCATAACTATCCCCAGCCGGATATTATCTTTATGGATATCCACCTGGCTGACGGCTCAGCCTTCAAAATATTCGAACAGGTGGAAATCGCTGCACCGGTCATTTTTACAACGGCCTATGACGAGTATGCCCTGCAAGCCTTCCAGGTCAGCAGTATCGATTATCTGCTGAAACCGATCACACTGACTTCCCTTGAACGGGCATTAGGAAAATTGCGCCTCTTCAGCCCCGAAGAGCGGTTGGCCCATATCCGGCGCACGAACGATACCATACAGGGACGGCACGTCATAAAGAGCCTTCTGATCATGCTCACCGACAAATTTTATCCGTTGCAGGTAGAAGATATCCTGTATTTTTATACAATGAATGAAAAGGTTACTGCTTATACTTCCGACGGCAAGCTGCATCCGGTAGACCGCACTCTGGATGCCTTGGGCGACCAACTGGATGAAAAGCATTTTTTTCGTGCCAACCGCCAGTTCATTATCTCCCGGAAAGCCATTAAGGATATTGACCTTTGGTTCGGCAGCCGCCTGTCTGTCAACCTCACTTTGCCTATTCCGGAACGTATCATTATCAGTAAAACGAAAACCCCGGTATTCAAGAAATGGATATTGATGGAAGAATGATCCGGTGAAATACTGCATCATCGAGGTGATTTTTTTCACCCTCTTCCTCCGGGCGATTCACCGACCCAATTCTACCATTTATCGGTTCTTAACCTTTGTTCACCGAATATTCTTATTTATTTGTAGTGTAAACTTAAAAGAAAAGCGACTATGTTGAAATGTATTACTTTCGATGGAGATGCTTCTACGTTGAATGCTCTGATGGGCTATTTTGAGAAGTTGGATAAAGCATTGGCTGATGTGCATGAAGTGTTGCACAAAGAACAGACCGAACAACCTGTTTTTGTTCGGGAAGGAAGTAAGATCATTCGCCTTCGTAAAGAAGAGATTCTTTTTCTGGAAGGCTATGGCGATTATGTGAAGATTCATCGCACGAACGGCAAACCGCTGCTTTCGCAGGTCAGCCTGAAGCGGTTTGAAGAAAACCTCACCGACAGTTTGTTTTGCCGTGTGCACCGTTCTTATATCGTATCTCTTTCCCACATCAGTTATATCGAACGGAAACGTATCCGCATCGGTGACGAGTTGATCCCGATCAGCGACTCCTACCTTCCGGCACTTATGGGGCGGTTGGCCTTGCAGGAATAGGTCTCCCTGTCCCTGATAACTAAAAAGATTCTATAAAAATGTAATTTGAGGAACAATGCCGTAATCCTGTCTGTTTGGAGGAAAATTAAAAACAAATAGACTATGAATTACGGCATTAGTGTTCTTTTTAGGGCTATACCCTTGTTGATGGCCCTGTTCTGTTTCGGTTACGGCTGGTTCGTGTATGAATATGGAACCGACCCGAGCCGTTTTGTGGCTGGTCCGGTCGTATTTTCTTTGGGGATGATTTGTATAGCCTTGTTCTCAACGGCGGCAACCATTATCAGGCAGATCATTAATACTTTCGGAGAGATCAGCCGGTATGCGCTTCCGGCATTGGGATATTTGTCGGCTATCCTGACGGTCGTTGCAGGGATATGGATTATGCGGTCGCCTGATACGGCATCGTTTGTAGCCGGTCATGTAATCTGCGGAGTGGGACTGATTGCCGCTTGTGTAGCCACAACTGCCACCTCTTCCACCCGGTTCACCATGATTACCGTCAATTCGAAAAAGACAGGCCATGATATTCCGCCCGAGGCTTTTACCCGTGCCCAGGGACTGACCCTGATTGCTATTGCCGGACTGATCGCCTTGACCGCCTGGATATGGGCATTCTGCCTGTTAGCCTATAGCGACGAGGACTCGAAATATTTTGTGGC
>ERZ857922.2840-NODE-2840-length-16530-cov-9.528376_pt1 | contig 16530 bp, 8 predicted proteins | sample MGYA00519579_ERZ857922 | MGnify/ENA primary metagenome ERZ857922 (study PRJEB31778, sample SAMEA3449375) | human gut metagenome | biome: human gut; feature: human-associated habitat; material: faeces | place: United Kingdom | collected 2010/2012 ... | reverse complement strand
ACGGGTCGCCGTGGTTCGAAACGGTCACCTTGTCCACCTCGTCGAGGATGATGACCGGGTTGGACGAACCGCAGCGCTTGATGGTCTGGATGATCCGTCCCGGCATGGCGCCGATGTAGGTGCGGCGATGCCCGCGGATTTCCGACTCGTCGTGCAGGCCGCCGAGCGAGATACGCCCGAACTTGCGGCCCAGCGCCGCCGCCACCGACTTGCCCAGCGAGGTCTTACCCACACCCGGAGGGCCGTAAAGGCAGAGTATCGGGGATTTGAGGTCGCCCTTGAGCTTGATGACGGCCAGGTGTTCGAGGATACGCTCCTTGACCTCCTCCAGCCCGAAATGGTCGCGGTCGAGCTGCTCGCGCGCGCAATTCAGATCGAGATTGTCCTTGGTTACCTCGTTCCACGGGAGTTCCAGCAGCAGTTGCAGGTAGGTCATCTGCACCGAATATTCGGCCACGGCGGGATTCAGCCGCTCGACCTTCTGCAACTCTTTCTCGAAGGTTTCGCCGACCTCCTTGGGCCAGTTCTTCTTCTTGGCCTCCTCGCGCATCTTCTCGATGTCGGCATCGGCGCCGTCGCCCAGTTCGTCCTGGATCGTACGCATCTGCTGCTGGAGGTAGTAGTCGCGCTGCTGCTTGTCGATCTCCTGCTTGACGCGCTCCTGAATCTGGTTCTTCAGCTCGGCCAGCTGCTGCTCGCGGATCAGGATTTCGAGCAGCTTGCGGGCGCGGGCCAGCAGGCCGGGGGCCTCCAGCAGCGACTGGCGGTCTTCGTCCGTCAGCTCCATGTTGGAGCAGATGAAGTTGATGATGCCGCGCTTCGAGTCGATGTTCTTGATGGCGAAAGCCGCCTCCTTGGGCATCGACGGCGACACGTTGATGATGTTCAGCGCCACGTCGCGGATCGAGTCCACGAAAGCCTCGAACTCGATGCTCTTCACATCGGGAGTCGAATCGTGCAGGGCCGTCACCCGGGCCTTGAAATAAGGCTCGGTGGTGATGTACTCCGTGATCTCGACCTTCTCCAGGCCGTTCAGGATCACCGTGAGGTTGCCGTTGGGCATTTCGAGGATCTTGATGATCCGCGCGGCCGTGCCGACCTTGTACATGTCGTCCGGCGCGGGGTCCTCGACGTCGCTTTCGCGCTGCAACACGGCGCCCAGGATGCCGCCTTCGGCATTCACGGCGCGCACGAGGTTGATGCTCTTGTCGCGGCCCACCGTGATGGGCGTGATGGCGCCGGGGAAAAGCACCGACGAACGCAGCGTGAGAATGGGTATGATTTCGGGCACTTCGACCTCCTCCACAGGCTCGTCGCCGCCGGTCACGATGGGGATCACGCGGTGATTGCCGTCGAGCAGCTCGGGGACGAGATTCACGTCGTCTACTTCGATGGTTTTGATCTTATCTTTTTTGCTCATAGGATATACAGATATATAATGGTGCAAATATAACGATTTTTTAGAAATTTTATTTTATCTTTGACAGAATGTTAATAACTTTGCATCCCTGAAAACAAAGTAAAATTCAACGCGCCATGCAAATCGCAGACAAATACGCACCGCAGCAGATCGAATCCAAATGGTACGACTACTGGATCGAACAGCATATTTTCCACTCGGAACCCGACCAGCGGGAACCCTACACGATCGTCATCCCTCCCCCCAACGTGACGGGCATGCTCCACATGGGGCACATGCTCAACAACACGTTGCAGGACGTGCTGGTGCGCCGCGCCCGCATGTCGGGAAAGAACGCCTGCTGGGTGCCGGGCATGGACCACGCGTCGATCGCCACCGAAGCCAAGGTGGTGGCGATGCTGCGCGAAAAGGGCATCGAAAAGTCGTCGCTCACGCGCGAGGAGTTCCTCCGCCACGCCTGGGAATGGAAGGAGAAATACGGCGGCGTGATTCTCAAACAGCTGCGCAAGCTGGGCGCCTCGTGCGACTGGGACCGCACGTGCTTCACGATGGACGAAGCCCGCACGGAGAGCGTTCTGCGCGTCTTCTGCGACCTCTACGAGAAAGGCAAGATCTACCGCGGCGTAAGGATGGTCAACTGGGACCCCGCGGCGCAGACGGCCCTCTCGGACGAGGAGGTGGTCTTCAAGGAGTCGCACGGCAAGCTCTACTACCTGCGCTACAAGGTCGAGGGAACCGACCGGGCGATCATCGTCGCCACGACGCGCCCCGAGACCATTCTGGGCGATACGGCGCTGTGCGTCAACCCCAATGACGAGCGTTACAAGTCCCTGCCCGCCGACGCCCGCGTCGTCGTGCCGCTGGTGGGACGGTCGATCCCGGTGATCCGCGACGAATACGTCGACATCGAGTTCGGAACGGGCGCCCTGAAGGTGACTCCGGCCCACGACGTGAACGACTACATGCTGGGCGAGAAATACGGGCTGGAGACCATCGACATCTTCAACGACGACGGCACGATCAACGACAAGGTGGGCATGTACGTGGGTCAGGACCGCTTCGACGTGCGCCGGCAGATCGAAAAGGACCTCGACGCGGCGGGCCTTTTGGAAAAGACCGAAGATTACACCAACAACGTGGGCTATTCGGAGCGCACGGGCGTGGCCATCGAGCCGAAACTCTCGATGCAGTGGTTCCTCTCGATGGGGCAATTGGCCGAACCGGCGACGAAGGCCGTCATGGAGGACGCGATCCGCTTCGTGCCCGAAAAATACAAGAACACCTACCGCCACTGGATGGAGAACATCAAGGACTGGTGCATCTCGCGCCAGCTGTGGTGGGGCCAGCGCATTCCGGCGTACTATCTTCCCAAAGGCGGCTTCGTGGTGGCCCTGACGACCGAAGAGGCGCTGGAAAAAGCCCGCGCGAAGAGCGGCGACGCATCGCTGCAACTGACGGACCTGCGACAGGACGAGGACGTGCTGGACACGTGGTTCTCGTCGTGGCTGTGGCCCATCTCGGTATTCGACGGCATCCGCTTCCCGGACAACAGGGAGATCGGCTACTACTACCCCACCAACGATCTGGTGACCGGTCCCGACATCATCTTCTTCTGGGTGGCCCGCATGATCATGGCCGGCTACGAATACCGCCACGAAAAGCCCTTCTCGAACGTCTACTTCACGGGTATCGTGCGCGACAAGATCGGCCGCAAGATGTCCAAGCAGCTGGGCAATTCGCCTGACCCGCTGGACCTGATTGCCCAATACGGCGCCGACGGCGTGCGCATGGCCATGCTGATCTCCTCGTCGGCCGGCAACGACGTGATGTTCGACGAGGCGCTGTGCGAGCAGGGCCGCAACTTCGGCAACAAAATCTGGAACGCCTACCGCCTCCTGAACGGCTGGGCGGTGGACGCCGCGGCGGCGCAAAGCGAGAACAACCGTCTAGCCGTGGCGTGGTTCGGGCAGGCGTTGGGCCGCTCGCTGCGCCAGATCGCCGAGGATTTCAAGTCATACCGCATCTCGGAGGCCTTCAAGGAGGCTTACCGCCTCTTCTGGGACGATTTCAGCGGCTTGTACCTCGAGATGGCGAAGCCCGCCTACGGACAGCCCATCGACGCCCCGACGATGGAGGCGACGAAGGGCTATTTCGACGCCCTGATGCGCGTGCTGCACCCCTTCATGCCGTTCGTCACGGAAGAGATCTGGCAGGACCTCGCGCCCCGCGCCGAAGGCGCTTCGATCTGCGTGGCGCAGATGCCCGAGCCTGCGGCCGAAGACGCCGCGATGCTGGCGCGCTTCGAACTGGCGAAGGAGATCATCACCTCGGTGCGCAACATCCGCAACCAGAAGAGCCTGCCGCAGAAAGAGGCGCTGACGCTCCGGGTCATCGCCGATGAGAACTATCCCGCGGAGTTCGCCCCCGTCGTGATGAAGATGGCCAACCTCACGGCCATCGAGACCGTGGCGGAGAAGGACCCGGCGGCCGCGGCGTTCATCGTCAAGACGACGCAGTACTTCGTGCCGATGGCCGGAAAGATCGACGCCGAGGCCGAGCGCAAAAAACTCGCGGACGATCTGGCCTACTACGAGGGATTCCTCGCCTCGGTGATGAAGAAGCTCTCGAACGAGCGGTTCGTCGCCTCGGCGCCCGAGAAGGTGGTGGCCAACGAGCGCGCCAAGCAGGCCGACGCCGAAGCCAAGATCACGGCGATCCGCGAACAGTTGGCGGCGCTCGAATCCGGCAAATAAGCATTAAAACAGCTATCATGGCCCTACGATACAAACTCCTCCTGTCATGCTGCGCCCTGACCATGACGGCAGCCTGTGCCTATGCCCGGGGATTCAGACTGGAAGGAAGGATCGAGGGACTGCAAGCCGGAGACACCCTCCGTTTCGAGCGTATTCTCCTGCCTTCATGGAAGTACGGCCCGGGATTCGACGTCGTGGTCCGCAAACCGGGCGCATTCCGCCATCGGGGGAAGTCGGAACACGACCAGTACTACCTGATGACCTACCGCCCGAAAGCCGGAAGAGCCGCAGCCGGGGATCGCGGAGGCAAACCCGTCATCGTCAGGCCCGGCGATAGGATCGGCATGACCGGCTCGACGGATGCGATCTATTATTGCCGTCTCGGCGGAGGAATTTACGACGAGCCCATGCTGTCGAGCCTGCTGGCGGTCGATGATTCGCTCGGCCGGGTCCGGGGGCGTTATCTGGAAAATGCACGGGAAGCGTCGGAGCGGAACGATACGGCAGCCAGCCGGGAATGGGGCGGAAAATTCAACCGATTTTACAACGGCAATCCCGGCGTAGAACGGAAGGATATGCTGCGAAAAGCCTACGAAGCGGCCAATCCGCACGGAAGTCTGTACCTGTTGATCGACAGGATACCCAAGTTGTCGTACACCCCGGCCAAGGAGGCGCGCAGGTTTTACAAGACATTGTCCGAAGGGTTGAAAACGAGCTATTTCGGCCGGATGTACGCAGACTGCATGGCAAGAATGGAACAACTCGCCGAAGGAAAACCGGCGCCGGATTTCACACTGGCAACGACCGAAGACCGTACTGTCGCCAAGGCTGATTTCAAAGGCCGATACCTGCTGCTCTACCATTGGGGATTGTGTCCCGGCTCGATCCATATCGACCGGCAGGTGAGCGATCTGTTCGAAAAGTACAAGGACAAAGGGTTGCAGGTGGTGGGTCTGACCGAATCCATCGCCGATATCCGGAGCGTATACGAAAGTCTGCCCGCAGGCAAAAAAACGCCGTCGCCGGGTGTGGACGACATGCGCCCCGTGCTGGCCGGCATGCTGGAACACGGATGGATCGAAGCGGAACTGGAAACCGGTCATCCGGAAAACCGGCAGATCATGGAAACGTATGCCATCGAAGGCTGGCCGTTCTTCGTTCTGATCGATCCGGACGGCACCATACTGGCACGCAATTACACGAATGCCTTTTACCAGGCGAAAAAGATTCTGGACAAGGAACTGGGCGGAACGGCCGCCGAATGAACCGCGAAACGGCCGGCGGCGGGACGGCAGGCGCAAGCCCCGGAAAACCGGACCGGAACATCCCGTCATAAACTCTATGTTTGATCTCTAATCTACGCATATTTTGTCTCCGATCACCATCTACACCGACGGCTCGGCCCTCGGAAACCCCGGGCCGGGCGGCTACGGCGCAGTGCTTCTCTCGGGACACCACCGCAAGGAGCTGTCGCAGGGATTCCGCCTCACGACCAACAACCGCATGGAGCTGATGGCCGTGTGCGTGGCGCTCGAAACGCTCAAGTTCGAGGGTTCGGACGTGGTCATCTACTCCGATTCGAAATACGTCGTCGACGCCGTTTCGAAAGGCTGGGTCTTCGGCTGGGTCCGCAAGGGATTCGCGGGCAAGAAAAACCCCGATCTCTGGATGCGTTTCCTGCGCGTGTACAACCGCCACAACGTCCGTTTCGTCTGGGTCAAGGGCCACGCCGAAACAGTCGAGAACAACCGCTGCGACTGTTTGGCCGTGGCGGCGGCCAACGACAAGGCGCACTGGCTCGAAGACACGGGCTACGATCCCGCAGAGCGGTAAAAAGGAAGGCCGCCGCACCGTTTTTTCGGCACAAAGTCCACCATAATCCATCGAATTATCGTACATTTTTCGCTTTTCGGGTTATTATTCCTATCTTTACGCCGCTAATTGCGTAACCAACAAACATACGCTCCGAATGTTCAAAACATACATGCGGCTGTTGGGTTTTGCCCAGCCGATCAAGAAATACGCGATCCCCTACTTCTTCTACTCGCTTTTCTACGCGTTGTTCAACTCGCTGACGTTCATGCTGATCATCCCGATCCTGAACACCATGTTCGACGCGAACTACTCCTTCGAATACGTCGAAAAGCTGCCTCCCCTGGAACTCAATCAGGACTACCTCGCAACACTTTTCAACTTCGCCTATTCGCACATCTTCGAACAATACGACCGCCAGAACGTACTGATGCTGCTGGCCATTGTAGCCATCTGCATCAGCCTGATGAGCAACCTGTTCCGCTACCTCGGCGCATGGACCATGGAGAACATGCGCACGCGGACCCTGCAACGCATGCGCAACGAAATGTTCTCGCGCGTGATGGACATGAACGTGGGCTATTTCTCGGACCAGCGCAAGGGCGACATCATTTCGAAAATCACCTCCGACGTGGGCGTGGTGCAGTTCTGCATCACCAACACTCTCCAGGTGTCGTTCCGCGAACCGTTTCTGATCATCGGCTACATCGTGATGATGGTGGCCATTTCGTGGGAGCTGGCCATCTTCTCGGTGCTGTTCCTCCCGGTGGTGGCCCTGCTGATCGGCAGCATCGTGAAGAAACTCCGCCACCCGGCCCGCACCAACCAGCAGCGCATGGGCGAGATGGTCTCGACGCTCGACGAGTCGCTCTCGGGCATCAAGGTCATCAAGAGCTATAACGCCACGGAATACATCAAGCAGAAATACTACGCCATCAGCGCCGACCTGGCGCGCCTGACCCTCTCGATGGCCCGCCGGCAGCAGCTGGCCTCGCCGATGAGCGAGTTCCTCGGCATCACGGCCGTGGGCGTGATCCTCGTCTTCGGCGGTTCGCTCGTGGCCAAAGGCGTGCTCGACCCCGGCGGATTCATCGCCTTCATCGCCATCTTCTCGCAGATCACGCGCCCCGTGCGCACCTTCATCGACCAGTTCGCCAACATCAACCAGGGAATCGCCGCCGGAGAGCGCATCTTCTCGATCATCGACACGAAACCCGAAATACAGGACAAACCCGGCGCCCGGGAACTCACGGGGCTGAAAGAGAAAATCGAATTCCGCGACGTGCACTTCACCTACGACGGGGAGCGCGAAGTGATCGACGGCATTTCGTTCGAGATACGCCGCGGGCAGACCGTGGCTCTGGTCGGTCCCTCGGGAGGCGGCAAGTCGACGCTGAGCGAGCTGCTGCCCCGCTTCTACGACCCCTCGGCGGGAGAAATACTCATCGACGGCATCTCGCTGCGCGACTACACGCAGGAGAGCGTGCGCGCCCATATGAGCGTCGTGGCGCAGGACACCGTGCTTTTCAACGACACCATCGAAAACAACATCGGCATGGGCAAGCGCGGCGCCACGCACGAAGAGGTGGTCGAGGCGGCGAAGGTCGCCAACGCCGACTGCTTCATCCGCGAATGCACCGACGGTTACGGGACCAACATCGGCGACCGGGGCGTGAAACTCTCCGGCGGCCAGCGCCAGCGGCTCTCGATCGCCCGCGCGGTGCTCAAGAACCCCGACATCCTGATCCTCGACGAGGCCACCTCGGCACTCGACACCGAGAGCGAAAAACTCGTGCAGGACGCCCTCAACAACCTGCTCAAAGGCCGTACGTCGGTGGTCATCGCCCACCGCCTGTCGACCATCCACAACGCCGACCTGATCGTTGTCGTCGACCACGGCCGCATCGCCGAACAGGGCACGCACAACGAGCTGATGGAACGCAACGGCATCTACGCCAAGCTGATCGAAATGCAATCCTTCGACTAAAATGACCGAGCGGGAAAAGATGCTCGCCGGCGGGTGGTTCGACCCCCGGGATGCGGAACTCACCGCCATCCGGGACAACGCCACGCGCCTGATGCACCGCCTCAACGTCGAACTCTGCGGCCACGACGACGCCTACCGCGCCGCACTGCGCGAGCTGTGCCCCGGCTGCGAAGGATTCATCCGCGAACCGTTCCGCTGCGATTACGGACTCAACATCTCAATCGGCAAAGGGTCGTTCGTCAATTTCGACTGCGTGTTCCTCGACCTGGCGCCGATCCGCATCGGCCGCCACACGCTCATAGGTCCCAAAGTGCAGTTGCTCACCGCCCTGCATCCGTTCGACGCGGCACAGCGCCGCACTGGACTCGAAGCGGGCCGTCCGATCACCGTCGGCGACGACTGCTGGCTGGGCGGAGGGGTGATCGTCTGCCCGGGCGTCGCCATCGGCGACCGTTCGGTCATCGGCGCCGGAGCCGTCGTGACGCGCGACATCCCGGCCGACTCGGTGGCCGTGGGAAACCCGGCGCGCGTGATCCGCACGCTGACGCGGCAGGACGAAACCGAATAGCGCCGCCGCGCAAAAAATCATCCGGACAAAATTCGTTTTCTCCCGAAATTTTCTATTTTTGCAGAAACATCGAAAAAAGGGTATTTCTGCCATGCACTCCGAACAAGCCGCCCCCGACCTGCTGCAAAAATCACTCGACGCCTCCGGCGTCGGATGGTGGCAGCTCGACTTCGGACAGCGCGAAATGACCTGTTCGCGGCTGGCGGCGGACCTTTTCGGCGCAGATCGCACCCGCATTTCGTTCGAGGAGGTCTACCTGCTGCCCGGCGAGGAGCACCGGGCGCGCATTTACACCCGCTGCGCCGCCCTCAAGGTCTCCGACTCGCTCGACGAAACGTTCGTCACGGCCAACGGCGACAGATGCCTGCAAGTCAGAGCCGTGGCTGCCGCCAACGATCCGCTGACGGGCGTCCGCTCGGTTTTCGGAACCGTCCGCCGCGTTACGGAAGGCACTCCCGAAAATGCCGAACTGGCCTCCATCAATCAGAGTTACAAGGCGACGCAACGCAATTACAGCCACCTCGCACAACTGATCGAACACCTGCCGATCGGCTACCTGCGCGTCAACATCCTGCGCGACAATTCGGGCGAAGCGGTCGACTACCTGCTTTCGTACATCAACCAGCAGGCCGGCAGGATACTGGGAATCCGCACGCAGGAGCATACCGGAAAAACGGCCCGCGAGGTGGGAATAGATCCCCTGAAACACATTCCCACATTCGAGCACATCCCCTCCTGCTCCTTCTGGGAGCAGACCGGGAAAAGCCCGGACGGCAAACGCACCTGCCGCTGCCTGATCTACAACACGCCGGGCGACGACGACGAACTGGTCATCCTGCTCGAAGACATCACCGACGCCACGCGCAGCCGCGAACAGCTGGACGATTTCGAGCATCTCTTCAACCTGGTTTCGGACTTCGCACACGTGGGCTGCGTCAGCTACAACCCCCTTACGGGAGAGGGTTACACCAAGGGGGCCTGGGCCAAAAATTACGGCGAAGCGGAAAACACGCCCGCCTCACAGATTCTCGGCCACTGGCGGCAGGTCCATCCCGACGACCGGCAGCACCTTGAGGAAGAGTTCGAACGCATCAAAACCGGAGAAATCCGGACTTTCGTCAACGAAGTGCGCATCGTGAGCGATCAGGAGCCGATGCGCTGGATCAAAATCCACCTGCTCTGCCGCGACTACCGTCCGGAGGAGGGCGTGATCGACCTGGCGTGCGTCAACTACGATATCAGCGAACTCAAACGCACCGAGGAGGAGCTGCGCGAAGCGAAGGAGCGCGCCGAGGAGTCCAACAAACTCAAGTCGGCGTTCCTGGCCAACATGAGCCACGAAATCCGCACCCCGCTGAACGCCATCGTCGGATTCTCGGAGCTGCTGGCAGACGAAAGCAGGCACGAAACCCGCCGGGAGTACACCGACATCATCCTGCGCAACAACACCCTGCTGCTGCAAATCATCTCCGACGTGCTGGATCTGGCGCGCATCGAGTCGGGACGCACGGACATCGAGCGCACGCAGTTCGACGCCCGGGACTTATGCCGGGAGGTCGCCGACTCGCTCCGCCTCCAGCGCCGGCCAGGCGTGGAACTGCGCGTCGAGGAAGGGCTGCCGGAATTCCCCGTCACGGAGTACAGGAAGGGGCTTGCCCAGGTGCTGAACAACTTTACGCGCAATGCACTGAAATTTACCGAAAAAGGATCGGTAACGATCGGATTCCGCCGGATTCCCGGCCACATCCGTTTCTACGTCCGCGACACGGGCATCGGCATCGCGCCCGAAGACCGGGAACGCATCTTCGAACGTTTCGTCAAACTCGACACCTTCACCCAGGGGACCGGGCTCGGGCTGTCGATCTGCAAGTCGATCGCCGAACAGCTGGGCGGCTCGGTCGGCGTCGACTCCGTGGCGGGCGAAGGCTCCTGTTTCCGGATCGACATTCCCACGGGGGAGTAATCCCCAAAACCCGCGTCCGTCCCGGGCGCAGAACCGGACGGGAAACGACCGGGACGGTCATCGCCCCGAAGCCGGACGCGGACAGCCCCGACGAAGGGAAGGCCCCCGCAGACCCCGCTTCCCGGAACGGACATCCATAAATCGAACGCTTCAGACCCGTTTTTCAAATCTTTTTTATATCTTTGCCAATTGTCAGAAAATTAGCGAAGAAATTTCTACCGATATGAAGTTCAAGGAGTATAAAGGCCTCGACCTGGCAGGCATAGCCGCCGACGTGCTCGGCGAATGGGACGCACGCGACACGTTCCACAAAAGCATCACGACCCGCGAGGGCCATCCCACGTTCGTATTCTACGAGGGTCCCCCCTCGGCAAACGGCATGCCCGGCATCCACCACGTCATGGCCCGCACGATCAAGGACGTATTCTGCCGCTACAAGACGCAGCAGGGCTACCTCGTGCACCGCAAGGCCGGATGGGACACTCACGGACTGCCCGTGGAACTGGGCGTCGAGAAGAAGCTCGGCATCACCAAGGAAGACATCGGCAAGAAGATCTCCATCGAGGAGTACAACCGCACGTGCCGCGAGGCGGTGATGGAGTTCACGGGCAAGTGGGAGGACCTCACGCGCAAGATGGGCTACTGGGTCAACATGGACGACCCGTACATCACCTACGACAACAAATACATCGAGACGCTGTGGTGGCTCCTGAAGCAGCTCTTCGACAAGGGCCTGCTCTACAAGGGCTACACCATCCAGCCCTACTCGCCCGCCGCCGGAACGGGCCTCTCGACCCACGAACTGAACCAGCCCGGCTGCTACCGCGACGTGAAGGACACGACCTGCACGTCGCAGTTCCGCGTGATCCGCGACGCGAAGAGCGAGAAACTCTTCGAAGGAATCGAAGGTGAACTCTATTTCCTGGCCTGGACCACCACGCCGTGGACGCTGCCTTCGAACACGGCGCTAGCCGTAGGCCCTGCGATCGAATACGTGAAGGTCAAGTGCCGCAACCCCTACACCGACCGGCCGCAGACGGTCATCCTGGCCAAAGAGCTACTGGGTTCCTACTTCACCAAGAAGATGGAAGGCACATACGAGATCATGGAGGGGAGCTGGAAAGGTCCCGAGCTGGAAGGCATCCGCTACGAGCAGCTGATCCCGTGGGTGAAGCCGGAAGGCGACGCCTTCCGCGTGATCGTCGGCGACTACGTGACCACCTCGGACGGTACGGGCATCGTGCACATCGCCCCGACGTTCGGCGCCGACGACGACCGCGTGGCCAAGGCCGCCGGCATCCCGCCGCTCTTCATGGTCGACCGCGCAGGAAAGAACCAGCCGATGGTCGACAGGCAGGGCAAATTCTTTTTGATCGAAGACCTCGACCCGGAGTTCGTGAAGACGCACGTCGACGCCGCGAAATACGGGGAGTATGCGGGCCGCTACGTGAAGAACGCCTACGACGAGCGGCTGAGCGAGACCGACCCGACGCTGGACATCGACATCGCGGTGATGCTGAAAACCGAAAACAAGGCCTTCAAGATCGAGAAGCACACCCACTCCTACCCCCACTGCTGGCGCACGGACAAACCCGTGCTCTACTACCCGCTCGACTCGTGGTTCATCCGCACCACGGCGCTGCGCGAGCGGATGATCGAACTGAACAAAACGATCCGCTGGAAACCCGAATCGACCGGAACGGGCCGCTTCGGCAAGTGGCTCGAAGGACTGGTGGACTGGAACCTCTCGCGTTCGCGCTTCTGGGGAACCCCGCTGCCCGTATGGGCCACGGAGGACTACTCCGAGGTGAAGTGCATCGGTTCGGTCGAAGAGCTGATGGCCGAAATAGAGCGTTCGATAGCGGCGGGCGTCATGCAGGAAAACCCGTACAGGAATTTCAGGGTCGGCGACATGTCGAAGGAGAACTACTCGACCGAGAACATCGACCTGCACCGCCCCTATGTCGATTCGATCGTGCTGGTCTCGTCGAAGGGCGAGCCGATGAGGCGCGAATCGGACCTGATCGACGTGTGGTTCGACTCGGGCGCCATGCCCTATGCGCAGGTGCACTACCCGTTCGAGAACAAGGAGGGCTTCGGCCAGGTCTACCCCGCCGACTTCATCGCCGAGGGCGTCGACCAGACGCGCGGCTGGTTCTTCACGCTGCACGCCATCGCCTCGATGCTCTTCGACTCGGTGGCTTTCAAGAATATCATTTCGAACGGTCTGGTGCTGGACAAGAACGGCAACAAGATGTCGAAACGCCTGGGCAACGCCGTCGATCCGTTCGAGGTGCTCGACACCTACGGAGCCGACGCGACGCGCTGGTACATGATCTCCAACTCGCAGCCGTGGGACAACCTCAAGTTCGACAGGGACGGCGTCGACGAAGTGCGCCGCAAATTCTTCGGAACGCTCTACAACACCTACTCGTTCTTCGCCCTCTACGCCAACGTGGACGGCTTCACGGGCCGTGAAGAGGAGGTTCCGATGGAGAAGCGTCCCGAAATCGACCGCTGGATCATCTCGCTCCTGAATACGCTGGTGAAGAACGTTACCGAATCTCTCGAAGACTACGACCCCACTCCGGCGGCCCGCGCCATTCAGGAGTTCGTGGGCGAAAACCTCTCGAACTGGTACGTGCGCCTCAACCGCAAGCGGTTCTGGGGAGGCGGCATGTCGGAGGACAAACTGGCGGCCTATCAGACGCTGTACACCTGTCTTGAGACCGTCACGATGCTCGCAGCGCCGTTCGCGCCGTTCATCTCCGACCGCATCTTCACGGACCTCAACGCCGTGAGCGGCCGCCACAAGGACGAATCGGTGCATCTCGCGGCGTTCCCGACGGCCGACGAACGGCTGATCGACGCCCGCCTCGAAGAGATGATGTCGCTGGCGCAGAAGGTCTCGTCGATGGTGCTGGCCCTGCGCCGCAAAGTGTCGATCAAGGTGCGCCAGCCGCTGACCAAAATCCTGATCCCGGTGCTCGACCCCGCGACGGCGGAGCATATTTCGGCCGTGAAGAACCTCATTATGAACGAGGTCAACGTGAAGGAGATCGAGCTGATCGAAAAGACCACGGGGCTGATTACCAAACGCATCAAGCCCAACTTCAAGACCCTCGGGCCGCGTTACGGCAAGTGGATGAAGCAGATCGCCGCCCTCGTCGCGGAGTTCTCGCAGGAACGTATCGCCGAGGTGGAGGCCGCGCCGGAAACGGTGCTCGACCTCGGAGCGGAGCGGATCACCGTGACGCCCGCCGACTTCGAGATCACCTCGGAAGACATGCCCGGATGGCTCGTCGCCTCGGAGGGAAAACTCACCGTGGCGCTCGACATTACCGTCACCGAGGAGCTGAAAGCCGAAGGTGTGGCACGCGAGTTGATAAACCGCATCCAGAATATCCGCAAGGACTCCGGATTCGAGGTCACGGACAAGATCCGCGCAGAGATCGAACAGAAGCCCCTGGTGGCCGATGCAATCGCCCGATTCGCCGGTTACATCGCTTCGCAGACCCTCGCCGTGGAGGTCCGTCCGGCAGCGGAACCGGCAGGCGAAACGGTCGTCGAAACCGACGTGGACGACGAACCGCTGCGCATCGCCGTGACGCGGATATAGCCCCTTGATATATTCCGGTAAAATTTGGTAATATCGGAATTATTGCTTAATTTTACAGTAAACCTTAAAAGAGAGGAGATTATTATGGCAGACGAAAGAACCAGATACAGCGACGCCGAACTCGAAGAGTTCCGGCAGCTTATCCTGAAAAAGCTTGAGAACGCGCGTGCGGACTACGAGCTGCTGCGCGCCACGATCACCCATACCGCCGACAACGATACGGAAGACACATCGCCGACGTTCAAGGTGCTGGAGGAGGGCGCCGCAACTCTTTCCAAAGAGGAAAGCGGTCGTTTGGCTGCCCATCAGATGAAATTTATCCGCAACCTCGAAATGGCGCTCGTACGCATCGAGAACAAGACGTACGGCATCTGCAAAACGACCGGAAAGCTCATTCCCAAGGAGCGGCTGATGAAAGTGCCCCACGCCACGGAATGCATCGAGGCCAAAGAGGGCCGCAGATAAGGCGGGGAAGGGATGACCCCCATTCCACGCTGGACGGAAAATGGAAAAAGACGACCTTCGGGCCGTCTTTTTCGTCTTCTCCGGGGGAGGGCGTCGCGGCAAAGAAAAGAGAGGGATGGAAAACACCGATTATAAGCCATGCGGGGAGCTGCACCCGCCGCCGAGACGGAATAATCGGGATATGGGTATCGAATCCTCAATTTAGGCCCCTGTGTCGCACTTTTTGCCGAAAAAATCCGTTATCTTTGACACAATGTTCGCCCGGTTCTGCATATTTTCCCTGATCCTGATTGGGGCGGCAACGGTCCTCTCGGTCCGTGCCGCAGGACCCGGCACGCACGCCCCCGACCGGTTCACGCCCGACAGCGCCCGCGTGGCGAATCCCGACGCATCGGCGCGCAACCAGCGCCTCTACGACAGCATCCAGTCGAAAACCAGCCGGCGCGCCGTGCCGCGCATGCTTTACCGGATGCTCTTCGTAAAACCCGTGCTCGACACCACGATAAGCGGCCGCGTCACCGACGAGAGCCGCCTGCTGGAACCCTACGCCGGGAAAACCATCGGCGACATCACCATCGAACGCCAGCAGGTTTTCGACCCCGGCGGCAACCGGCTCGAACGCATGGCCAACAAAACCCACATGCTCACCCGCGACCGCGTCGTCCGGCGCGACCTGCTGTTCCGCTCGGGCGACAAGCTCGACCCGCAGCTCATCGTGCGCAACAAGCAGCTGATCCGCTCGCGCGACTACATCTCGGACATCGACGTCACGGTGCTCCCCGACGCGGTGGACTCGACACGCGTGAACCTCCTGATCACCACGCGCGACAGCTGGACCATCTCCGTCGACGGAGGATGGCATTCCGAGGGCCGGACGATGGTGGGGCTTTCCGACGCCAACATCTTCGGATCGGGCAACAAACTCAAATTTATGACCAACTTCAGCCGCAAGGACTTCTCCTACGGCGGCAACATGGTCGAATACGAAATCCCCAACCTGCTCGGGACCTTCTACACCGCCGAGATCGGCGGAGGGCGCGACTTCTACAACTCGACGCTCAACATGGGGCTGCGCAAAGAGTTCCTCAAACCCACGGACTACGAGATAGGCCTTACATACAGCGACATCAAAGCCAAGCGCTACATGATCGAACAGGACACGTCGCTGCTGGTGAAGGAACGCAACCTCGACGTCTGGGGCGGCTACTCGCACTACCTGCGCGGGATCAAATCGAGCGTTTATCTCTCGGGACGCTACAACTACCGGCGCGTGAGCCGCAGGCCCCTCGTGGCCCCGGACTACAACCCCGCGCTGCACGACCAGGACGCTCTGCTGGTCGGCGGGGGTCTCTACCGCGAAAAATTCTACACGGCCAACATGATCTACGGATTCGGTACGCGCGAGTATCTCGCGACGGGCTACAAGGCCGAAGTGACGACGGGCTATTCGTGGGGCGAATTCAACGACGCCCTCTACCTCGGCGCGAGCTACGAAACGGGTGGATTCCGCAGACTGGGCTACATCATGGGCGGCTTCACGCTCGGAAGCTACATAGACCTCGAAAACGGCATGTGGCAGCGCAGCGCCGTAGATGTCGACCTGCGGTGGTTCTCCAACCTTTTCCTGTTCAAGCGCAGCCGCATCCGCCAGTTCCTCGCCTTCAACTACACGCAGGGCTGGAACCGTGCGACGGGCAGCGACGAGAGCATCCGCTTCACGCGCACCGACGGCCTGCAAGCCCTCAAGGAGTACATCATCGGAACCAACCGCATGATCCTCAACACCGAGACGGTGGTATTCACCCCCTACCAGCCGCTGGGATTCCGCATCGCCGTCTTCGGGTTCGCCGACTTCGGGCTGATCGGCTATTCGCCCAATATCTTCAAAAACGACTTCTTCACCTCGTTCGGACTGGGCGTGCGGCTGCGAAACGAACGGCTGG